>Ga0123353_10016485_pt1 | contig 10804 bp, 7 predicted proteins | sample TergutLab28metaG_3_FD_92763 | JGI IMG/M metagenome (GOLD analysis project Ga0123353, IMG submission 92763) | Labiotermes labralis P3 segment gut microbial communities from Petit-Saut dam, French Guiana - Lab288 P3 | ecosystem: Host-associated > Arthropoda: Insects > Digestive system > Gut ... | reverse complement strand
GTATTCTTCCAGTATGTCCTTGCCTTTCCCTTTTGACAGCACCCCTTGCGGTATCTTGACGGCTTTTTCGGCTTGCTCTTGTGTTAAAGGACTGTCCGTATTCGCACTGTCAAAAAAGAGTTTCACCGCTTTCCGAATGTCGGCTTCTTTTGTCCGTTTTCTCGTTTTCTTCGGCTTTGTTCCTGCCTGTGGTGTTGGGGGCGGTTCCTTCTCGGCTGCCTCTTGTTGCGGAGTTTTAATCACAACCGGTCGATCCTTTGGATTGTGCGGGCGGTTCCTTTTCACGAGATTATCCAGCAAAAGACTCGACGTTTGTTCCTCATGACCATGTTGCCGCTGAATAACAGGGCGAGTAATGATCGGTCTGCTTACAGAAGACGCGAGCGGAGTACGGGTCTCAAGGGGCTTGCAATATGCCAATGTAACCAGAAGGGCTTGCAAAACGCGGCAGGATGATTTAGACTGACGATTTGCAGGCGACAGGGGCAGTTGCCCCGAACCGCAAAAAACCACCCGCACGGGCAAAACCAAAAACGTGCGTTTTTCAGTGCAACCTAAAAAATCGACTTTCAAAAATCGCTTATTTTTAAGCGTGAAAATCGTTTTCGCCTCGTCCTATAAGGGCAAGGAAACACCGAGGCATTGCCTTGCCCTTACAGGGCGGCTTATTGGAGGAGGATTACGTTTCCCAGGGCGTTGCCCTGGGCTAAAATGCCTTGCCCTTAAAGGGCGGTTCCTTTGTGGACAAACTTCTGGTGATAAGCAATAACAATGGAGAAATGATGTACTACTTTGTCCCGATGGGTGTGAAATTTCCGGCGAAAGCCTCGCACACCGCTGATTCGCCGAGAATGAATCGTATCTCGATCGACACTGCACGAAAGGGCAGACCGCTGAACTCCGGGCGATTGAGTTTGACCAAATCTTTCATCGTGCAAAGAATCACCTCCGTACCGAGTGCCTTCGCCGCTCGTACTACCTCGTCGGTGTCGCGGAGAGTGTAACGATGATGATCGGGAAAGGGAATCAATGTCGCCACTCGAACACCGCACTGTTCCAGGGTTTTCTGGAACGCCCTCGGGTTGCCGATCCCGCAAAACGCCAATGCCGATTGACCCGCAATCGATTCAATCTTCTCGTCGCTGAAACTTTGCAGCGAAACAAGCGATGTCGGCACATGAACCGTTTCACCCCAAACAATATTCGGATTGATCGCCAATACCTGCTGACGGATTTGTTGCCGCTTTGTACTCTCAACCAAATCAGAACGAGTCAACAACACCATCGTCGCTCGTCGCAGTCCTGTCAGGGGTTCCCGAAGTGTCCCACGAGGAAAAACATGATTGAAACCAAACGGAGCAGTCGCATCAAGAAGGACCAGGTCAATGCTCCGGGCGACTTGACGATGTTGGAAAGCATCGTCAAGAATCATCAGATCGACTTGTTCGGTGTGCAGTAATTGTCTCATTGCCCTCGCCCGATTGCGATGTTGAAGATGTGGCACCGCCGGAAAGCGATGCGACATTTCCATGAACTCGTCGTTTCCCTCGTTGGACGATTTTCCGTATCCCCGGCTGATCAGACCGGGACGCAGATTTTGTTCGAGGAAAAAGCGGCAGAGCCAAGCGACCATCGGCGATTTTCCAGTGCCGCCAAGCGTTAAGTTGCCGACTGAAATGACCGGAAGGGAAAACCGATGGATTGGCAACAACCGGTGATCGTAGAGAAAATTCCTGGCGGCAACAACGGAACAATAGGGCACTTCGAGCAGCCGCAGTCCACTGCGGAACATCCCCGCCGCAACGCCGGTTTTCCGACCACTGACCAAATCATAGAATTGTTCCTGTATGGGCATTTGCACTGTAAGGAGTGAGAAGTTAGGAGTTAGAAGTCGCATGCGGTGCGGCAAGTCCAGTATCAAATGGTGCGGTAGCACCATTCTAACTCCTAACTCCTATATTCTACCCCCCGGGATGAGAGATACTGCAAAACGGGGCATGAAACTTCCCAGCGAGAGCCTTATTTCGCTAGCACCAAGTCGATTTTCTCCAGCGTCTTTTCGGCGACTTTGCTCAATTCGCGTGCTTTGTCGGAATTGCCTGCCGAGTCCTTGACGGTGCGCAGGAAGCGAACGAACATCTGCCCTTTGGGGGAAAGCGAATACTGTATCTCGCTCCGCAATCTGCCGCCACTCGTCTCGAACCACGGACTGCTCATCGGCTTGTTCGTCAGGAGCAACATCGACCGGCACGCCGCCACAAAATCTTTCGACTCCGGATCGGAGCCGACCGACTGCGCGAGTTTCTTCGCCAAAGCTTCCGTATCGGAGTTCACGATAAACTCGGGAATCGCTTCCGCTTCCTTCCCCCAATCAGCCGGGAACATTCCGTACAGCGACTCCGAAGTCATCGCCCACGGACGATTGCACTCCTCAATAATTCGCTCTGCCGAAATCGCCACCGGTACAGCAGGAACGGGGTCGTCCACATGGCGAATCACCGTCCCCGGCGGAATCACGCCGATGGGAGGAACAATCCCCATCGGAGGACGACCGGGTTGCGGCATCCCCGCATCGCCCGACACTGCACCGCCCGACATCGAAACAGCGTCCAATATTTCTTCCAACATCCGCACACTTTCGACGGAGTGCGCTTGCGGATGCAGTCTTTCGATCAAACGAATGCGAGCCTTGGGAGAAATTTTCTCGACGCAATTGCGGAACGCACTCCCCGCATCATTGCCTGTTTCTGCTTCTTGCTGTCGCGCCTGCTGCGATTGTCGCTGCTGCGCTTGCCACTGCACAAAATATCTTTCGGCAAGAGCGGAGTAGGCGTTATCCGTTTCGGGATTGACTTTCGTTGCCGTGACTGTCGGCATCGTTGGCATGCGTTGGGTGATTGCCGCTACAATGTGCTGACGTTGTTCCGCTCGCGTTTGAGCAGTTGTTGGTGCCGGCACTGTTGCGGGAACCATTTGAAACGATGCAACCGTTTCCGGTTGCGGCGCAACCGCCGGTGCCATCGTCGGTTTGCCCGGATCGCGGGTCGCGACATCAACGATCCCCTTCATGTCATCGGGATTGACACCGGGATCATAGATTTGAATGTATTCGTCCCCCTTTTTGCCGCGAGAAAGCAGCCACGCGAAAATGTCCGCCTGAAGCATCGCGGGTGTCCACGCCGAGTGACCGCAGATGCCGAACTCCGTCTTTTTGACGTTGGCTCCTGCCTTTTCGACACGTTCAAAATCTTCCCGAGCCCGGTCAATGCCACGGTCGTCAGAACTGTAAATTGCCCAGATCGGAATCTTCTTGAGTACCGGCGATTGTTCCATTGCCGCATCGGTCAACGCTGACCAACTCACCAGCGGCACGCCAGCAGCAAAGAGATCGGGGCGACGTTCCAACGCACGCCAAGTCCCATCGCCGCCAGTACTCAAACCAGAAACGGTAATCCGATCCTTATCAACCGGATACTTTTCGAGTGCCTGCTCGACCATGGCAAACGCAAAGTCGAGTGGATGGTCTTTCGTTGTCGTGGTGTCCGTCACCGTCACACGAAGGATCATCGGCGTTTCGGTGCGAGTCACTGCCTCTGTCCTTCCGAACATTCCCAACACTCCGCCGACATTGCGTCGCTCAATGACCTGCATCTCTTCCATTGCCTCTGCCTTGATTTCCACGACAGCATCCGCACTGGAAGCCGCTTTCGTTTGTTCCTGCAAATCTTTTTTGAACTTTTCCAGTTTTTCTTGGTCTTCGGCGATGGCAGGGGGAACGTGCGTCATCGAAATGTATGACAGTGTATTCGGCATACTCCACGAAGTGTTGTGGGGGTACTGCGGAACCAGCAGAAAAAAATCTCGCTTCTTTTCTCCGGTCAGTGAGGTGATGATGTGGTGAAGATGGACGAGTTGCAATTTATTATCGCTCCCTGCTTCACCGGCACCGTGCAGCCAGAGGACGAGCGGATACTTTTTTCCCTCTTCCAGTTTTTCGGGGACGTGAAGTCGGTAGTTCAATGTTGTGCCGTCGATGTTGATCGACTCCTCTTTGAAGAGGGGAAGCATTTCGGGAACGACGTGGGCAGTTTGTTTCCAGTTGGTGGCAGGCTGGACTGCAATGGCTTCGAGTTGCTCTTGTGACAGCGGTGTTGCCAGAGGTTTTGTTGTTTCTTCCGCAGTGGCAATGAGCGAAAGGCACAAACCGAATAACAATCCGGCACACAGAATAGAGCGGACATTTTTCATGACGATAACTCCTTGGGGTAAAGTGGGAACAGAACAGGAGTCCATTGTACCAAAGAACCACGGCAAAAGGAAGTCAAGAGAGACCCGAGCCAGGCGAACTGCCCTTCGGTCAAACGCCGGAGAGCGTTCCTTGTTCTTTCCATTTTTTCAGGTAGAATCGGCACTGCACTTTTCACTCTCTTTTGACGAATGATAATCAACGCTGTCGCATTTGACTTGGACGGGCTGATGTTTGATACCGAGGATGTCTACCGAAAAGTAGACTCGACACTTTTAGGACGACGCGGCAAAGTCTTTACCAAAGAACTCAACGATGCGGTGATGGGACGACCAGCGAAAGCCAGTTACGAATTCTTCAAAGAAACCTTTGGCTTGCCTGAATCGTGGCAGGAATTACAGAGGGAATCGGAAGACCTCTTTCTGGAATTCATCAACGACGGCTTTTCCGCGATGCCGGGGCTGTACGAACTGTTGGAGCACTTGGAACAGCGAAACATTCCCAAGGGAATCTGTACCAGCAGTGCCATTCGTGTTGTTTCGGAAGTGCTGCGACGAACAGACCTGACGAAGCGATTCCGGTTTGTCCTCACTGCCGAAGACATCACGCATGGTAAACCCGACCCGGAGATTTACTTGAAAGCGGCGGCACAGTTTGGCATTTCTCCGTCGGAGATGCTCGTGTTGGAAGACAGTACGGCAGGTTGCCAGGCGGCGCACCGTGCGGGTGCGTTCGGTGTTGCCGTGCGTGTCAAACACAATGCCCATTGCTCTTTCGCCGAAGCAAAAAGAGTCGTTCCCTCGCTTAACGATCCTCAAGTGATGGAGTTGTTTCAACCCCCCTGCAATAGATGAAAATCTGAAATGTCTAAATCCGAAAAAAAGAACCTGACAAAAATTCCCCCCGTCCTTGATCGAGCCATTGCGGCGGCGAAGGTTGCCGAAGAGAATAAAGGGCACGATATTGTACTCCTTGATCTTCGGGAAGTGACACCTCTCTTCGATTACTTTCTGCTTGTTTCCGGTTCAAGCCGACGGCAGTTGTATGCCCTTGGCGATGAGATTAAACGGAAACTTGTCGGCGAAATGGGGGACGAGTGTCTGTGCGTTTCGGGAAACGCCGAAGGAAAGTGGATCGTGTTCGACTACGGCGACATCGTTGTTCACCTGTTTGAACCGGAAATGAGAAAATACTACGCCCTCGAAGAACTTTGGGGCAAGGGAGTGAAAGTTTCTTGGGAAGAAAGTAGTCAGTAGTCAGGAGTCAGGAGACGCAAGCGGTGCTGCTGTATTCTCGACCAATAGTGCGGTAGCACTCTTCTGACTTCTGACTTCTGACTCCTGTATTCTTTCGCCCGGAATGAGAGATACAGCAACACTGGGTATAAAACTTTCCGGCGAAAGCTAGAGTCTCCACACATTTTTCTTGTCCTTTTCCGTGAGTTCGAAGAAGCGACCGAGCGGGCTGAACAAAATGGCAGGCAACACAACGATGGCTCCGAAAAGCGAAATGATGAGAAGAACACACAACATCACCGCAAATCGCGCGACCGGAACAAACTCACTGAAGCCGAATACCAACATGCCGACTCCGCAGATCACCATCGTTTGGGAGAGTGCCGTGCTGCATCGTTGAAGCGCGAAAAGCACGGCATCGTTGCGGTGTAGCCCTCGACGCAAACCGATGTTCACCCATGTCAACAGATGCAACGTGCCGTCCAGCGAGATGCCCAGTGCCACACTTGCCGTCATCATCGAACCCATATCAATCGGAATACCGCAGAGCCCAAGGAAACCGAACACGATCACGCACGGAAAAAGGTTCGGGATCATCGCCAGCAATCCGCGCACCATTCCCCGCAGAACGACAATCATCGTGAGTGCAATCAGACAGAACGCCATCGTGAAACTGTTAATCAAATCCCAAAGCAGCAGTTTTTGTGCCAGAAAAACCAGCGGAATACCGCCAGTCACGTCGAAACGCACGTTGTTCGCCATGTTGTTCGCTTGCCGTACCGATTCGAGCCGCCTCTCGACATCCGCAATCAACTCGGCATAATCGAGTTCTTTTTGCGACGAAACTCGTATGCTGATCCGCCAATAGTTGCCCGAATCTGTTCCTTCATTGTCGACGGTATTGAAAAATCGAAGTTCGCGCAGCCGATCCTTTTTCCGATTTAACTCCCCTTCCATCGCCGCTCGCTGCGCCACCGTTCGCCAGCTGCCGCCGGTTTGCGAAGGAAGGTCCGGGACAAAATTCAAGACCGAAATAATTGTACTCACGTCGTCCGATTGCTTCAGTGCTTGGGCGAGCGATGCCAAAAAATGCAACTGATCGAGCATTTTTTTGTTTTCCCCTTCTTCTTCGGGAAAATGGACGACCACTTCAATCGGAATGAGACCACCGATTTGGTCTTCGAGCATCCGGTAATCCTGCAACACCTTCGCCTCCTTCGGCAACAGACCGTGAAAGGTGACCGATGTTCGCAGTTCTTTGATCCCGGTTGCAAAGATTGACAGCGAGAGGAACGTCAACACGGTAATCGGATGCCGCCAATAAAATATCCAACGTCCCATGCGTTCCCAAGCAGCCCCTCGCGGTGTTTTTCCGGCATGGGGCGTAACGGGAAACCACGGCTTGATGGGTCGTTCTTGTAAAGCGGAAAGCACATAAAGGAAGAGGATCACCGTTCCCAAAAACAACGTCAGCGAAGCATACTTCCCGAAGGTTTGAATGGGGAGCATCTTGCTGATGGCGAGCGAGCCAATGCCCAGAATCGTTGTCATGATGGCAAGCGAACAGGGGAGAATGGCTTTGTAAAACGTTTGCAACGGCGCGTGTTTCTCCGCGCCCGGTTGCGTTTCGGCAAGCGTTTCCTTGTAATAGTTGATCAAATGAATCCCGCCGGAAATTGTCAGCACGTATGCAAGTGCCGAAATGAGCATCGAAATGGAATCGACATGCGCGCCGCACCAGAAAAGAAGCGTTCCCGCAAGTTCTTCGTTGATCAAGGCAATCCAAAAAACAAACAATGCGGCAAAAATATTGCGCAAACAACACAAAAGCAGGAACAGGCTGAAAAGCAAAAAGAAGGGGAGCAGAGTCCGCTGTGATTTTTCGGAGATTTCGTTAATGGCAACGCTGTCAATACCGGTCCCTGCAATGTAAATGTCGCCGCGAGGCAATCCGGTCACTTGCTCGACGGTGGTAAGGAGGAACTCAACAGCCGAGGCGGGCGACAAGTACCAACGATGCGGATGCGGGACGAGAACGAGGCAGGCGGTTCGTTGGTTCTGCCCGATGAGCCAACCGGCGAGTCGGGATTTTGCTCCGGCTTCGCCCAGTTGCGGAATATCGCTCGTGAGAATGTCGATGACCGATCGGGTCGTCATTGCCCCGGAAAAGTAGGGGAGACTGCCGTCGTCCCACGGAGCGATCATTTGTTCGGCGACGACATCGAGCCGTTCATCGTCAATGTCGCAACCCTTCCACGAGACCATGAGATATTCCCCTTCGGGGAAGTGCTGGTAGTAACGTTCGTGAAAGATTTCGAATTCTTTGGTCCCTTTGGGCAGCCAATCCACGACCCTGTTGGAGGAGAGTTTTCGGGCTTCGGAAGCCGACCAAACGCAGAAAGCAAACAACAACACGCTCCCCCCGATGATGAGCAATCGAAGAGGGCGACGGAGAAATTCGTGGGAAGAAGAGGGCACAGACATGGGCACCAATTATAGGGCTTTTGCCCAAAAGTAAAATACCTGCTGGGGGAAAGAAGTAGTCAGTAGTCAGGAGTCGGGAGTCAGGAAACGCAAGCGGTGCTGCTGTATCCTCGACAAATAGTGCTGTAGCACTCTTCTGACTACTGACTACTGACTACTCTATTCCACCGCCCGGAATGAGAGAGACAGCAAAACTGGGCATGAAACTTTCTGCGAAAGCCCTACTCGTTCAAAAGCACCTCCACGTCCACGGTTTGACCGGTGCGGACACGTGTCACTTTCATGCGGGTGAATCTTCCTGCCCGATCAATGGCATCGGAATAATCTTGCTCATTGCGGATAGACGTACCATTGATTTCGAGAATCACATCCCCCTTCTCGAAACCCGCTCGTTGCCCCGGACTGATCGGACGGACTTCCGTGACCAGAACGCCAACTGTAGGGTTGCCAGCAGCATGGTTGACCGCCCGAACACCAAAGCGAGGTTCCGGAACCTTCGTGACATCAAAGGTGACTCTTCCCACATCCGTAGCATATTCACCCACCGAAAAAATCATTTTGTCCGTGAATTGAATCCCCACTCGAGTTTTGTAGAACAATTCATTCATTTCACGAAGAACCTCGACCTCCTCCATTCCATAGATGTCCTTGAAGTAATTGTGACTGATGGCACGACCGTCATGTCCGCTCTTGAAGTTTACCTCTCCGGTAACAGGATAGAGTGCCGTTGCCTCTCCGTGAGGATTGAACGTGGCGATCAAAGGATATTTGACATCCTCGCGTGCGAGAAGGGAAAGCGTTCCCTTGACCGTGTTGTTGTCTGGATTTGTGTATTCGTCAAACGAAAGGCGCACGGCTCCCGTGACAAGTCCATACTTGAACGTTCCCACGTAACTCGTGCCGGGTTTGCAGAATTGTTGATATTCGTCTCTCCACTTCCGCAATGTTTCCAGCCGCTGTTGTTCTTCATTGACAACTGCGGGTGGGGGTGGCGGGGCAGGAGTGCTTGCCGCTTCTCGCTGGAGTCGCTCTGTCAATTCGGTATTATGCCGTGCCAGATTTTCTATTCGAGTGAGTAATGCTTGCACCTCCGCAGAGGTCGCGGCATTCGCGGTTCCGGCTGTTGCCGTTTCCAACTCCCGTCGCAGTTGCACCGTCAGTTCGGCATTGCGGCTTTCAAGGCTTTCTATTCGGGTGAGTAATGCTTGCACCTCCGCAGAGGTTGCGGCATTCGCGGTTCCTGCCGTTTCTGACATTGTCGTTTCTGTCGTTACCATTTCTGGCTCTCGCGGTGTTGCTGACTCTCGCGGTGTTTCTGGCTCTTGCTGTTGTTGTGCCGTCAGTTCGGTATTACGGCTTTCAAGACTTTCCATTCGGGTACGCAGTGTCTGTAGCAGTGTCTGCATGACAGAAGGCTTGTCGGCAACAGCACTGTTGATGACCGGTTCTGTGACCGCCGTGGGAGTTTCCACCGCTGGTTCGGTCGCCATCACCGAGGCAGTTTCCCTGATACGTTCAACGCTGACTGGTGCAGTGCTGACTGGTTCAGCGACGGGTTCCGTCGTCGGGGCAGTCGTTTGAACGGGGTCGGTGACAACCGTGGGTGGGGGAGCAGGTTCCGTGACTGTTGCGACGACGGGTTCCGTTTCTTCGGCAACGAGCGTGGGTTGTGCCGAGATGGTCCAAATGCGGGCGATGGAATCGTCACTTGCCGTTGCAAGCCGTGTGCCATCTCGCGAAAAGGCAACCGACCGCACATTGCCTTGGTGTCCGTCAAGTTTGCGGAGTTCCCTGCCAGATTCCACCTCCCAAATTCGAGCGGTGCCGTCAAAACTCGCGGTGGCGACCTGATGAGCGTTGGGGGAAAAGGCAACGGATCTGACCCCGCTCGTATGTCCTTCGAGTTTGTGGAGTTCCTTGCCCGCCTCCCAAATTCGGGCAGTTCGGTCTTCGCTTCCGGTGACGAGCCTTTTGCCATCTCGGGAAAAAGCAACGGAAAAGACCCAACTTTCGTGCCCTTCGAGTTTTTGGAGTTCTTGACCCGAATCAGCCGCCCAAATTCTGGCGGTGTTGTCCTCACTTGCCGTTGCCACTCTTTTGCTGTCTGGGGAGAAGGCAACGGCAAAGACTCTCTCCGTATGTCCTTCGAGTTTTTGGAGTTCCTCACCCGAGTCCGCATCCCAAATGCGAGCGGTTTTATCCGCACTTGCCGTTGCCATCCGTTTGCCATCCGGGGAAAAGACAACGGACTCGACGGTGTTTTCGTGTCCCGTGAGTCTGTGGAGTTCATTACCGGTGTCCGCCTCCCAAATTCGGGCGGTTCTGTCCACACTCGCCGTGGCGACCCGTTTGCCGTCGGGAGAAAAAGCCACAGCAAGGACCCCGTACCGATGCCCCTCGAGTTTGTGGAGTCCTTTGCCCGTTTCCACTTCCCAAATTTGGGCGGAGTTGTCCCTGCCTGCCGTGGCGACACGTTTGCCGTCAGGAGAAAAAGCAACGGAATAGACCCACCCCTTGTGTCCTTGGAGTTCCACAAAGGGAATTTCCGCTGCTTGTGATTGCACAGTGGACAGAAGAGAAAAGGAGACGATCGCTGTCAAAAAAATGGTTCGGTTGTTCATGGCTATAGGTTTTCGCTGGGAAGTTTTATGTTCAGTTTTGCTACGTCTTTCTTTCTGGGCAGTAGAAGTTAGGAGTTGGAAGTTAGGAGTTAGAATAGGGCTTTCGCCAGAAATTAACATGCCATTTTTCAGCCTTATCGCATTCCGTGGAGCAGAATACAGGAGTCAGTAGTCAGGAGTCAGAATAGTGCTACCGCACCATTTGACTCTGGCAATTC
>Ga0123353_10016484_pt1 | contig 10804 bp, 12 predicted proteins | sample TergutLab28metaG_3_FD_92763 | JGI IMG/M metagenome (GOLD analysis project Ga0123353, IMG submission 92763) | Labiotermes labralis P3 segment gut microbial communities from Petit-Saut dam, French Guiana - Lab288 P3 | ecosystem: Host-associated > Arthropoda: Insects > Digestive system > Gut ... | reverse complement strand
TGCCGCTCGGTGCACGCCGAAGCCAACGCAATAATTTCAGCGGCGAGGGACGAGATGATCGGATCGACCTTATATCTGGTGTGTAAAGACGTAAAAACCGGCGAGCTGGTCGCTGACGCAAACTCCTGTTCTATGTGCAAAAGGCTCATCATAAACGCGGGCATAACAAAAGTGGTGATAAGAAATACCTGCGATGACTTTACGGCCATAAATGTGCGCGACTGGATATATAACGACGACTCTCTTCACGAACATGACCACGAGCACGTCGACATGAACGCCAACGGATATTGATACTGTTTGTATGATGAATCAGGCAAGCAAACCGCAGCCGCGCCCGGAGTCCCCGAAAAGTTGAAAACTTTTTGGAATGACCCGAAGGCGCACGATTTGCAAACCGAAATTCATTTGCAGCTCAGCAAAATTAAATGAAAGGGGCTCTCAAAAAGTCCCGTCAGGACTTTTTGGGGAAAATAAGAAATGAAACATGTTTATGAGGGAAAAACCAAATCTGTATTTGAGCTCGACGACGGCAACTACCTGCTCAAATTTAAAGACGACGTCACCAGCCAAGACGGCGTTTTCGATCCCGGCGCCAACAGTGTCGGGCTCTCTATCGAGGGCATGGGCAAAGGTGGCCTAATGCTCACCGACTTCTTTTTTAAAAAGATCCAAAGTGCAGGCATCCCGACCCATTACGTCTCGGCCGACATTGAAAATGCAACCATGACGGTGCTGCCCGCCACAAAGTTCGGAAACGGCCTCGAAGTCATCTGTCGATTCCGCTCGACGGGAAGTTTTATGCGACGCTACGGCATGTACGCGAAAGAAGGTCAGGTTTTAGACGCATTGGTCGAGGTCACGCTCAAAGACGACGAGCGCGAAGACCCCCTCATCATAAAGGATGCGCTCGAGATGCTGGGACTGCTTAGCGGCGGGGAATATGATATACTCAAAGACCTCACGCAAAGAATCTCTACCTTAGTAAAAGACGAGCTCGCGCTAAAGGGCATGGAGCTCTACGACATAAAGCTGGAGTTTGGCCGCGTGGGCGAAAACGACGAGCTCGCGCTCATAGACGAAATATCCGCGGGCAACATGCGCGTCTATAAAGACGGCAAAATTTTGCCGCCGCTCGAGTTGGTCGCTTTGGTGTTTGCATAATTTTTATTTACGATAGTATCCACACAAAAAGAGCCGCAAGAAAATTCTTGCGGCTCTTTTAATCGTTTAAAATTTATTGATCTGAAGAATAGGGCAAAAGCGCTATGTGGCGCGCGCGCTTTATGGCGAGCGTCAGTTGGCGCTGGTGCTTTGCACAGGTACCGGTTATGCGCCTGGGCTGGATCTTGGCGCGCTCGGAAATAAATTTCCTCAGCTTTGAGATGTCCTTATAATCTATGTCTACAACTTTATCTATGCAAAAAGTGCAGGCCTTGCGCCGGGCCCTTCTGCCCCCGCGAAAAGAATTTCTTTCTCTGTCCATTATTTCAAATCTCCTTAAGATATAAGTTTTGAGGGCGATTTCCTCTTTTTCTTAAAAGGGGAGTTCGTCGTCTGAAACGGTCTCGGAAAAATCGTCGTCGTCCGTATCTTCAAACACATCTCCGGCGTCGATCATTTTGATATCCGTGATGTCCGACGGCGCGCTAAAAGACATGTCGCTCCTTTGGCTGTCCCTCTTTGCCTCGCCGAAAGATACCTCGTCCGCCACCACCTCGACGGCCTTTCTCGAATTGCCGTCCTTGTCGGTCCACGTGCGCGTATTTATGGAGCCCACAACTATGGCCATGGAGCCCTTTTGCATGTACCTGCACACGAACTCGGCCGTCTGCCGCCATGCTACGACGTCTATAAAGTCGGTGACCTGTTCGCTGCCCCTTCTAAACGGCCTGTTTATGGCGAGAGAAAAAGAAGTGACCGGTATGTCCGATTGGGTGCGGCGAAGTTCCGGATCGCGGGTGAGTCGTCCCATCAATATGGCTTTGTTAATCATATCAACTACCTCGACTTCAGTTACTCTTCTTTTTTAATGACTATCGAGCGCAATACGTCGTCGCTTATGCCGAACAGTCGCTCCAGCTCCGCAGGCAGATGGCCCGGACCCACAAAGTTTATGAGCACATAGTACCCTTCCCAAAGATCCCTGATCTCGTAAGCGAGTCTGCGCTTTCCCCACTCGTCGACGCTTTCGACCTGGCCGCCGTCATCGGTGATTACTTTTTTGAATCTCTCGATGAGAGCAGCTAACTCCTCTTCGGTGAGGGTGGGGACACTTATGAAAATAGTTTCATAAGCGCTTTGAAGTTCGTTTGACATTTTCTTTCCTCCTTATGGACGTATGGCCCGCGGGATATTCCCGGGGGCAAGGATTTTCGCGGCACTTTTTAGCGCCGCCTAAGTATTTTATATCAGTTGATAATCTTTGTCAATAACGTGGATATTATAGATTTTTGCAAAATTCTTTTAAGTATTCTTTAAAATGCTCACCGCTCGGGGAGCGCAGGCCGAATTCCACGTTCGCCTTTAGATATCCCAAAAGATTTCCAGTGTCGTAGCGCTGTCCGTCAAAGTTGCAGGCGTGGAGCCTTCCCTCACGGGCGAGTTCCTTTAGCGCGTCGGTTATCTGTATTTCACCGCCGTGGCCGCGCGGCGTTTTTTCGATCCTGTCGTATATGTCCGGCGTGAGCACATATCGCCCCATCGCGGCGTACAGCGAGGGCGCTTTTTCGGGCTCGGGCTTTTCGACCATAGAGCAGACCTTCATTATCTTTTTTTCTTCGCCGTCTATCTCTATGGATCCGTAAGAAGCTATGTCCGCCCTCTCGACTTTCTGGACACCCACTATGCAAGTCCCGTGCTCTTCATATGCGTCCATGAGCTGGCGCGACGCGGTCGCGCCGCCGCCGTTATATATGACGTCGTCCCCCAATATAACTAAAAAGGGCTCGCTCCCCGTAAAGTTTTTGGCACACAATATCGCGTGGCCGAGCCCCAAAAGTTCCTTTTGGCGCACGAACGTTATTTCACAGAGATCGCTTATTGCCCGCAGTTCTTTTACGACATCGTCTTTGCCCGAAGCGATGAGCCTCTGTTCAAGCTCGTATGAATAGTCGAAGTGGTCTTCGAGCACGCCCTTGCCGCGCGAAACGATTATCAAAAGCTCCTCTATTTCGCAAGCGGCCACCTCCTCGACGAGATATTGTATGACCGGCTTTTGCGCGAGCGTCAGCATTTCTTTCGGCACCGCCTTTGACGCCGGCAGCATCCTTGTCCCGAATCCCGCCGCGGGTATGACGGCTTTTTTAATTTTCATAAAATTTTGTCTCCTTATCCAAGTCGTTACAGGCGGCCCGCGAAATTCCGATTTCGCAGGTCGCTTATAATTGCGGCTCACCGGCTTTTATGATTTTCTTTTGTAAAAATATAGTCAGCGGCACACCGATGAGATAGGCGCTTATTGCCTCGCTCAAAAATATTTCCCAGAAAAAGAACATATACGAATAGATCTGTCCCTCGGGGGTCTGTGTCGCAAAAAGTACGGCGCCCACTATGGCCGCATTCACTATGACCGCAATAAACGGACAGACTATGCACCTGTACACGAGGTTTTCGACTCTTTTTCCGAAAAGGTATATCAATATGGCGGCGAGCAGCGTCGCGCTCGACCCGCATATGACGTCCAATATCCCGTAGGGACTGAATATGTTAGTTATTATACATCCCACAAAAAGCCCCATCACGGAAAAGGGGAAAAAGATGGGCAGCACCATGAGCCCCTCGGCCGGCCTTATCTGTATCGGCGTAAAAGCGACCGACCACAAGACCAAGGAAAGCGCCGCGTAGAGCGCCGCGACGAGCGCACCATATGTTATAAATCTTACTTTGTTGTTTTTCACAAAAGACCTCCCCGGTTTAATTGACAAAAAATAAAAAGACTGTACCCGAATAATTTTTCGGGTACAGTCAGTATAACATTCAGAGCTTTCAAAATCAAGGTTTGGGCGCGTGCAAAAGTCTTTACTTAGTAGCTCGACTCCTCGCTAAATGTCAGCGTGAGCGTGACCGACTTGCCCGAGCGGGTTATGCCGATTTCGACCGTGTCGCCGGGCGAATATTTGTTTTTCGCAGACAACAGTTCAGTCGTGCTTCGCACCTGATAGTCGCCGAGCCACACTATCACGTCTCCCTGAACCATCCCGGCCTTTTGAGCCGGACTGCCGTCCACTACGGAGTTGACGAGTGCACCTCCCGCCGAGCCGCCCGCGTTCGATATCGTTATGCCGATGTAAGCGCGTCCCCTCACTTCGCCGTAGTCTCTGAGCGACATGAGATTTTTGGATGCGACGTCGATGGGTATGGCAAAGCCTATGCCCTCGACCTCCGTCATCATATATTTGGCGGTTACTATGCCGACTACCTCACCGTAGCAGTTGAAGACCGGCCCGCCCGAGTTGCCGGGATTTACGGCCGCGTCGAGCTGGAACATCGTTATGGGGTTGCCTTCCACTTCGACTTCTCTCTCATAGGCACTTATGACGCCCTTTGTGAGCGAAAAGGTGAGCTCACCCAAAGGGTTTCCTATTATACAAACGTCCTCGCCCACTTTTAAATTGGACGACACACCTATTTTGACCGGCTTTAGGTTTGTCTCCTCTATTTTCAAAAGGGCCACGTCGGACAGCTTGTCGCTTGCGATTACTTTAGCACTGTACTCCCTGTCGTCGTAAAATATTACGGTTATTTTTGAGGCGCCTTCGATCACGTGGTAGTTCGTCGCTATATATCCGTCGCTCGATATGACAAATCCGCTGCCGCTGGCGCCCGACGGTATCGACTGGCCGAATATAGTACCCACAGACCCCTCCGTGTTGATGCACACGACGCACTCCACGTTCTCTTCGTAGATCTTAGTGGCGCTGAGCGGCGTGCCCTGACCCACTAAAGAGGGCGACGCCGGCGCCAAAAAGTCGTTCGACTCAAAAGAGGGGGGCGGCTGCCAACTTTCAGGGGGCGGCGAAGGCAGCGCCTCCGCGATCCTGTTCACGGAAAGGTCGCTGAAAAAAGAAGGCAAGTCGTGCGGTCCGCTAAATGTGTTGAAAGTGATGAGTATCAGCACGGCCGCAGTCCCGATAAGCAGGCTGAAAACCAAGAATATCGATATCACCCTTATCGCGAGGGTATCTTTTGTCATGCTTTGCGGTCGGTTGTCGTAGTTCATAAAATCCAACTCCCTTGAAATATACGATGCGTCACTTATACTACGGTACCATAATATAATGGGAAATTGTATAAAAAATGAACAAATAAAGAAAATTTATTAAATTTTATCCGGAGGCCCGCGAAATTCCGGTTTCTCGTGTCACGGCCGCCGCGGGCGGGATTTTCATTGTTTTTTAATTTAAAAAATGGGGAGCCCTCAATAGATAAATGAGCCGCTCTCATACTCGCACGAAGTGCACAGTTTTTCTTCGTCGCCCGTCTGCGTGTTGTGGTAGACCCGGAGCGAATCGCCACCGCCGTTTGACACCGAAAATACATTTACGGGCAGCTCTCTGAAACTGTCGTCCATGATGATGCCGTAGTGGTGGCCGGACACTGTAAGCGCGCCGTTTAGTGTGGACTCTATGTCTTCGCGGCTGTATGACCTCGAGGCGATATCTCTTATTTCCTGATGATTCATCAAATACTCGCCCGCGTCGAAGTACACGATCGAGCCGTTGTCGCAAGCTACGCCCACCGCGACAGAATCGGGGTAGCAGGTATATTCGTCCTGGGTGTACACATACGAGGCGGTCAGTATGCCGTTTTGCAGGTGATAGACGTCGATCTTCATATTTTTATACCCGAGTTCGGACAAAAACATACTGGCGTTATTGAGCGCCTGGTCGACGGTGACGCTTGTATTGCCTATCGTCCTCGGATTTGTCATATAGGCCACCTCGCCGCCAAATTTTGCGACGCAGATGCCCACTCCCGCCGGCGCGCTGAAGTAGTAACAGGGTATGTCCCCTTCATTTTCATATTCCAAGGTCAAAATGTTTTCGCTTATGCCTATGAACTCGGCCGCCGTCTTTTTGGCAGCAGCTTCGTCGACTTCTTTTGCACTTGCGAGGTAGACGCTTGAGCGCTTTTCGTTGTCCCTTGAATATTTCCCGTCATAAGAAAAAGATTCAAATCCCCCGAGCGCGTCGTTTGCGGACACGATATATGCCGCGAACGAGTCGGCCGCCGCGCCGTCGGTCTCTTCAAAAAAGGACAGCGCGATCTTTCCTTGCTGCAAATCGCTCCCCAAAGTGACGGTGGCCTCATACAGATCGCCCGCATATTCACCCAGCTTTTTGAGCCGATCCCTCTCCTCTTGTGTCACTTCATTTGAGATGCATTTATTTAAAACGTACATACAGTAGTCGCCCGTGACGCAGAGGTATTTCGATATTTTTTGGGTCTGCTCGCTACTAAGCGGCAGCGCGCTCAAACTCGCGTTTGCCTTTTGCGCCGCTTCAAAAGCATCCGCACACAAAACGGCGAGGCGTTTGGCTGTCGACGTGTGGGCGGCCTTTTTAAGCGTCAGATCCATGCTCTTTAAATTTGAATTGAAGTCGTAGGCCGCCTGCGCGGCCGACGCCATGGCGTAGTTTTCATATGCCGCGGCCTGCGCCCTTTGTGTGACCGCCAAAAACAAGAGGGTCAGAGTAGTGAAAAAAAGAAAAGAATAAATGATTATCGCAGATTTTTTAGTCATAAAATCGCTCCTAAACTATTCGGGCTTTTTCGCAAAAGCCTCTTTTTTAAATAGTTTGTAAAAAATAGGGGCGATTATCCGAAAAGGACGGCTTAGAAAAAATTACCGCCTTTTCTCGTGGACAGACAATTTATTTTACGGGTATGCGCAGGACTGTCTTAAGTTTTGACGGATCGGTCTTGCGCGGGTCGCCAAAATATATCTCGTGGTGCAATCGCGTTTTCGAAAGGTCTTTTGTAAGCCCGCTTTCTTCTATGTAGTCGTCTATTTTTTTGAGCGTCCGCTTTTCGTTGTCGTAGGGCCCTATGTGCATACACTGGACGCAAAGACCCTCGTCTATTTTTTCAAGTTTTGCGACAGATGAGTCTATCCCTTTTTTCCGCAACAGCTCTCCACGCGCCCACTCAAAGACGGCGTTCGTCACAAAGGCGGGCTGGCGTATGGCGGAAATAAAATAGAAGTCCGACTTGTCGTTTTTGTCAAAGTGTTCAAAAGAGTCCTTAGTCCACCAAAACCCCTCGAGCGGCGCCATGACATATTCAAAATATCCGTCTATTTTATTCTCGCCCATTTTGCTCATTTTGATTGTCCATGAAAGGCCATACAAAATTTCTAAAGCCTTTTTGTAGTCGCCGCTCTCGTCGTTCGGGTCGCCGCGGCCCGATACGGTTATGAAATCCATCTCGGGGACAACTATCTTTTGTGGCTCCGTTTTGGGCTGGTAGAGGTCTTTGAATTCCTTTTTGAAGTCAAAACTTGCCGGCAAAAAAATCACTCCTTTATATGTATTGTTTTAGAGAAACTGTCATCTCGAGCTGTTGCCGCAGCAACGTCCTGAGGCGTATCCCGCCGAAGAGACTTGTGAAGGATCTTTCAGAAAGATTGTTCACTGCGCTCACAATGACAAGTTTATTTTCTTTCGGCGCTCAGCCGTTACCTTTATCTTTTTATATTCTCTTTATTGTTCCGCCGAATAAGAGGTCGCCGCCGTCACAAAAGACGGCGCTTTGTCCGCTCACCGCGCGGCACGGTACAAGGGTCTTTACGTGCACTTTGTCGCCCTCACGCGACACGTGGCAGTCAAAGAGCGGCGAGCGCGACGATATGCGCACGCTTGTCTTTATTGTATCTTCCAATCGGTCAAAATATAGAAAATTGAGATTGTGCACATAGAAACTGTCGCACAAAGCGTCTTCAAAGTTGCCGAGCGTGATCTCGTTTGAGACGGGGTCTATTTTCGATACGAATACGGGTCGACCGAAGGCGCCGAGCCCCTTTCGCTGGCCTATGGTGTAGTTAGCTACGCCGCTGTGTCGACCCATGACATGGCCGTCTGCGTCGACAAAATTCCCGGGCTCCGGCTTGGAACCTACATGCCTCTCTATAAAAGAGGCATAGCTTTCGCCCTCTAAAAAACATATCTCCTGGCTGTCGGTCGCGGCGTCTATAATCCCCTCTTTGCTCGCATAGTCCTTTACCCAGTCCTTTGATTGTGCGTCAAATAGAGGAAAAATAAGCCTCGCGAGCTGGGATTGGCTTAGGCCATAGAGGAAATAGCTCTGGTCTTTTTGGGCAAAAGCCGCGCGCTTTAAGTAGTAGCGCCCCGATTCGTTTTTGAAAACTCCCGCGTAGTGGCCGGTCGCGGCAAAGTCCGCCCCTATCCGATCGGCGATCTCTATAAGGCCCTTTATCTTTATGTTGGGGTTGCAAAAGACGCACGGATTCGGCGTCTCGCCCGAAAGATATACGTCTACAAAAGGAGAGATCACTTTTTCTTTAAAGTCACTTGACAAATCGGCGCTCAAAAAAGGTATAGAAAGGCGGGCACAGACTTCTCCTGCCCTTTTCTTGTCCGCTTGTTCCTTTTCGCTCAGCCGCGTCTCGAGGAAGACGCCCGTGACGTCGAAGCCGCCTTTTTTAAGCAAAACGGCGGCCGCCGAGGAATCGACGCCGCCGCTGAGTCCCAGCGCTATTTTTTTATTCATACGCCATGTACCGAACACGAGCCGCAGTCGATGACTTTTCCGACTATGGGCTCGGGGTCTATTCCCTTGCGGGCGTAGAAATCCGCTATGGCCGACTTGACGGCCTGTTCTGCGAGCATCGAGCAGTGCATTTTTATGGGCGGAAGCCCGTCGAGCGCCTCGGCCACCGCCGCGTTCGTGAGCGCGAGGGCCTCTTTTATCGTCTTGCCCTTTACCATCTCGGTGGCCATCGAGCTTGTCGCTATCGCAGCGCCGCAGCCGAAGGTCTTGAATTTGACGTCCTCGATCACGTCGTTATTTATTTTCATGTATATCTTCATTATATCCCCGCACTTGGGGTTGCCGACCTGTCCGACGGCGTTGGCGTCTGCCATGTCGCCGACGTTGCGCGGGTTTGCAAAGTGATCCATTACTTTTGCGCTGTACATCTTTTATGTCCTTTCTCATCTTTTGTAATTAAATTCGTCGCTTTGGCGGCTTCGCTGCCAAAAAAGACACCTATAAAGCGACCAGAGGGAGCTCTTTCGGCTCCGTGAGCCGGAAGAAAGTCCCGCCCGCGGGCGGTCTTTACGCTTGTGAAACTAAAGTTTCACAAGCGCGCGCCTTTTAGCCCTTGCTCTGCATGCCCTCATACAGCGGGGACATCTCGCGAAGCGAGCTCACCGCCTGTTTTACTTTTTCTATCACATAATCCATCTCGTCTATTGTGTTGCTTTCGCTGACGCTAAGCCTCAAAGAGCCGTGCGCCACTTCATGCCTGAGGCCTATCGCCAACAGGACGTGCGACGGGTCGAGCGAGCCCGAAGTGCAGGCGGAACCGGTCGACGCGCATATCCCCGCGGCGTCGAGCATCAAAAGCAGCGATTCGCCCTCGATAAATTCAAAGGACATATTTACGTTGTTGTCCAAGCGGAGCTCGGGGTGGCCGTTCAGCCTTGAATAAGGTATAGTTTTAAGCCCGTCGATCAAGTGGTCGCGGAGCATCTTTATTTTTCTCGAATTGTTTTCGAGGGAGGACACGGCCATATCTATGGCGACGCCCATGCCCACTATGCCGGCTACATTCTCTGTGGAAGCGCGCTTGCCGAACTCCTGCGCTCCGCCGTGCATATAAGGGTCGATGTTGACGCCTCTTTTTATATACAGCGCGCCCACGCCTTTGGGGCCATTGAACTTGTGCGCGCTCATCGACAGCATGTCGATGTCCAGATCTTTCACGTCTATCGGCACATGGCCGACGGCCTGAACGGCGTCGGTGTGAAAGAGGACGTTTCTCTCTTTTGCGACGGCGCAAAGCTCTTTTATGGGCTCTATGGTGCCTATCTCGTTGTTTGCGAACATCATAGTCACCAAAACGGTCTCGTCCGTCATGGCGCGGCGCAGGGCTTTTGGATCGACGAGTCCGAACCCGTCGACGTCGAGATAAGTTATTTCAAAGCCGAACGTCTTTTTGAGATATTCGAGCGTGTGCTCTATCGCGTGGTGCTCTATTTTTGAAGATATGATGTGTTTGCCCTTTTTCATCTTAGAAAAGGCCGTGCCCGTAATCGCCCAGTTGTCCGACTCACTTCCGCCAGACGTGAAAAATATTTCTGCGGGGTCGGCGCCTATGGCCTTGGCGACCAATTCGCGCGACCGGTCTATGGCATGGCGGCTCTCGCGGCCCACGGAATAAATGGACGAAGCGTTGCCGTAGTTTTCAGTTAGAAAGGGCTGCATGGCGCTAAAGGCCACTTTTGAAAGGGGGGTAGTTGCGGCATTGTCCGCATATACAAAAAAGTTTGGCATAAAAAACTCCGTTTCTGCGCATTTTTTGGTGTTGCCTGCTTTAAGGAACATGTGAAAAAAAATTGGAATGGGTATAGGCCGCGGGCCTATATACTATATTATGTAAAAACACGAAAAAAGATTTTGCCTACGTTTCGTTCTCGCCCTCGCTCTCGGCCTGTATGGCCTTTGCCTCGCCGGACGCCATCTTGTCGCACAGCTCGTTATATTCGTGGCCGCTGTGCCCTTTTATCCACACGAACGTCACTTTGTGCGTTTCTAAAAGGGGCAAAAGCTCAAGCCAGAG
>Ga0123353_10016482_pt1 | contig 10805 bp, 7 predicted proteins | sample TergutLab28metaG_3_FD_92763 | JGI IMG/M metagenome (GOLD analysis project Ga0123353, IMG submission 92763) | Labiotermes labralis P3 segment gut microbial communities from Petit-Saut dam, French Guiana - Lab288 P3 | ecosystem: Host-associated > Arthropoda: Insects > Digestive system > Gut ... | reverse complement strand
GGATACTAAAATTAATAACATTTTACATTTTAATATGTTATATTGTTTTAACCAATAGTAAATAATTTTTAAAAAAGACATAAGACCAATGTAAACCATGGGATCCCATTGGTATAGCGAATGTATGTACCTTAATTAACACCATTTCTTTGTAAGCCTGACAATGGCCGAACAAGGCCAAAACATGTCGCTTAATTAACCAGTTGTAGATTTGCAACTGTTACTTGTATGTTGTGTAAAGACGGTTCATTTCAATAAATTCCTACCCAAGTGCAGAGAGCATTTAGAGATTTTCACCACCAAACCCCTCTGTGCATTTCAAACTGAATACAAAACTTTACCTTCCCTTTCAATTTTAAACCATCCAATGGCCAGACGACTAATTTATCTCCTCATCTTCTTCATTACCTAGTCCAAGACTTGAACTATGGGCCATGGCCAGTTACAGTACCTACAGGATGCTCATTGACTTGTAAATAAATGTGAAGTAAAACCCAGGCATGAAGGTACAGGAAAATGTTTGGCAAGACTTTTCTCTTAATAAAGGAAATGTTGTGTGATTGGAAATTTTAAAGAACAGAATTGTTGTATGAAGTGTCCATAAATGTAAATAATTCGTTATGAGGTGGTAATGCAGTAATATCACACAATATAGTCAGTTGTGATTACATTTGTTTTTAAAATTACATTGTAGCTGACCATTTTTGATATATTTGTTTCTTAGGTTTGCTGGCTTCAGTTACGGATGGTTCATAGCTGTATGTTTTGGGTTTAATCTGTCAACATATTCAGAACTGTTAGTGATAGGTAGGAGGGGAGAGATTTAAACAGTGAAATGGTTGGGAACAGATAACGGACGCTAGCAATCCAGTGCGAAAGCAGTCGCGTACAAGTGTGGTGTAAGTGGGAGTACAGAGAAGTGACTGTGTCAGTTTCCTAGAAATGATCTAGTTGTTTAACTGGGTATAGCACTCCATTATTTTATATCAAGAATAAAATGAGTAAATAAAACATAAGTAAAAATACAATCACTAAAACTAAATGTGGTTTGGTGAACCACACCCATCTCCCAGTAAGAGGATCACCTACCAGACTGAGCATGTCGGGACAACAAAGTTACAAAGGGTGATCATGTAGAACATGTAAAAGGGATTCGTATCTCTTGGTCGCTAGAGTAGTATGCTTCTGTCGTACTGTTGTCAAATTATTCTTAGAGTTGCTGGGTTAGGTGAGTGTGTAATTTCCTTAACATTCTAGGGGCTGTCTGGGCAAGAGATGGAGAACAGATGTTTTATATGCGCCCACCTGTGTGGATCCATACACTTTTACACAAGGAAAGAAACAGTTACAATTTGTAAAGTTGTTTGTATATTTGAAACACCAAACAGTGTTCAAGGTCTAGAAGTTAATTATTCTCCAATTTGTTTTACTGTCCATGAATTATTCTCCAGTTTGTTTTATTGTCTGTTCATGGATTGATGGCTACATGGGGGCTCTTAAACTGCTAGGCTCATTAGAAAGTGTTGTTTTCAGTCTCTGAGCCAAGTGGTCCTGATTGTTACATACTAATGTTGGAATCATATAGAACTGAATTCTTGGTTTTTCATTACCATTTTTAAGGTGAATAACGGAACTGTAGTGGCCAGCAAACTAGGAAAGTTGGTGGAATTTTGTACTTTTTTTAAGTTATGTTTTTGTAACTGCTCTAGTTCATTAAACAATGCAACTTATAGGTCCGAAATGAATTTTTAAAAACATAATTGAAGAAGGTGCTTTTTATGACTGAAATTTCTTTCTGTTGGCTAGCCTTTAGCTGAATTACCACACACATCCAGCATATAAGTATCTCTGTATCAGGTATGCTTACTGTGTATAGTGTACAAACTGAATTTATGTTAGCTGGACAAACATGCACCGAATTTGGAAATAGTGATAAAAGTGAGTGCTAAGTATAAAACATATGAATGCTGTTTATTTGGATACATACTTGGAACCTTTTAAAAATTATTTTAATCAGAAGAGTTTTATGTCTGTCGCTAATTGTAAGTTGTACTGTACGTAACTGAAGTCATGCCTAGAGGCGGGATTTTACTCATATTGTGTGTGGTTCGAATTGTTTACATTGGAGTCCAATTTATTCTTGGGTGTAGAATTTTTATTTATTGACCATCACTAGAAAGCTTGCATGCCACATAACAGACATTCTACTATTTTTGTATTGCTTCATATATTGGTACAGTAGAAATAGATGTTTTGTATTTGTCATTGTAATGGTAAATAGAAATCTATTTTGAGGAGGTGTGTGTGTGGAAAGCTTGAAGATAATTTTGTGTTTTTCCTTGTTTCTTAAAGAAAAAGCATAATGAGGAGTTGGCCAAGTGCTGCGAGAGTCTGTTTGACATCTTAGATAGCTTTGCTGATACCAAGAAAGGTAAAGCTGCTGTATGGCCACTTCAAATCATGCTTCTTGTTCTCTCACCTGTAAGCATAGTACTATATTTATTAAATTATCTATGTGTATTGTCTGGATTCTAGAACATACTTTAATTGTGAGTAGTTATATACCCTCTGAGAATATACAAGAGTAAAGTTCATGTGAGAAACATTGTGTGAGCCAGAGTGGGATATTGTACTTCTTGGAGTATAGGCATTTAGACAAAGGGAACAGTAATGTATAAGTGTAGGAACCTTCCTTCGTGAGAACACAGTGACATGTGTCAGTTTGCTGTTATCATCATGGATGAATTTTTCTTTAGGAATAGATTCATGTACTTTTGTGTGATATTTATCCTTGGGTACATGCGTTTGTCTCGGTCACCTGTGTCACATGCAGTCTGGGAATTTGTCATGAATGGAAAAATGATGTTACTCTTATTTTATGGAGTAATATGTGTTGTGTATTTGTACAGAAATGTTGGCCATGAAGTCACCAGATGTGCAACAGCATTAGATGAAAGTTAGAGTGCATTTTTTTGATGACAGATAACATTCAAATATGTGAATAAAAGTACTGTTCTGTTTTCTTCATATATCTGTGGTGTTTCCTATACAATGTCACTTTCATTCAGTTGTTGATCTTGTCCATCAGTTAAATTTTAGGCAGCTTAGAAAATAGTGAGTGAATATTAGAGAAAATATGCTAATGGACTTAGGTGTAAACATACACATATACAGTCAACCACATGCATGTGTATGTGTGTTTGTCCAAGAGAAATCAAGAGTTTTCAATTCATGGTTTATAGTCTGTTTGCCAAGAACAGTTATTCTGACTGGTGGCTAGCTTAGACCCTACAGCTGCAAGTTTTGAATTTCCAGATCTTGTGCTTTGTACATAATAGAATTTTTTCATTCTTCCCTGATTTCTGTTGAGAGTAAATGGCAAGAGTTTCAGTTATCTGTAACATGAAGTAAATGTTTAGTTTAAGTTCTCCCTAGAATAGGCCACAAAGTCCTAAAGGGGGAGTAGATGTATAACTCTACTCTTTCTTTAACCTTGGCGCTAGGTGGGGGTGGGTGGTCAGTGCCATGCCCTGGCCACTTTACTCCCGGGAAAGATCCTGTACCCAGTGTATAGGAGCCGGGGTGGGCCCCAGGGCCGGTCTGGATGGGTGTGGAAAATCTTGGCCTGCACTGGGTTTCGATCCCCAGACCATCCAACCCAAAGCGAGTTGCTATACCGACTGTGATATCCCGACCCACAGATCTCATGTGTTATTCACTGATGTTTCATATAGCCACTATGCACTGAAAATTTTATGTGCCTGTGACATTTGGTGAAATTTTTTATGGCCTATTTACAAATATGAAAACAGGAAAATTCATAACTTGTGTTGTAGGAAGATAGTAGATTGCTTTTAAAAGTTTGTGTACCAGATTTCAAACTTTTATTGTACTCTCCAACTACTTGCATGTTTCTGACTGGATGGATGTTTGGCTTTAGAAAGTCCTGGAGGAGATAGTGAATGCAGACAGTGGGGCACCTTGTTCGCCACGTCATTCTAAGAAGAAACAGTTCATTGACTCAGTGAAAAGAGCTATAGGACAGCACGGAACTAGCAAACAACTGACAGAGGCAGCTGCAATTACATGTGTCAAACTATGTAAAGCTTCAACCTACATCAACATATTGGACTCTAACAATGTAGCTTTTACTTTGGTGCAAAATATTATTAATGAACTCAAGGTAGGCAACTGATCCTTATTCAGAGTGTGAAAATCTGAAAGTTTGTTTCTTCATAACAAATGCCCAATTGCATACTTGTGTTCAAATTTAAAATAATAAAATACAGGAATGATTGTTTCAGTAATTACTGTATTAACTGCCATTATTCCTTTATACTGCATAATATACATAATTTCTGGTATACTTCATAGAATGGCCAATACATCACTCTTCTTTGTGACTGTTCAGTTACAAAGAAATGGTTGAATTTAGTCACTCTGCAGCTGTCAATTCAGAATTGAATTTAACGTTAGAAGCCATGTCATGGTCATATTTGGACTATGCATATTGCAGTCAGCTGAGGTATTTGCAGTGAAGAAGAGTCATGAACTGAGTGCTAATAAGACTTGAAACTATTGATATGAGGAATGTGTATTATCATTCTGAAATGTAATGACAGTGGTAAGTTATTTTTAGTATTAATGCAGCACTCCAGTAGGACTTAATATAGTGTCTGATGAAAGAATGTCATCCTAAAACCACTACAGTTCAGAGGCTGGTTCTGTTTTCATATTTTTGTAAAATTTGAGAAACCTCATTTGTTTTGTTCAATAGATAAAGATAACCTTGATAACCCTTGCTATAGCTGAGGATGGAGACATCCAGTCTGTACAGTGTAATCAGACAATGGATCAAATGCAATTGGAGTGGCATGTAATAAGAAGAAAGTATGTGTCATAATTCATAATTTCTTTCACAGAATCTGCTCTTCAGTCCAAGCAAACCATTCTCCCGGGGACAGAACTATATTCCACATGATATTGACTTAATGATTGACTGTTTTGTATCATGTTTCCGTATCAAACCACACAACAATGAAGCACTCAAAGTGTGTTTGAACCCCACATCTTCATTCCTATACCACTATGTTCTCATCAGTTCTTTGTACAGGTATGGTCTTTTGATTGTTTTTTTATACACATACTTCTGTTATCTGAGATTGTTTCTGTCTGGTCAACACTACTGTGTGCAGTTTTATTGTGTGGTATTCAGAGTGATGACATATAGACACTTCCCATCTTACGCAACAGGTGTGTCTGGGAAGATCTGGCGCAAGTTGAATTTTGTGCAAATTATTATTGAGTATATGTGTGGTCAGATGTTTATGTGTATATATAATGGAGATCAATTGAAATCCACACTTCATCACACTCGAACCTGATCAGCTGCAGTATGACCACCCTGCCACCTCTGTTATCACCCAGCAGCATTCTTATGCCACCTTCATCTCATTATGCCTCTGTTCCTGCAAGAAAAAATCCAGCACACTTTTCATAAAGATTATTTAATTTCAGCAACCCTATGGTTAGCCATGCTTACATGTGCATTCAAGTTATATAGAGGCAATTTTAATAAGTCTGTAATATTTTTCATTATTGAATAACACGTGTTTGAATTTTATGCTGATATTATTGTGAAGTTTTTCATTAAAAATTCTTATTTGTGGCATGGGTTTATCTTGCAGAGTGCTGTGACTCTAACCAATTAACCAACCGACCGACTGACTGACTGACCAAACAACCAACCAACTGACCAACTGGGTAGCTAGCTAACCAACCAATGAACCAACTGACCAACCAACCAACCAATTAACTCCATAGAGCAGAGTACTTCTTGAGAAGCTAATAGGATTGCTCAGCTAGTCAAGAAATTCCCCACATTTTATCGAACCTGTAGATTCATTACCACATTCACAAGAGCTCAAGACCTGTCCCATTCTTGAGTCAGATCAATACAGTCCATGCCATTCATTCCGTATCTTGAAGATCCATTTTAATATTATCTTCCCATGTATGACTGGGTCTTCCAAGTGGTTTCTTCCCTCAGGTTTCCCCTGTATGTACCTTACCTCTCCCTCATATATGCTACTTGCCCCTACCCATCTCATTCTTTTTGATGTTATCACCCAAATAATATTTTGTGAGGAGTACAGATCATAAAGCTCCCTAGACTTTACAAATTGGATCCATATTTGTAGAGTTTACTTCTTTGCTTACAATCACTACATGTGCTCAGGAAGTTCTGTGGACTCCTGAGGCAGTGCATGTGTATGTTTTGGTAAACTTGTGTGGGGTAATACTGACTTATCAAAACAGCTTAATAACTGCACATAGTGTGTCTGTATTATTGATATATATTATTGCTAAGGAGCAGTTTTGAATTGTTAAGATTGTTTTCAGTACTGCATTTACAGGATTATAACACAACCTCGATTACCATGGTGGCCTCAGATTGACTTGGTTTACAACAAATCCAGTGATCTCAGGTCAATGTTCACTGATACATTAAACAAGGTATCCCAAGGCTGCATTACTCATACTACACTACGTATGATTCCGGTAATTGATTTCACAGTGAATTGCTTGTTCCAACTTTTAGATTTTCATTTTTTTAATAACTTCTGGTATGTATAAGTAATGGAAAAAAAGCAGAAAATTAATGTCTGTAAATTTTTATATGCAGGCTATTTCAGGTTGTTGGAATAATGTTAAATAGTACCACTCCATTCATATCAGTTTATGATACATGTCTTATGAAGTAATGTATTCTATTTAGAAATTTATATATTAGTTCTGTGCTATATTGTGCCTTCAGTTTTAATACTTACAAGAAGTTGTCATGTGTCTAATAAAATGTTAAATGTTTACAGTCATTTGCATTGAAAGGTAAAGAATCTGCTTCAAAGTTCAAAGAGAAAGGTGATGAAATCCCTGCTTTTAAGAACCTGTTACTCTTGATGGTTCGTCTCATTCATGCGGACCCAATGTTAATGCTGAATGTAAGTATATGTAATATGTATGTACACCATCGAAATTAAAGTGTGTGTCGAGTGTAGTGAGGTGCGAGAGAAACACGTATAATTCTTTAAACTGTTGTTTTTTAATAGTTGTTGGAAGGTTGAATTAAATTTTACTTTCATTTTAAAAGTAAATATTTTTCAGTTGCATTCTTTTTTCACCATGTAACCTTATTTCTGTCAAATGAACTGTTTTAGACAAATACTTGTTCATTTTTCCCTTTTTTAGTTTGTCTTACCGTACATATTTTGACTCTTACAGTCAGCTTTACAGGCATTATCTCTCGAATAACGGAGAAAACTCTTGATTGCAATATTGTTTCTCTTGAAATTATTTACAACTTATCCAGTGAAAAGTATTAGCATGGAGTGAAACAGTACCTCTTTGGCTGTGTTTTATGTTTGATACATTATTATGGTAATTCCAGGGTCAGTTCAAACTGTGTCCATGTCCCAATAAAATTTATTTTAAATCCCTGTGGATATCACCATAATCATCATCTAGTAAACATGGAGTTGGGCCAGTGGTTGACCTGTTCCGGTTTTGCATGTCTAGAAGTCTCTTTAATGGTCTCTCCTGGTTTCTTCTGCCTGTTGGTCTGTAGTTTTTTAGAATTCCTGATAATCTATTATGGGGGGTTTTGTTTGTATGTTGCAACCAATTTATTTTTTATTCTTGTATTTTGTCCAAAACTGCAGTTATATTTAGTTCTTTTACACTTTCTGTGTATGTTTTATAATCTGTCCATGCATATCCTGCTATTTTTGTCATATATTTAGTCTCTGCTGCTGTTATTCTTCATGTGTCACTTGCTGTAATTGTCATATTTTTCACTACCATTTAACAGCTGGAATGGCTATCACTGTGGATTTAAAAAAAAATTAAAATTATGTCTCTTATTTGCCACTTATCAGACCCAAGATAATTATTGAATTTAAGTGATATCCAGTGGAGTTATGGTGTGTTGAGTATGCTATCACATATGCTTAATATGCAAAACACAGTGAAGTGAAGACACTGTGTTTGTTGTGCATAATAGATTCCAGTTTCATCTGTTAGACTGTACTATGACTTGTCCATATGCATTTAACGTATGCTGATGTTCCTTTGATTGAGTTTTTTTATGCAGATGGTGTCTGCTACATAAGCATTGCTCCACTGTCCCATACCACTGAGAAAATTCTGACTGACATTCTTGACATGGTAAAAACACTAACCAATCATGTTGGTGCAGAGTAATGTATCTGCATGTATTGAGGTGATACATAATTCACATATTTGCTGTAGCACAGACTGTTATGGCTGGGTGGAGGGAGTTATGAATTTTTCTCAGCCTGTCCTGAAAAATGATACAGTCATGCCTTGATAAACCCCATGATTTTTTTTTTCCACATCTCTACTAGTTCACCTTATATAACCATCCTCTTCATGTCATTTGGCAGGAAATAACCTTGCATCTGATGCAGCATCATAAAACAGTCTACGTATAAACTGATCTCTCACAAGTTGTCTGACACTGAGAGTCTCACAGTGGTGTATAAGTATGGAAGGTGAACTTCTTTTATGTAGATTTTCACAATAATTGCTGTTGAAATTGACTTTAACAGCAAAGGAGGGTTATATTTAATGTGTTGCCAATGAATTACAGAACATTCAAACATGAGATGTACTTACTGTAAGTTCTGATTTCATTTTAAGAACCAAGGGAAGGCTGGACATGAGATTCAGAGCTCTACACTTGAACTGATTAATGGGTTAGTGAGTTTGGTTCATCAAGCAACAATGCCAGATGTTGCTCAGGAAGCCATGGAAGCTCTATTGGTACTCCACAACCCTGATAAGATTGAAGTCTGGAACCCTGAAGCACCCATTAATACTTTCTGGGATGTGAGGTGAAGTATATTTTCCAGTTGTTTTAAATTGACACAAATGTTCAATAATGTTAAACCAACTACATGCTTTGCCATTCCTTCCAATTTATTAATAAGATATGCCTTTTCTTCTGCAGGATTAAAGTAATTGTAGGAGTTAGTGTATTTGATATTTAGGTAACCAGGCATGGGATCTAAAAGCTAACCACCCTTTCTGCTGATCATAGTGCATGTGCTTTGTAGCCTTTCCCTCTTCCGCTTCTGGCCCGTGTACTCAATAATCTGCCCATTGCCATCAGCACATACTTGTGCCTTTGTTTGATGAACTGAAGTATAGACACTTTTATCCATTACTTTGAAAGCCTCAACACATTATATTGAACTGATAATACATAAATAGTGCAGTGAGTACATGAAGGCACAGATTGTGTTTGCATACACAAATGTGAAGACAGACTGTATGTATACATATACATATGTGCATACATATACACACACACACACACATATACATACATACATACATACATGTGTACATTTTAAATTGACTTCTGCATGGATTTCTTGGTCATGCATCTAGTATAATTCTGACAATATTTATTTTTAAAGTAAATATCTCGCTACTGTTGGACAGCTTACCCCCAAAAATTGTTCCGCATATTATATAAGTAAAGTATATTTGCGTGTTCTTAATAAACAAAAATCATGGCTAAAAGTTGGTGGTAAATATAAGTAAGGTGAACGTGTCCTTATGTTTAATTAAGTGCCATGCCATGAAGGTATATGATGCATTAGAGTACAGTTTCCACACAGTGTCATGGTACTAGATAGGAAGGATACAAACAGGGTATTTAGTATTGTCATGAAATTTCGTATTAGGAAATAGAGGTATGCAATCATGCTAGTAAATACAGTGCAGGGGTGCACAAACCCTTGGTGCTAGGTCTCATGGCTGACTCTTTGTACTGTTGTGCCAAATAGTTGTGTCATCAATATGGAACTTGCTTCATGTCACCCTTCTGGCACCTAGAATTTTGAGGTTATTCCTTGATTTTCAGAAAATTTTTTCATGCCTGTAGGACTTCGTGTACTTTCAAGTAATATGTTTGTTGTGGTGGATTTTGCTTGAAAGCTTCGATTTTAGACACTTAACTCATATGAGTGTCAGAAGTGATACATTCATATAAACAGTTTAATGACACTAAAGCTGATGTAAGATTTTCTTTCCTATGTTTGTAATCAGATGTGTTGAAACTATTTTCTTCCAATTATAATGTGTGATTATTAATGATATTCTGAATGAAGGCATCACGATGTGCTTGAAAATCAATTAGTATTACACAAACGTACGTCAGCACAATCTGTTTATTCTAGAGTAAGGCTACATGTTTCGACTAGATGTTAGTCATCTTCAGGCCCTTACAGTTTTGTTACCAGATGCTTTGTCCACTTTGGGATTCCATAGTGTTTACATGTGGATTACTTATTAGCTAAATCTTTCTAGAAAAGTTATAACTACAGAGTGTGTTATTTGCAAACTGTGTTTAAGCATAAAACCACTAAAGCATAGAAATCCTTCCTTTTTAGTGCACTGATGTTCACCGGATATTCACTGTGGGATGTCGTCGTCGTATTACAGTTGGTGTTGGGATGTTTCTGCTTTCCTTATTTAATATGGATAGTTGTATTAGTTTTCTGATATCGCCTCCCGGAGTTTTTGCATGGTAATGTTGGGTGGAGTTTTCCTGGAGGTTTTGTCGATATGCTATAACAGAACAGGTACATTTCTAGTAGCTGGGATTTGTCTTATTAAATATGACCGTGGGTTTGTGATTCTATTAGTTAATTTGTTAGTAATACTTACATGTATTTCGTTGTTTTGTCCTCTGTTTTTCATCCCTTGTGGTTGGTCTT
>Ga0123353_10016481_pt1 | contig 10805 bp, 15 predicted proteins | sample TergutLab28metaG_3_FD_92763 | JGI IMG/M metagenome (GOLD analysis project Ga0123353, IMG submission 92763) | Labiotermes labralis P3 segment gut microbial communities from Petit-Saut dam, French Guiana - Lab288 P3 | ecosystem: Host-associated > Arthropoda: Insects > Digestive system > Gut ... | reverse complement strand
TGCCGCGCATGCCGCTGTCCATGCTCCCGACGCCGGAGGCCGCCTGCGCAAACTGGTTGCCGGCGTCTGCGCTGGCGGAGGACAAGTCGTCCATGGCCGCCGCGTTTTTTCGCAGCTCGGTCTCGGACTTGGCCAGGGCCTCCTTGGCCTTGTTGACCTTGATCTCCAGCTCTTGAATTTCCTTAGCGGTGTTTGCGGACGTATCGCCATTCTCTGCCACGGCGTCGCTCATGCGCCGGTGCTCGGCCTCCAGTACAGATACCGCATCTTTCTGGTTTTGGATGATCTTAGTCAACGCCTCGTTACGCTGGCCCAGGCCGTCGGCAGATGAAGTCCAGTCGTCCATGCTCGCGGCTACAGCGCGAAAACTGCTCTCAATGACACGGTTTTCGCGGTTGAGTTGGTTTACGCCTGTTTTATAGTCGGTTGTGTCAATAATCGGCTTCGCAACAAACTCATCAGCCACCGTTACTCACCTCGCTTTCGCGTGTCTTGCGGCTTAAAAGAATCCGCTTTTCGGTACCATTTACCGTTGATCTGTTGCAGGCCGGCGTAAGCCTGCGCCTGCTTGTCCATCAAATGCGCCACATATGAAAACAGCGTTTCGATGTCCGTCTCATCAATGGCGGACAGGGTATAACCGGGGATGGTAACGCAGAGCTGGCGCTCCAACTCCTGCGGCCAATATGCGGACGGGGGAGCGCTTTCGCCGCTCCCCGTCATCAGTTTCCCAGGGCACCCGCGCGCCGCATCACGGCGTGGTATACGGCCATGACCTCGCGCAGCTCCGCGCCCCGATCCAGTTCCGCGATTGTTACCTTATCGTCGTAAAAGCGGCAAACAAAAGCGGTAATGGCGTCAACGGTCTCCGGGCTGTCCTCGCCGTGCTGTTGGATGATCTTCCCCACGGCCAGCGCCTGCTTCATCATGCCCCAGCAGACGACGGACTTTTGCAGGTCGCGCACAGTCTCGTCGTTTTCGTCGTATAGCGTCAGGCAGATGGGCGCGAATACGGGCTTGTCCATGTTCTTCTCCTTTCAGGCAAACAAAAAGCCCAAAGGCTTGATTGCCTTGGACGTTTGGTATATAATGCAGGTGGAGCAACGCTACAGGCGGTTTGCTTTATCTCTTGAGTAGGGGCAGACCTCGTGTCTGCCCCTATGCTGTTCGATTTAACTTGCAAAACCTGCATTCGCAGCGTATAATGTGCTCAGGTGGGGCGTTGCCGGTAAACGGTTAGCCCGGATGCCAGTTAGAAAATAACCGCAAGCCGTGACTGGGGGCGGTTATTTTCTTTTTGCCCGCAGAATCGAGACAATCAGAATCGCGAACGCGATCATCAATGTCAGCGTTTCATATGTGCTCAAGATGTGCCTCACCCCCTTTACTATAACATTCCGGGGGATATGGCTAACCGCCTACCGTAATTGACAACGCCCCATGGGGAACCTCCCCACGCTGGCAGTATACCACGCGCCGCGTGTCCGCGCAACGCGGTTATTACCCGCCGCCGCCCTCCGGCGGCTGTGCCGCGCCCGGCATTTGCACCGCGTTGAACCATGCCTTGGCCATGTCGGCTGTGAACTTATCGTCCGACGTGTCCGCCTCGACACACTTCACGCCGCTTTTTTTGTCGTTGGGGAGGTCGAACTCGCACATGGTGACCACCGCGCCGTATTCCATGGTGAGGGGCTTTTCGTTGAGGTTCTCTGTCTTTGTTTCGCCCTCCTGTTTAGGCAGGCTAAACTTGCCCTTAAGAAACCAGGCATATTCCACCTCGTCGTCGGGCCGCTCCAGCTTGTACCCCATAGCGTAGTAAGGCGCTGCGGCGTTGCCGTCGTCGTACAGCAGGCCCTTGGCAGGGTCATAAGGCTTGCCCAGCAGTTCGGCGCGATCCTTGACGGACAGGCCAGGGATGACAACCGTCAGCTTTGTCTCGCCCTCGGCGGTATCCACAAAATACGCTTTCCCCGAGTAATAACGGGGCTTGGTGTTGACCGTGGTATCGCGGGCAATACTGGCCGTCGGCGCGAGCCTGCGCGGGGTGCCCGGCTTGTATTCGGTGGGCTTGTCCTCCACCTTGGCGATATAAATATCGCCCACGTTGATGACCTCGCCCACGATCTTGGGTTCAGTTGTTGGCATATTTACTCCTCCTCAATCCATCGAAAATCACAGGAGACAGACCAGTGGCCGGTCTCTTGGTGTTCCAGCTCCGGCCCCGCGCCGGCATGCAGAAAGCCGCCTGCGGTCATCGCTTGTTCGATAGCCGTCAGCGCGGGATCCAGTTTCGCGCGGTCGCGGGTGTAGTAGGATGCCTGATAGCGCCGGTTGCTGCGGCAGGGCTTGCCGCTAAAAAAACCGCGCGGTTGTTTGCTGACCAGGAAATATACAAGAAACTCGTCCGGCAGTTTGCCGTTCGGCCCGGCGTCGTAGGTGTTGGCGGCGCGATTTTTGCACACAGGGGCCAGCAGGTCATGTATATACGGTTTGATTGCGTCCGGCTTATCCGCCACCGATCACACCCCATTTCCTAAACACTCGTCGGATGATCGTGTTTATTTCGGCTCTGCGTTCCATAGTCGGGCGAAGCCAAGGGTCAGCAGCAAGCGTCGGCGACCCGCACTCCAAATAAATAACGTGAAATCCGTCTTTGTCCTCTGCCCGGATTTTCAGCGCGCCTACCTCAACCCACCGGGAGTTGCCTGCGCCCTGTACCGCGGTACGTCTCAAAGCGCGAAATGCGTTTCCCGTGTTGTTGTGGTTTCTGACGATGTACTGCATTTCTGCAAGCGCCCAGTCTGCCAGTGCGTCGAGTGCTTCCGTGACAGCAGCGTCGATATTCACCGCGCCGATGCGCTCTACAAACTTATCCAAACTCTTAACAATGTCTTTGCCGCTAAACATGACTTTTGTTGCCATGCGCTCACGCCCTCTTGTCGGACAGGTACAGCTCGATGACGTTCTCCGCCTTCTGATATGTCCGGTATATCTGGTATACCTGCCCATCGTAGCGCGCGAACGTCTCGCCGGTGTACTCGGCGGGCCGCACCTCAAACATATGCTGGACCTCGCGCCCTTCTGCCTGGGCGGCGTGGAACTCGCTGGCGTGTACCGGCTGCCGGTTGGCGAATAGGGGAGAGCCCCAGATAATCTCCCCGGACTGGTACGGGTCGTTGTTGTCCTTCTCGGCCTCCGTGCCCAGCACCAGCATGTCCTTCCAAAGCGCCATCAGCCCACCGCCTTCCTGTACGCCGCACTCTTGCGCAGCTCGTCGGCCATAGTCTGATAGCTTGCCAGATACTTCTCAAAGTCCGTGTTGTCCAAGCCAAAATGCGCCTTACAGTACGTCGTAATGGCGAGTCGTACCAGCGGCAGCTTCGCCTCGCGGACAATCTCAACATCCACGCCCAGGCGGGCGAGGTCGTCCTGCGCCGCGCCTATGAGCATGGATATCTCGTCGTCAAACATCGGCGAATTGAGCCGCGCCGCGACCTTGCGGACATAGGCAACCAGGCCGCTGTCCACATACATATGGACAAGCTGCCGAATTTCATCCAGCCGCGCTTGCAGCTCCGCCTTTAGGCCGTCGCTTTGGCTTAGGTTCAGGATTTTCTCCAGCAGCTCGTCCAGCATCAAGATTCACTCCCTCGATTGTGGTGTTAAGCGCCATGCGCGCCGGGCTGATCAGGCCGCTTTTTTTTTGACGCGCAGGAAGCCCTTGTAGCTCACGACGTTGCCGCCGAAGAAACCGCTGCCACGGTGGGCGATGATGCCCTGTCGGAACTTGTAGTCCATCGACCGCATGACGTCGACGTCGTCAAACACTGTCAGCATGTAGTTGGACAGGTTGCCGTACACCATGCAGTATTTGCCGTCGTCGGTCGCCGGGTCAGCCAGTGAGCCGCAGGCGCTGTTGATGATGAACGGGATGCTGTTGATGGTGCCGGTGTTGCCGTTGTACTTGATGTCATAGACCTGGTGCTTGTCTGAATTGCGCACCGCGTCGAACGCTTCCAGGTCTTTGATGTTGATGATCAGCGCGGCCAGGCCCTCTACGTCCTCGTCGCCGCCGTAGCCAAAGATGATCTTGGACAGCGTGAGTTCATCAATAATGCCGATTTCCTTGTCGCACTCGGCTGGCAGCACCTTCACAGGCGCATTGTAGATGCCGCACAGGGTGTTGGCTCCGCCGGTGCCGATCAGGACTTCGCGGGCCAGCAGTTTGCGCATGGAATCGCGCACCCTGCGCATGACCAGCGCGTCGTAATCGGCGTGGGGCAGCTTGAGCACCTCCTCGGTGTCCTCCGAGTACGCGGTGATCTTGGCCTTGTTGATTTCGATGTAGTCTACGGACGGCGCGGTCTCGTGGTAGTCCTGCGCCTCAAGGGTGTAACCCGCCATCCCGTACCCGACCTCGAAGGGTTGGGTGTAGCTCTCGCCGCCGCGCAGGACGTTGATGTTCACCGCGTCGACCAGGCTGGAGATGTCGTTAAAAGTAGGGCGGATGTCGCTGCCGTAGTGCTTGGGAAGCACCAGCGTGCCGCTGTCCACCTTGACGGTGCGGTTCTGCATCAAGTCGCGCCCGCGCTTTTCGGATTCGCTCGCGCCGCGACCGCCCGGTTTCCGTTCGGTGCGCGCCTCCCTGCTCTTCGGCGGCGTCAGCCCGGACTTGATACCGCCGATCCGCTGCGCTACGCTCTCGCGGCGGGCCTTGCGCGCTTCGGCGTCGGCCTCCTCCTCGGTGGGGGCCTCGTCCTGAAGCTCGCCGAGCAGTTCTGTCACCTGGTTCTCGACTTCGACGAGCTCCTCCTCGGTGAGTTCCTCGGCGACGTCATCCAAAACCGCTTGAATTTCCGCCACCACATCGTCCACGGCCTCCTGATCCAGTACCCGCTTCTTGAGTTTTTCAAGGAGCGCTCTTAGCTTTTTCATGGGGGATTCTCCTCTCTTTTGCTAAAAATAGGGCCAGTTTTGTCCGAATTCTCACCCTGCGCAATAGCGCCATGGCGTCCGCCACGCCGCGATGTTCCAGACCTTCCCGCCCTGCATCCGCATTGCGATGTTCCAGGGCCATCCGTTCTGCATCCGCGCGCCTTGCTTCAATGGATGTATCGTCATAGGCGGGGATATCCACCGCCGAGACATCGTACAGGCGTTTGACTTTTTGTACAGTCCATGTCCGCGTTGTCTGGTCAAACGCCTCCTCGCGGATCGTAAACGCGAAGGACATGCGGTCGATATATCCGCCCGTGACCTCCTCGTATATCTTCCGGCCTTCCTCGGTGCCGTCAAGCCGGGCGCGCATGTAGAGCCCGTCGTCCTTAACTTCGAGCGACAGGGTTCTGTTGCGCGTCCGGGCCAGCACATGGCCGCCGTGATTGTAATTAAAAATAACGTCGCCCATATAGCAGCCGTCGAAAGCCCCGCTCGCGATCTGCTCGCTGTACTCCACGCCGTCCCACTCAAAGAGCACGGTGGGGCTATCGAACGTAGCCGCCCGGCCCTCCACCCATATGCCGCCGTCCTCGGTCATGCCGCCCGCGCGGATTTCAAACGACCGCCTGTGCAGGTTCTTGATCGTCCTTTGCGGGCGCGCCGGCTTACTGGTTCTGATCATTGGTATCCTCCTCCCCGGTGTCGCCGAGTTGATAGGCGTCCTGGTTGCTGTCCTTGGTGTAGTTCAGGCTGATTTGCCGCACGTCGCCGTCTTCCACGGGCGCATAGCCGAAAAGCTCGCGCAGTTCGTTGGTCGTGAGCAGCCCGATCTCCCGCGATGCGCGCACAATGTTGATCTTTGTTTGCACGCTGGCGTGCAGCAGCGGGGAGCTATAAAAGAGGATCCGGTTCCCGTGGTCGCGCTCGGTTTGGCTAAAGCAGACATTGGTCAGCGCCTGCCCCATCTGGGTCAGGCGCGGCTCAATGACTGATTCATACCACGCCTGCCACTGCGATTCCGTGTAGTCTGACTTGATGATGTTCTCAGATGTGCGCCAGTACCGATACAGCCCGTCACGGATATCCTTCATCTGCGCGGAATCGAGGCTGTACGCCCGCGTGGTGATCGGCACATATTCGTCCGCCAAATCCACGCCGACCACACCGCCCTCCTCCGCGGCCTTTTTCATGTTTTCCTCGAATTTTCTTGCCTGCGACTGCACATCTTCGTCGTCCAGCCGCGCGTTTTTTTGTTTGAGCAACCCGCGGATTTTGTTTGCGACACGCAGCGCGCTGCTCATGCCCTCCTCGCCGACCTTGATCAAATCCAGCACGCCATACACCGGGCCGTTCCCTTCACCGGCGATGTCCAGCGTGTTGTAAAACTTGCGGAGCACCACCACGTCCTCAAGCGGCAGCGCGTACTCGTCGCCCATCGCGTCCACAAAGCGCACGGCCCAGTCGCCTTCGTCAAGCTGGATAAACTCATATTGCCGGTAATTTATCGGATACATCGCCGTGGGCATGTCCCCGTCCCAGGCGACGTACAACATCGCGGTGGTGTAGTTCTCGACCTGCGTGACGAGTTTGTATTTGAGATCATACGCGCTCATCAATTCATTGGCCTGTAGGTTGAGCAATTTAGAGAACGGGCTGTTTCGCTTGATCTTCTTGATGCGGCCTTTTTCGTCGACGACCACATGCATGGCCTGGGCCTTTGCCGTATGGCTGGCTATAGCGTCGATGATCGAACGCACTGTTTCATGTTCGTATGCGTCCCGGTCGTATCCGGTCGAGTGGCCGCCGAAGGAGCGGACAAAACGGAATTTTGCGCTTTTGAAAAAGCGCCCGAACCAGCTCTCAAACACGCCCACGGCTTTTCACCCTTCCCATGTACTCCTCGAAGTGCCTGGTGTATATGACCCATGCGTTAAGTAACGACACCATGCCATCGATGCGCATCCCGCTGCTCAACTTGACCGGTTGGATGCTCTCGATGCCGTCCTCGTTCTTTGCCTTGGCCTGCGTATTGCTCAGGCACCACTTGGTTATCGGGTTGTTATTGTAGTTGACCATGTGCTTGGCGAACGCTGCCCCCATCTCTTTCATAGGCTGGCTCCATGTGTACGGGCCCTGTGCAACGCGTTCCATCACATTCGCCGTGTGATCCTTGCCCATCCACGTAAACCCATGGGCGTCCATGTCGTCCAGCCAGTACCCGGCCAGCGCGCGGTCGAACCCTATGTACAGCGGGATTATCCCGTGCCCACGGTGCATGAGCACGAACCACGCTGTAACCGCCCGAAAATCGACTTGATTTCCGGGGCAGATTGTGAGCAGTCCCCGGTCTGCCCATATGCGGTACGGCGCTTCTTTGATCTTGCCGTCAAGCTCCAAATCTTCGACGCGCTTTTCCGGGATGAAGTAGTGCTGTGCAACATATACGCTCGGGTCATCGGCTTTGCGGATTATGAGCGATGCACACGAAAGGTCTGTCGTGGCTGACAAGTCACACCCTCCGATTGCATAGCACTTGCGCAAGTCCTCAAGGTCGAAGGTGGCAGGGTTGTCTATCTCCTCCCAATCCAGCCATGCGGAGCTGTCGGTCGAGGGCATACAAAAATCTTTACATTTCAGGTTGCCGGATAAGCGCGGTGTTTTTTGCGCCCGCTCCACCTTCTTAGCAAGCTCGTCCAGATTCTTGATCGTCCCCAGGCCGGGGTTGGCCTTGACCCACATGGCCGGATCGCGCCACTCGTCCGGGTTTTCCAACTCGTAGATGACCGGCAGCAGTTGCTCGTCCGCATACTCTTCAATGCCGCTCAACACGTTCGCGGCTATGGCGTACTCCTCGTCATATAACCCCTCGCGCACAAAACCGGAGGTTGTGGTTATGAATATCATGGGCTGCTCCCGCGCGCCCATGCCATCCACGATAACGTCATACAGCTCGCGACCCGGCCATGCGTGTATCTCGTCCAGCGGCGCGCCGTGTACGTTCAGCCCGTCCAACGTTTCACTGTCCGACCCCAGCGGGCGAAATGTGCATCCGTCATACTCGCCCCTGCCCACCATCTCCGCCACCAGCGGCTTGATCCGCTTGTACAAAGCCGCCGATCTCTTCACCATGCGCTTTGCCTCAAGCCAGATGATTTTTGCCTGGTCGCGCTTTGTGGCTGCGCAATAGATTTCTGCCCCCGGCTCCCCGTCCGCGACCATGAGGTACAGCCCAACGCCTGCCGCAATGGTGGACTTGCCGTTCTTACGGCCCACCACCAGCAGCACCTTCCGGTACTTGCGCAGCCCGGTTTCGGCGTCGATGAACCCAAACGCAGCGGCCAGCATGGCCTTTTGCCACAGTTCCAGCTTCAGGGGCTGCCCGCCCCATTTACCCTTGCTGTGCTTACAATACTTTTCCAAAAAGCTGATGACATGCCCCGCTCGATCCTCGTCATATACCCACGGATCACGCGGCGTCACAACGTCACTCGCCAACCGCCTGTACAGTGCGCGTACTTTCGCAGACGCCACAACCCGCCCGGTATCTATCTCCTCCCAATATGCAAGTATCGGGTTAACGGCTGCCGACGAATTTTTCAAACCCATCCTCAGCCTCTCCCTTCTCCTCCTCGGGCAACAGCTTCTCCAACTGTGCCATCAAGTCACGGTACTCCTTGGACATCCGCATGTAGTTATCGAGCTCCGCAGACATCTTCCGCCCGGATTGGTTCGCGCCATTCTGGTAACTGTTCACGCGCGGGTTTTTTTTCACATCTTTCCTGGCGTCGATAATCTCAACGCCAAGGAACGCAGCCTGCCCCGCCAAACGGAGTGCCAGCCACAATCGATCCTGCGGCAGGTTTTTGTAGAAATCAGCTATTGCCACAAACTCGTCCCGCATTCGCTTATCATCCGGCAAAGACAAAAGGATTTCCTTATAAACCGTCATATTTTTGATGATCGCCACCTAATCGCCTCCCCGTTCGATTCGCGCTCTTTTCTACACCCCTCATGTGCGCGGCCTGTGTATTCACCAAGAGACCCATTCCGCTTTCCCGGCGGCGAATTTTTCCGCTCACCCCACCGGGGGGTCTCTCCGCACAAGGTTCCCGTCCTCGTCAAAGCGCAAGGCGTCCGCCACGGTCACGCTGTTGCCGTGTGCCTGGTTGTGGCATCCCACGCACAAAAGCTCCAAGTTGTCATTTGCTAACGCCACCTTGCGGTCGTGTATGTTGTCCGGCGTCAGCGGCACTTTGTGGTGCACAATTTGCCCCGGAGCGCCGCACCGCTCGCATAGACCAAAGCGCCGCTGAAAATACAAACTCCGCACCTGTTGCCATAGTGCGGAGTTGTAAAACCACTGATCCCAACGCGTTGCCATGCTTGCTCCTTATCCAAATCCCACCTGCTCCGTTTGTTTTATTTTGTCCGCATCAAACATTGAAACTTGCGCCTTTGCCTTTTCAAGCCGCACTGCTGCTTGGGCGTAGTAGTCCGGGTCAATCTCGAAACCCATGTACTCATAACCCGCCGCATGGCAGGCTATCAAGCTCGACGCGCTGCCCGCGTGAGTGTCCAGTATCCTGTCGCCCGGTTCCGCGAAATGGGCAAGCAGCCAACTGTACAATCCAACCGGTTTTTGTGTCGGGTGGAACCTGTCCTTACCCTGCGGCACGGCCTCATAAATCTTTGCGTTGTCCTTAAAGTTCGTCCATGCGTACTCACACATAGCCATCGAAAAGTTTTCGGATATAGTGAGCTTTTTCCAGACAACGAAACACCTGCACGGCGGTAGATCGAAATAATTCCCGCCCCAGATGATTGCGTGTTTCGATACGCGGAATAGTTCAGTAAAATAATCTTCGCCGGGCGCGACATCCCAGTGCTGTATGTTCTTTCCGTACTTATCGGCCCACGTTCCGCCGGTGCGCTCAATCTTGTATTTGTCGAACACTCCGCCGAAAGCGACTGCGCTTGCGGCACAGCCATTCGTCATCGAGCCCCCCCATACGGCGGATCCACGATCGCCAAATCAAAGCACTTGTCGGGCATCTGGCGCATGCCGTCCATGCAATCCATGTTGTACAGCCGGTTCATTTCCAGCACGCGCCCGCCTCCCTCCGTCAAATTCCCAAACGCTTGTGAATTTGCCCAAAACGCAGAAAAAGCCCCTCGGCTCCGTATTGAGCCAAGGGGCTTTTGCCACCTCTGACGACGATACTCTAACACATCGCAAAACCGCTGTCAATGGGGTTCCCATTTTTTTTAGTTTGGAGTGTGAAGTGTGAAGTTTGGAGTTAAGGCAACGTTCCCAACTCCACACTTCACACTCCAAACTCCAAACTAACCCCAACGTCACACTAGCACTTAGCCTGGGAACCAATCAACGTCAGTATCGAAAATCCTTCACCGCCGCCGTGATCTCGTCGTACTCAATGCCGATATATATTTTCGTGTCCTTCTCCGTGTGATGGTTGAAAAGCACCATCAGCGTGGCAATATCCTTGGTCTGCTGATAAAAATGGTAGCCAAACGTCTTGCGCATGGTGTGGGTGCCGACGTTGTAGGGCAGGCCCATGTCATGCGAAATTTCCTTGGTGTACAGGTAGGCGGTTTTGTAGCTGATGGGCCGCGTCTGCCCGTCCTTCCCGCGCTGGCGGCTGCGGAAAATGTACGCGTCGCCGGGCAACCCCTTGAGCTCCCGCCGCAGGAATTTGATAACATATTCCTTCAAATTGTCCACCCGTTCCTTGGACAGATTGAAGCACATGGAAACATCGTCGATAATAATGGCCGGTACAGACAAAAGAAAAACGCCTCCTATTACGCCCCATCCTAAGCCCCCTTCACGCATGAAGGGGGAAGGG
>Ga0123353_10016478_pt1 | contig 10805 bp, 6 predicted proteins | sample TergutLab28metaG_3_FD_92763 | JGI IMG/M metagenome (GOLD analysis project Ga0123353, IMG submission 92763) | Labiotermes labralis P3 segment gut microbial communities from Petit-Saut dam, French Guiana - Lab288 P3 | ecosystem: Host-associated > Arthropoda: Insects > Digestive system > Gut ... | reverse complement strand
GAATATTCATGCAGCCTGCCGATCTTATTCTCATCTATCATCATAAACGCGGACATATCGGACACGCGCGCCGCCTGCTCCATGTTATGCGTAACGATGATGATCGTATATCTTTCCGCCAGTTCCATCATCAGCTCTTCGATCTTCATCGTCGAAACAGGGTCCAATGCGCTGCACGACTCATCCATGAGCAGGACCTCCGGCTCGACGGCGAGCGCACGCGCAATGCACAACCTCTGCTGAAGCCCCATATGCAAGCTCTGCCCCGGTTTGCCGAGAATGTCCTTGACCTCATCCCACATACCCACCTGCGACAGGCTGTGCTCCGCGATTTCCTCCAGCTTGTGCTTTTTTCTTATCCCGTGACGCTTGGGGCCTATGACTATATTCTCGTAAATACTCATCGGAAAGACGTTGGGTTTCTGAAAAACCATTCCAACCTTTTTCCTCAAAGTAACGACGTCCGTATCTTTTTCATAGATCGGGACGTCGTTTAAAAATACTTGACCATTCACTGTACAACCGGGAATCAGGTCGTTCATTCGGTTAAAAAGCCGGAGCAGTGTCGACTTGCCGCAACCCGAAGGGCCTATGATCGCCGTAATCGCACGCGACGGGATTTCAAATGTTATATCCCCCAATGCATGGTGAGCGCCATAGTACAGGTTGATCGCACTTGTCCTCAACTTGGCGCTTCGATTGGGGGAGCTGATTCTTTCGCTCATGCCGTACGTCCACTGCCCTTTCGCAATACACTCAGCTTGTCTGACTTGCGTTTAACAAATATACATCACACGCGGGCGCAGCGAGCGGCGCCCCTACGAGATTGCGGTCATTGTATCACAATCCGCGGGCGGAAACAATGCACTATTCTAATGAAATTTTCTTTCGATCAAAGGATCCATTTATCTAAAGTAGAAATAAGCTGTCCGATCTGCGGTTTTGACAAATGAGCGTCGACGCCTATCTTCTCGCCAAGTTGCTTCTGCGCCTCGTCTATAAGGCTGGAAAAGACCAGTACAGGGATCTTCTTCAAAACCTCGTCGCTCTTTATCAGTTTCGCCAGATGATGCCCGTCCATTCTGGGCATTTCGATATCGGTGATAACGATCGCAACCTTCCTTTCGATCGGCGTTATGTTCGCCAGGCATTCGCTTCTGCACTTCGCAAGGTGCTCCCATGCGTCCTGGCCGTTATCGAAGGAAGTTACTTTTGCATACCCCGCCATCTCCAGCGCCTGCATAATCATTTTCTTGAGGAAAACCGAATCTTCAACTACGACGACCGGCTTGTCGTTTCTCTCGCGGTCCCCCATCACTTTGATCTCGGACAACTGTATCCCCGTCTCCGGGTTGATATCGAATAGCACTTTCTCGAAGTCAATGATCGTTATCATCTTATCGCCGATTTTTGTCGTCCCGGTGATAACGCTGTCATTATCTCCGTATATGATGGCGGACGGCCTTTCCACGTCGCTCCACTTTATCCGGTGCATCGCCTCGACTGTATGGACCATAAACGCCGCGTTTACATTGTCAAAGTTAGTCAGCATGAACATATCATAATCAGGGTTTTCACTTGCAGGCAGCGCCATATATGCCGGCAGGTTTATAACTGTGATGATTTTCTCGCGCGGCTTGAAAATTCCTTCTATACATGGATGCGATTTTGTCATAGCTGTTATAGGGCAGCGCCGCATGATCTCAGTTACTTTTGCGACGTTGATCCCGAAGGAGTTGCCCGCCATGGTAAACTCCATCAACTCCAGCACGCTGGTCTCGTCGGTCAGCTTCTCTTCAGTGTTTCTTCGAAATGAGTTATCCATAAAAAACTCTCCAATCTCTTTCCAAACCCCTACTCCTGCTCTATCGGCAAAAAGGCGTCCCAACTGTAGTTGCTGTAATGGTTCCAGAGTATCCACTCTTCAAATCCCGCGTCGTACACGGCTTGTATCTGCTGCCGCACCTGTTCGGCGGTATAGGGCTGATAATAATCGGCGCCAAGATAATCCGCAGTAAAATCCTGAAGATACGGCCTTATCACAGCTTGCGGTACGTCCTCGTCGAGATGCCGGCTTGTTGATACCAGAATATTATACACTACTTCGTACGGCTTAAGATCGGGAGCTTCAAAAAGCACACCGTTTATCCTTTGCCCCGTCCCGTTTTGCCTCCTGTTGGCAAAATGCGACGGATATATCATCGGGCATATAGAGTCCGCGTTCGGCAAAAGCAACCCCAGATCCTGCCCGATGTTCATCGCGTCGTTGTTGCTTATCGCAATAATACCGAAAACGTCCGCCGAAAGCCTTACGCCCTCAATCGACATGATCTCGCGGATGTAAGCCACAAACTCGCTGATGATCTCCGGTTTCGTTTTCTCCGTACCCGCTGTACCGTAGTTGATCTCACTAAGATTACCGTCGGCCGGGAAACGGACGTAGTCCAGCTGGATTTCATCGAACCCCATCCTTGCCGCTTCCAGACATACCGAGGCTATATAGTCCCAGGAGCCGGTCTTATACGGGTCGAGCCATGAAAAACCTCCGCGGTCGCTCCACACATCACCTGCCGTGTTCTGTATCGCGTGTTCGGGGTGCTTGTGACTCCACGCGTTGTCTTTAAAGCACACCACACGCGCGATCGTATATATCCCTCGGCTCTTCAGGTTTGTAACGAGCTCCCCGACGTCCGGGATGATGTGCGCGCTCACTTCCGAGAGCCCTTCCGCGTCAGTCAGGAACGTGATCTGACCGCGTTCGTCCTTAATGTCGATTATCAGCGCGTTGACCTCTGTGGTCTCGCATATCTCTATAAAACGGTCTATTCTTTCCGCGACGCCCGCCCGGTATGCCGATACATACAGCCCCTTGACCACGACAGCCGGAGGCATTTCCTTTTTTACTATCGCTGCTTGCACCGGCCCTTCGGACGCCGGCGGCGGATCGTACTGCCTCTCCTGTGCCACTGTCGGAACCGGGCTGTCGGCAACGTCCTCCAGAACATCAGCATCTTGCCCGCCGTCGAGCCCGGATACCAGAAACCATGCGGACACGCCCAGATAACATGCGATGAGAATCATTGACAGAATAGGCCTGAGCCTGCGCTTTCCGGCGCCCTGTTCTGTATGCCGGTCGTTTTTCCTGAACATAATGCTGTAACTCCTGTGGTTTCCCGCTGTGATTCGCCGCTGCGGTTCGATTTAAACTATTTTGCCCGGGTTCATTATCCGGTTTGGGTCAAAAACAGACTTGATTTCATCCATCAGACCCAATACAACCTGCGACTCGCCTTCACGCAGGTACGGCGTCTTGGCTAATCCTATCCCGTGTTCGCCCGAGACCTTGCCGCCCCACTCCGCGGCTCTCTGATAAAGGTCTGCAAACACTCCGGACAGCTTCCTGCGCCAGATTTCTTCATCAAGGCCGTCACGCAGGACATAGATATGCAGGTTTCCATCACCCGCATGGCCGAAACACCTGATCCTGACGCCATGTTTTTCTCTCAGGCTGTATGTATACTCAACAAAATCAGCTACCATGCTGATCGGTACAACTACGTCGCACTCGTCGATCTCGTCCGTCGAAGCCTTGATCGCGTGCAGAAACGCGCTCCTTGCAGGCCACACTGACTCTTTGCGCTCGTCCGTGTCAATTATCAGCAAGTCCTTGCCGCCCAACGGAAAACATACTTGAGCAATTGCGTCATAGTTCCGCTCCAGATCCTCTTTCGTGAGCCCGTCGTATGTGAGCAGCAAATATGCATCCGACGATTTGTCCGGAAAGTTTTTTCCAAGATATTTCTCGGCGTCCAGGATTATCTCTTTATCCATGAACTCCACGGCGGTAGGCGTTATCCTGGTCCTCATCAACGCCGGGACGGTTCTTATCGCGCTGAAAACGTCGTCGAAGGGGATAAGCAGGCTGACCGACCTTGGCGGCAACGGGATCAGCTTCAAAATCGCTTTGGTGATAAGCCCGAGAGTCCCCTCCGCACCGATAACCAGTCCCATCAGATTGTAGCCTGAGGAGTTCTTTACTACCTTTCCTCCGAGCTCGACAACCTTCCCGGATGGGAGCACAACTTCGAGCCCCCTGACATAATCCTTCGTCACGCCGTACTTGACAGCCCGCATACCGCCGGCGTTTGTGGAAATGTTGCCGCCTATCGAAGCCGCCTTCTCCCCCGGATCGGGCGGATAAAACAGCCCCCGCTCCTCGGCATACGCGGAAATCTCCATCAGCAGCGCGCCCGGCTCTACCGTCAGCGTCATGTTTTCCCCGTCCAGCTCAAGGATCCTGTTCATCTTCATAAAGCTGATCATAATGCCGCCGTACACAGGGACGCACGCTCCGACAAGCCCGGTCCCCGCGCCTCTTGCTGTAACCGGGATTCTCCGCTCGTTCGCATACTCCATTATCCGCGTTACTTCGTCAGTTGTCAAGACTTCAACAAGAACATCAGGGAAATGCAACGAACCACCTAACTCATCATGCGAGTAATCCGGGCTTATTTCATCGCCGGAAAAAACCCTGTCTGGCGGGAGGAAGCTCTTTAAATACGCCAGGTCGCCGTCGTCAAACTTCTTGTACATCATGCGCCCGCCCCCTCCCTGATTTTTCTGATGAGCTCTGGAACGACGTCATAAATATCCCCGGTCGCCGCATAGTGGCTGGCGTTGAATATTTCTGCGCCTGCATTTGTGTTTATCGAAATTATCAAACCGGAGTTCTCCATCCCCGCCCTGAACTGCACAGAGCCGGAAATCCCCAGGGTTATTATCAGCTTAGGCTTGACGGTCCTTCCGGAGAGGCCTATCTGCCTGTCGGCTTGCGTCCAGCCCGCTTCAATGAGAGGCCTGGTCGCCGCGATCTCCGCCCCCAGAAGCTCCGCCAGTTCCCGCGCCATGGCAAGGTCCTTTTCCGATTTTACTCCCCTGCCAACGGCGACGATCACATCTGCATCGGAGATGGTCTTTTTTTTCTCTTTCTTGGTGGTTGCAACCACCTTGATCCTGCTCGTTAACTTCTCTTGCGGTATCCCGCAGTTGACCACCTGTCCGGTCTTCTGCGTTTGCCGTGCCGGAGCGTCGAATATCTTATACCGCACCGTAGCCATTTGCGGCCTGTGTCCGGCCGTAACGATCTCAGCCATGATATTGCCCCCGAACGCAGGGCGTATCTGGACCAGATCGGTGTTCTCCTTCATCTCAAGTTTCGTGCAATCCGCCGTCAACCCCGTTCGCAGCCGTGCTGCAACCCTTGGTGCAAGACTGCGCCCTGTGACCGTGGCGCCGACAAGGACAGACGAAGGTTTTACATTGTGTATGAAATCTTCAAAGACGTTTGCATACGGCTCGATTAGGAAAGAACCCAGCTCAGGGTAGTCATATAAGTAAACCTTATCAACGCCATAGTGTAGCAGCTCCTCCGCCTGCTCCGATAAACTATCGCCCATCAGCAGCGCATAGACCGGAAAACCGACCTCGCCGGCGAGCTCCTTCGCCTTCCCAATCAGCTCAAGGCTGACCGGATGTATACGCCCCTCCATCTGCTCAACGTACACCGCTATCCCATGCCATTGCGTCTTATCGGCGTCAGTCCGCAAATGCCCGGTCTCATGTACACGAAACAGCCCCTCCGGCCCGTCACGAACGCAAACAAGGCACATTTTGCAAGCCGCGCCGATCCCGACCCTCTCCCCGTCAGCCTCAATAGCCCCAAACGGGCAAAGCCCGCCCAAAGCCGAGCGCTCCCCCCGCAAAAGCCCATTTGCGACTTCATTATCGACTGATATATGTACCATTCTTCTTGCCCTAAACAACCTTAAACTAATTAAACTCTTAAGTATCGTCATTGCGGGCTCGACCCGCAATCCCCTCAACAGCGCTATCTCCATGGGATCCCGGGTCGAGCCCGGGATGACGGATGTTTGTATCGTCATTGCGGGCTCGACCCGCAATCCCCTCAGTAGCGCTCCCTACACAAACTTGTTTTCCCGGAGTTTTTCATACAGGTACTCTGCGATTTCCTCGCCTGTGCCGTCTACTGTGACCCGGACAGTGGAAGCGTCCGGCGGGAACACCCGCTCCACACGCGTCGGCGAGCCGTTCAGGCCGTAATGCTCCGGGTCCCGGTCATCCAACTGCTCAAGTGTAAAAACCCTTATCTCCTTTTCCGCGCTTTCCAGTTTTTTCCTGTATGACGGCAGCCTCGGTGTGAAAATATCCTTTTCAACTGTCAGCAGGCACGGAAACGGAATGTCCTGGACCAGGATGCAGTCGGACATGTCAACCTCGACCCGGATAAGGCCGCCGCAAACGCCTACTATCCTCACCACGTTCGAAGCATGCGGAATATCAAGAAACTCCGCGGTTTCAGCACCGACCTGCGCTGTATCGCCGTCAGTGGTCTGCTTACCGCAGATTATCAAGTCAAATAAACCCAGCTTCTTTATAAACCCCGATAACGCATAACTTGTCGCGAGGACGTCCGCGCCTGCAAGGGCCTTATCAGACAGCAGCGCGCACTCGTCGGCGCCCATCATAAACGCTTCCTTCAGTATCTCGCGCGCTTGCAAGGGTCCCATCGTGACCGCCCTGACCGTGCCGCCGTACTCCTCCCGCAGCCTTACCGCAGTTTCGATTGCGTACAGGTCATAGGGGTTCATTTTCGCCTCGACGCCTTCCCTTTTCAGCACGCCGGTGTTCTCGTCGATATCAACCCTCGCAGTACCGGGTACTTGTTTCATACAGACAATTATGTCCATCCGCCGTTCTCCAAAGACTTGTATATCACACGCGCTATCCGGCAGCCTGTAAAGCCTCGTCAACTATCATCCTGAACTCGTCCTTAACGACCTTGAAAACCTCCACAAGAACAGGGTCAAAATGGCTGCCCGCGCCGCACTCGATGATACTGCAAGCCTCCTCGTGTGAATACGCTTTTTTATAAGGACGCTCGGAAATAAGCGCGTCGTATACGTCTACGATCGCCATCAAACGCCCCTCGATAGGAATATCCCTGCCCTTCAAACCATGGGGATAACCGCTCCCGTCCCACTTCTCGTGATGCGTTCCGGCAATCAGCAAGGCATGGTTCAGATAAGCGTGTTCCTTCGTCTTACCCATGATCTGCTCTATCGCATCCACGCCGACCGGCACATGGGTCTTCATGATCTCAGTCTCCTCGGGCGTCAGCCTTGCCGGTTTGTTCAGGATCAAATCGGTTATCGCGATCTTGCCGACGTCGTGAAGCTGTGCGGAAGGCAGAAAAAACTCGACGTTCCATTCCGCTATCTCTTCCGTGTACACCGCTTCGCGGATCATCTCTTCAAAAAGCGCCTGCAAGTAACGCTGTGTGCGGCTGATGTGTCCGCCCGTGTGTTTGTCCCGGAACTCGACGAGGTCCGCGACAGTCGATAGCACGGCATTTTTCAGATCGATCACTTCCGAGGTTTTTTCCCGGACCATCAACTCCAGATTGTCGGCATAATCCTTCAGCGCCGCCTGGCTCTCGAGCAGCTCTTTTTTTTGATGCGCGATAAGGAGCTGGTTAGCGACACGCCTGAGCAAAAGCGGCCCTGAGAACGGTTTTGTTATATAATCCACGGCGCCAAGGTCAAAACCTTCCATTTCGCTCGACTCATCGTCCTTTGAAGTGACGAAGATAACCGATATATCGGCGAAACGCGGGTCTGCTTTGAGCTTTCTCATTGCCTCATATCCGTCGATGCCCGGCATTTCGATGTCCAGGATTATTAGGTCCGGCGAGATTTTTTCAAGGAGCTCAAACAGCCTTTCCGCCGACGGGGCGGGATAAACTTCGCAAAACGAGTTCAGAAGGTCTCTGCCCATTGCCAGGTTTGCCTTGACGTCGTCAACAAAAACAACTTTGCTCCTGAAATTATCCATCAGACCACGCCTCTCTGTTATAATCCGACAATCTCTCGGAGATTTGAATAAAGCCCGCCTCTTCGATCGAATCCCGGAGCCAGGCGACCAGGTCGTCGTCCTGCTCATACCTGAAACACTCAAGCTCCTTGATAATATCATCCGCCCCGTCCATGTCAAACTTTTCGCAGGCTATCAAAAGCTCCGCCAGCAGACCGGCGTCCGGCTTGTCCTTCAGCGGTTTCGGGTTCTCCTCTTCAATTTTCTCGAACATTTTATCTAAAGCGACAATCAGCCTCTCCGTCGCTTCCAGAAAACTATTGTTGTTGGCGGAGACGAACCCGTAATCGCCTGACTTCGCCGCCTTTTCAAGAGCGGCGGCCTTTTCTCCAATATCCTCCGCAAAAATACCGCGGCTCGACCCCTTTATTCCGTGCACGATTATAGCATAATCAGGCAAACTCTCCGGTTGGACGTCCCTGATTTTGTCAAGCATAACCTTAGTGCTGTCAGCATATGTGCGCAGGACGTCAAAGTATACCTCGCTGTCGCCCATAAAGTGGTCGACGCCCTTCTTGACGTCCAGCTCATCGAACACAATGCCCATCAAGCGCCGGTCGACGCCGCTGCGCCTGTCAGACAGAACGCGCCTGTCGCCGCCGCGCCTGGTGTCGGGGTAAAACTGACCGTCAAGCTTGATCTGCCCTATCTCAAGCTGCGTTTCCAACCCCTTGTTTCGCACCCATTGGTTGATAACAGCGTCGAGGCGGGCCATCTCGATCGGCTTGGAGATAAATGCCTGAAAGCCTTTTTCCAGGAACATCTCCTCATTTCCGGTTATGGCGTTTGCGGTCAGGGCTATTATAGGAATGTTCTTTGCATACTCGGACTCCAGTTCGCGTATGAGGCGGGTCGCTTCAATGCCGTCTATCTCCGGCATCATGTGATCCATGAACACTGCGTTGTAATGTACGTCCTCATTACGGATAGCGTCGACGGCTTGTTGCCCGCCTGACACACAGTCGACCTGCATACCATACGGTTTCATCAGGCCTTTTGCGACGTCCAGATTAGTCGGCACGTCGTCCACCACCAGGACCTTTGCGTACGGCAGCCTGATCTGCTTGCGCTTTAAGTTCATTCTGCGCCGCTGCTGCAGGTAGTTGAAGTCCTTGAGATTATCAGCTATATCAGCGCCGATAGTGTCGTCAGTCACAAACCCCTGCGGGATCCGCACGGTGAAAATGCTGCCTTTTTCGTACTCGCTGGCCACAGAGATCGTGCCGCCCATTATATCGAGCAGCCTCTTCGTGATGGGCAGTCCGAGCCCCGTCCCGATTATGTTGCGGTTGGACTTCTCTTTCATCTGTGCATAGTCGTCAAAGAGCTGGCTGATGCTTTCCGGTTTGATCCCAACGCCCGTATCCCGCACATATGCAGTCATTACGACTGTATTGTCATCCTCGCGCGTGCAGCTTACGCCAAGTTCGACAACGCCCTCTTTGGTATACTTAAACGCGTTTGAAAGCAGATTGTTGAATATCTGTTTTATTCTCAGTTCATCGCCAAAAAGTTTCGCCGGCAGATCAGGGCCTATATCCAATGAAAACTCGATTTGCTTCTCGCTCCTGTACATGATACTCTGGGTCACGGCGTCATTGATCAGGCTGGGCACGTCGTAGTCGGAAGGAGTAACGCTGAACTTCCCTGCCTCGATCTTGGAAAGGTCCAATATATCGTTGACCATGTTCAGCAAGGCCGTACCCGCGTTGCTGATCTTGTCAAGATTCGTAGTTTCCTCTTCCTGCAGTCTGCCGGAGTCCAGGACAACCTCTGACAACCCGATGACCGCATTGAGCGGGGTGCGCATTTCATGGCTCATGTTCGCAAGGAACTTGCTCTTTGCCTGGTTTGCGTCCTCGGCGGTTTTGAGCGCGATCTTGAGCATCGCGTCCCTTTTCTCAATGTCGTCGATCATCTGCTTTTGCTCGCGCAGATCGCGGGCATATCCTGCGACGAAGTCTTCATCCCCGTTTCTGACACGCACCAGCGTGATCTCACACGGCAGAGGCGTACCGTCCAGCAGCCTGTGCATCCATTCAAAAGTCAGCCGGCCTTCTTCAAACGCCTTGCCAAGCAGTATAGGCACCAAATCCATTGACCGCCGCCCGTCCGGCTGGAACTCCGGCGAGAGTTCCGGGAACCGAGTCATAACTTCCTGCTTATCCTTCAGCTCGAAGAGCCTGACCGCTTCGTCGTTGCAGTCGATTATTTCGCGCTCACTGTTCCACAAGCGCCAGGAAAAGGGCGTCGCGTCGAGCAAAATCTTCGTATGCTCATGAGCGCTCTTGAGGCTGGCTGCCTGAGTTTCAATCATTTGGAAAGGTTTTATCGCAATACCGGACGCCAGTACGGATATCACGACTCCTGCGGCAAGAAGCATCAGCGAAGCAGTAAGAAGGCTGTTCTGGACTGACGTCTGAGGGCTCTCCTCCATAGGGGCGGCTAAGGCAATGTACCATCCCGCAGTTGACCCGGTCAACTTCTGATAAACGGCAAGGCGCTCGCTCCCGTCGAAATAATAGCTGCCGGAACCCCGTTCGCTTACTATCATATCTTCAACATACTCTCCGGCCCGCTTGAGTTCCGGGTCGTCTCTGGCAGCTTCGATGAAGTTGAACTGCTCCAAAACAAGGGCCTGGCGGTAGTTGGCGATAAGGGTACCCCTTGCGTCAATTATATAAAACCCTCCGGACTCCCAGAACCTGTACAGCGAGAGCATATCAGAAAAAAGCAAACCGGGTATAGTCGCCGATAGCAATCTTCCTTCTCCCATTGGAACCAGAACGTGCATGACGAACTCGCCGCTGATAAGGTTGAGGTGCGGACTCGTCAATATCCTTTCGCCATTCACT
>Ga0123353_10016477_pt1 | contig 10806 bp, 5 predicted proteins | sample TergutLab28metaG_3_FD_92763 | JGI IMG/M metagenome (GOLD analysis project Ga0123353, IMG submission 92763) | Labiotermes labralis P3 segment gut microbial communities from Petit-Saut dam, French Guiana - Lab288 P3 | ecosystem: Host-associated > Arthropoda: Insects > Digestive system > Gut ... | reverse complement strand
TGTGGGGACCCGTTGCGCTGACCACGTGACACCCCTCTATCCGCAAAAGTTGGCACTAACTTCGCCGACCGGCGGCGGCCGCTCTGTCGGTATAGTTCGCGTGCGGACTAAGGCCACGCAGTTTAGGAGTGTAGACTGTATGTTAAGTTACGTTAAAGTTGCTACTGCAGATATTTTTGTGCCAAAATAACGAACGTTTGTTTTATTTATTTGATGGATACAGCACAGAGGAACACGCTTTGTGTTTTAAGGGAAGATTTAAATGCCATAAATTCAGAGAATATCAACAATTCACAGTTTACGTAATAATTAAATAGCGTGCACAGACATGTATGTTTATTGAGCCTATTATTATATCCAGTACTTTCAAATTTGAACTAGAACGATTACTTCGAATTGTAAGGAAAAACTATTCAGACGCGCAATAAATTGTGTAAAGTATTTAACTGCAGTAACAGTAAATGTCCTGCTAATGACAGCGTCTCCATTTTACGTTGCTCGCTGTGAAATTTCCACAATTTGTGCACATCCTCTTGCAGTACATTCATGATGTCTTCGAGAGTAAACATATAGAACTGAGTATAATAAGAATGTTTATATTCACACACACCACACATGTATACTTCTGTCTGCAGCAGAAAGCAACCCTTAATCTGTAAATGTATTGTTATATGTACACACCACTGCACAGCACACCACAACACACTACGAAACACTCACTCCATTACTCTACGTGACGATACCAAACACCACTGTATGACGCACTAGCGTCACTCTATTAATAAAACGTATTCAGCTTGGCTTTATTCCTGACAGTGCTAGACTAAGGCGCTTAACTTAGCTACGTTGCGCAATGACAAACATCGTCATAGAGATGAGAGAAAGCAGTGATTTTACTCTCCTCTTGAACTGCTTTGTCTTAATATAGATAGATCCTCCCTGTCGTCAAGCTTGTGCATTGCCATTCTTAATACGTAAGGAATTAAATTTTCATCTTCATCTTTGACACTCAATTCGATACGCCAATCCATGTAAGTTCCGTAAAGAAAAGGCACATATGTTCCGCTGTGGGCAGACTGCTGAAAGTGAAGTCAGTTCTTTCGTCGGAAAATTCGATATTATCTGCCAGTCTACACGGTGTCACATCTCAGATAACAGGAATTTGCACACGCTTAAATGTATGTATTGGTGTCAAGGATTAAAGTATCTACAGCACAGTCCAATAACTGTACAGGTTGGATACAAGAACTGACTGCAGTTTTGTTAGTACCGGGTTGGAAGGGAAATGGTGGTTCTGCCTGAAGTTATTGCAGTCCTGTTACATCCCTCTTAAGTTACTGCAGTCCTGTTACATTCCTCAATAACGATCCAAGCAGTATATCATTTCACAATACCGTCCACTCTTTTTTCTCAGATTCACCACTAAACATGTATTCGTCTTTCCTAACCTCGTGATTGAACGCATACAGTTACATGACGTGAAGAAACACATACCGCTTCTTTGCCAAGGATAATATTATTGTTTGATAAGGGTACATAAGAACAGGCATGATGCAAATGATACGGTGCTTGTTGTAACGTGGTAGGCCGGGTAGCGTAGTCGGTATAGCGACTGGCTACGGGCTAGATGGTCCGGGGATCGAATTCCGGTGGAGGCGAGATTTTCCGCACCTATCCAGACCGGCCTGGGGCCCACCCAGCCTCCTGTACAATGGGTACCGGGTCTTTCCCGGGTGTAAAGAGCGGCCGGGGCGTGACGCTGACCTCACCCCTTCTAGTATCGTGGTCGAGAAAGAGTAGAACTATACCTTTACTCCCCCTATCGGCCGTACGGCCTGTACAGAGCCTCAGTGCATGTACAAGGGTGCACTTTACTTTTACATTTGTTGTAACGTGATTATCAAAGGGTAATTAAATAGGTCCAAAATGTGGGGCTCAGCTGAACGTGTCGTAAGCTGTGTATATACATACTTACATCAAATAGAATGAATAGGGGTACAGTGGTCACGGTATCTTGAACATAGGGTTCTTTTGTGATTAAACTGTGAACACTGTAGTTAAGGAAACGAACTTCAACCTTATAAATTGCGGAAGAATACTTAAGAAACACTATCAGTGAAGAAAATCAGTGGCCTCTTTTGCAAACTGAAGTATTTAACCCGTCAATATATCCATGACCCATTTTCGTACGATAAATTGCATTGTATTGTGCCGACTGCGCGTACATTTTTCAAATTATGTCTTTTCTACAGATAATTTCTGCCAAAATTTGTACACTTATCTCCTTCATACGTGTTAGATACTTCCTCACAACTCATTATTTTTATTCCATTATCTTATCATCATTTGCTGATTTAATTATCATGAAGCTCGTTATTATTCTGTCCCACTCAATTCGTTTTATTTTTTTTCCTACGACGTTGCTGCCCAAAGCATCCCTTGGTATCCCCATTCTTGAGAATTCTGTGACACAACGACGCACCACAGTCAGCAGGACTTCTCTGGACGAGTGATCAGCTCGTCGCAGAGACCTCTACCTATCAACACACAACACTCACAACAGACACACATCCATGCCCCCCGTTGGATTCAAACCCACAATCTCAGCAGGCCAGCAGCCGCAGACCTACGCCTTAGATCGCACGGTCACCGGGACCGGCAGTTCTCTTTATACTCCTCCATTTACGTCCAAAAATTCACCTTGTTTTTTTTTTTTAATATACATTTTAAGATGGAGCGAATTTTTAATATTTCTAGATTTTCGTAGCTGTATATCTGAGACTGCCTTCCTTTTGTGATATGACACCACGTCACTGGATACTCTGTTACAAGTGTTTAGAGGCAGGTTAATTGTCTGCTATAGTCGGGAGACGATTATACATTGACACAGCGTCACATCTCAGAAGAACGGAACATTTTGTGTATTTGTATGCACAAGGTGAATTGCGGCGTTCAGTAGATAACAGCTTGTCCGATCTACTGGTGTAATTTTTATTATTACAGTGCAGTGACTGTGAAAGACCACGATAATAAGTGGCCAATAAACACCACGTCTGTACTTGACTGTATCCGATAAGTTTCTTAAGAATGATACATTCTAAGCCCCGCGTTACATTACCTTGAAAATGTACGAGAAATTAAACAGAGATAAGCTTCGATAATTCTAAGCATAATTAAAAAATGTGCAGTTCAACATAAATCTGTGAACCGTATTTTTTAACATAATTCACATAGAGGATAACATAAAGTGATCTACCGCAAATACAGCTGTACATAAAGGAAAGGTAATTTACATATAAGAAAAGAAACACGCAACAAAGAATTGGAAAACACATGAGACGTCATTTCTATGTTATGAAGCTGACAAGGAATCATATGAAATATTCTATAACGCAGTTTCCAAGTAACACGCCTTGCTTACCGGGCTGAGATTCCTTGTCGTACTGAGAAACATTTTGTAACATCGGTATTTCAGCTCTGTAAATACAGCAGCTGCTGTATCAACTGCATTCTTCGCTTTACACTCGCAAATTTCCGTCTGCAGAAAGCAGTGCGGAGATCCTCTGTACTGCATTTTGTGATGAATCAAATTTGGCATTAACGGGTTTGAAGGTGATATATTTTGGCCAGTGGCTCAATGGGGCTGACTGCCTACATGTTGGGCCAGCCTCTGAGATTATCTGACGTCTCTGTGCTCCTCTCTCTCTCTCTCACACACACACACACAACTTTAGGCCAGGCTAACTTCCGTATTATGGGAACATATTTATATAATATTGTATTCTAATATTCTGTTATAAATAATCTTGAGGTGCGTCATCCCCATTGTGTTGATTCAATAACAAAGAATTTTGTGTATTACACGTACAGTCGAACACAATTATATTTTACCTAGTAGTACAGTACGAATACAACTACATGTTTCGGCCCTATATGTGGGCCATCTTCAGGTTGTGATTTAACTTACAGAGCACCCAATCCCCAGCACCCTAAAAAAAAATACCCCACACATCTTGTATAGCTGCTCTGTAAGTTAAATCACAACCTAAAGATGGCCCACATATAGGGCCGAAACATGTAGTTGTATTCCTACTGTACTACTATGTAAAATATAGTTGTGTTCGAATGTACGTGTAATACACAAAATTCTTTGTTATTCCGTTATAAATGAAACTGCGATTTTTTTCCCAAGTATCCAGAAATTTGAAATGCAATTATATTCTACCTCCTTACCAATTACTCTCTTGCCTTTTATCCTAGAGGCCCTTTCGATAAATGGGTTGAAATGTTTAAAATTGTGTATCTGTTTTCACTCATGTACAAGTTTGGATACCTGCTTTTGGATTTTCATGTGTCAAAGTGAAAAGAATATAGAGAATAAATTGCATTGTTATCTTAATTTTAGTTAAAATGTGAAACTGCTATACAATATTCCGCACTTTCCTTAAACATCTACTAAGTTACATAATTCCAGAAGCCAGTTTCGAAAGATAATATTTATATGGCCCTTTAAGTACGTGCAATTGCTATCTGGATGTTTCACAGTACAATCATTTAAAGTGTGGTTGTGTGACCTTCTGCAATATCAGCTGAACACTAGTTTTTCTTAGTTCTAGGTATCCAGACAGTGAACTACATGAATGCTGCACCTTGCTGATGGGTATGTAGGATATTTAAGAACTGTGTACCAGCTGCTCAGTTTTTATGGTACCAAACAAGACAAACAGCGTGGGTGTAATGTAACATTGGGGCGTTTTCACCTGACCATTGTTGCCGTTAAAATCAAAGGTATTATATTTTATGAATGTGCGTCTGTAGACCTAGTTACCCAGCACACTTTTCACATCTCTTCTGTGGCCTATTACATTTTCTTCTACGGCCTGTCTGGCTCTATCATATTCTTGTTCATTATCTCATAAACGGCGTGAATTTCGGAAAAGACTTTTTGAATATAAACTGTATGTTTTGGTTTTGTAAACAAGTTTTGTCAGAAACATTTCTCACTGTAAGAAGAATTCAGCCAGATATTATCATAAACGTACATAGGACTTCACGTAAAGTACCGTTATTCTTGTCGGATTTCAATCAGACTTGCATTTTGTTGACATATATTCGAAATATCCTCAAATAACAAACTTAATGAAATCCGTATAGTTGAAGCTGAGTTGTTCCATGCAGACAGATGGAGGGATGCATGAACAGAGACAGACAGACAGACCTGAGTAAGCTAATAGTCACTTTCTGCCAATTTTGAATGTGCCTAAAAAAATATGTAACAGAATGAGAAGTAGTAAAAGAGGGGTCGGGTTATGGAAGTTCTGTTCGCTTGCAGACACCGACAGGGTCACAAAATACTAATCAGAAGTAGCAGATTGGGAACCTGACCACACAACATTAGGAATGTAAATCAGCTGCTTTACCGTGAAGACTGTAGGTTACTTGAGCTCTGTAACTGCAACTTTCCCTCACCCTGAGACAGTTTCGATGTCCATCACAAAGCAGTATGTTGAACTGAAAGCAGTTCCATGCAACACCCCCTCCATTCTATGAAGTACGAAAGTGCCAATAACGTGAGGTGGCAGAGTATATTCATCAGGCTACAGGTTGTAAAACCAAGTAATCTTGGTTCTATTCCCACTAAATGCAAGAAACCATTCCCTAGCCCACACTGCCTAATATGCAATGAGTACTGGAGATAAAGTGATCGGGCGTGGAACTGTAAAACACCAACTATCTAACTCCAAGGTGGAGGACAAGCGGGATATTACCACATACTTCCTAATTCTTCACATTATGTACAGGACAGTTGTACTTTCACATGCTGGTAATAAGATAGATGTCAGATATGGTAATACTTTAAAGATAGTCATAAATTTGTGTACGTCGTGCTTGATCTACAGGAGACACTGAAATCTACAACAACATGGTTTTGTTAAGTACCTGTCATACTTATCAAACTGATGAAGAGTACACAGTAAAGATGAGCAGTTCAAGTGAAGCAAGGTCGTGATAAAATACATCTCAAGTGCAAGGCTTCTCTCAAGTACATATATTATTAAAAGATTCAATTTATATTGCAATAGTTGTCAACAAATTAAAAAAGGTAAGGCTCTAAATATAACTTGTAATGTTAACTTTTATACTCAAGATTGTCAGAGGTAAAGCAACCCATATAATGGCCTCTTACAGGTCCAGAAGGTTGCAGGAGATTTAGGCTCTCAGATTTTGAGAAAATCTGCACATGAAGGTGGTAAGGTTGTCAGCCCTACACACCGACCGCCTTTAGCCCCAGGAAATATTCCTGGTACTCACTTCTTTCAGAAGCTGAGTTGACCCCAGGGCCATAGTGCGGTTGGAAGGATTATGTCAATATGAAAAACTACATAGATAACATCGGGGGTCGAAACGGCTTGTAGCGCAGTGCCTTATCCAACTGTGCCACCGAGTGTTGATGGGAAAAACATATTAAGATGAACTTTGTACAATAATTTGTGATGATAAGACTTAGAGAAACTGGTTCTGGAGCGTGTTCAGTTGCAGATGATGCCATTAATAGCGTAACCCCCCATTATCTGTTACCAAACACTTAGCTATAATGGATATATGAAGTTTAAAGTGCTTCTTTTAAAAGGGAAATTTGTCAAAACAGAATTCAAAGCCCGATTAATAAAGTCTGGGGCATTTGAACACAGGTTACTTAGTCTCGTTTCAAAATGTTGCTGTATCCACTGAACTTTCACAGTAACGTGATTGTAGAGCTGTAACAAGTATACTTATTTTTACATATATGAAAATGTACCTATTGGGCTGGAGTCTTCTTACTGGTAATTCCGAAATTCACAAAATTTAAGACAACTTGGGAAGTATTTCAGTAAATATTCAATGAAAATGCTTTTGTATTATAGTTGCAAATCTATAAGATTGTGAGACTCTTATTCCTGTTTATCGGCCGACTGGAACCAGAAGGAGTTTGGAAAAAAAAGAATATTGCACACAAGGAAACTCTTCTATCTAAAAGCAGGAAATGTCATCCTGAATGTGTTTCCATATTGCTACATGTTCTGTCTCTTGCATAGAGCAGAACCTATTACCATAGGTTGTTTCTACATGTATTGAATAAGAAGAACAAGATCTGGTTAAGAGTTTTCAAGGCACCCAGTTTACTGACTTATGTCACCGGCTGGACGAAGGCAATGTAGACATGAGGGAGTGCAGATAGACATAGCAAAAAATATTTTACAAAATATTACTTTCGATTACATGACAATGTGATTTTCACAACAAACGGTCCTTCTTAATGAAAGAGTTCTGCCCTTGATAATGAACTCTACTTCAAATTTCAGAAGACAGCTAAGGGCAGAAGTGAGTTCCTGTCTCACAGAAGACACAGTGCTTCTCCATTACAAAGACCAACAATTGATTGCTCCTGAGGGAAATATCCAATGTCTGATGTAAGAAACAAGAGGAATACAGCAACATGCAGTGTGGACAAAATACAGAGTTATTTTATTACAAACGTTAGCATGCTGTATAAAACATACAGTAGGTGCCACTGTCATTTATAAAGGGTTAATACAGCTGTACTACGCTTTTAAGGTGTAGAACTATATTTCTTTCAGCTCATGACACTGCAGGCATAGATCATCATCATTTTCATTACTGGATGGTACATAAATTCTTAAACCTATTCATTAACAGTCTTCATACCTATCATGTAGCTGCAATAATACATCAGTTAAATAACATTTAGTTTGTCCATCGTATTGTGACACAAATCAGTGAAATTAATAACAGAACTTCGATTACAACTTGACTTTATGCATGATCTCCGAATTCCACCGCATTGTGAATGACATCTGCCCTCTTCTGAGATTTTATGCAGTGGATCAAGCAGTCCAAGAAGAATTCTTCTTCGACTGCTTGACCAATGAAAATGGCTGGTAGTCAAGCAACAGGAACATAGAAAATCGAAGTCCAAAATATTTTTAATCAAATCCAGCACCAGTAACTCTCAGTAACACCTCAAGATCTGTCGCAATGTACTGCTGTCATAACTAACTACTTTCACTGTGCAGTCTTCCTTAGAAATACCAATCATGACATTCCTTGCTCTTACAAAACTAAAAGTTTATACTCTTTGCAAAGGCCAAATATTTGACTTTATTCTGAGCCAGCTGGATCCAATACACCCACCGTGGTTCTTATATGTAGACTTTAATACCATCCTTTCAAATATTTCTACACCGATCTTCCTTGGAGGTTTTCTAAGAAAAATATTTTATGCCTTTTACAATTGGAGTATATCTCAGTTGAGCTCTACAACTGTGGTTCTGTTCATTGCTTTGGCATCATAAATGAAAAAGATTAATTTAGCTACGCCTTTTATATAGGGGGAGCCTAAAGTCCCTGTGCAGCTGAACAAAAAGAGTGCAGCAATGTGCTGAAAGTGGGCAAGTCACACAAACCAAACTCTTCAGTTGGTACACGTGACTTCAGTCAGGCACTCCGAACCTCCACACACTCTGCCCGATTGGCCAGCTGTGCTGTTTGTTCATTCACTGACACTTCAACTCTAACATATAATTCTACTTCCTAGTGGTAATTAGGAATGTTGTACTAAGACTGCATTGCAGCAACACATTACCGAGACACATTGCTGGAACAGATGCACAAATTTCCAAATCCCTAACTCTCCTTTTTGGGCCCGAAAGGAAGTAGTGCCAGTGCGTCACCACCTCACTAATTTGTGTTTCTGTCACGTTGTTATTACTAAAACTGACAGTACAGTTTTTGAGTGGCCTTAAAATTTTTTAAATTCTTTTATAATGAAAATCGATCGGGTGGCTCAATACAGGAAGTGAGGGGACACACAGATAACGTGGAAATCTAAGATTCCTACAGTCTGCCTTTCTGGGAAGGAAAGAAACCTAAAATATAAATTTTAAATATCACCATGGTTTTCCTGTGCCCTTGTTTGTCTGTCTCTGGCATGCATACATTTGAATCCTCTGATTGGTTTTCACAAATTCCCAACATGATCATTATGAAGTCCTTAGTGGCACCCTGACACCTTAAACTTTAATTTCCTACACTCAACAATAACAAGATGGGTGAAAAGCGAAATTTTGAGGTGTCAGGAATACATACTTGCAGTAACTCGAATTGTACGCGATAGTAGATCGTCTAGAAACGAGAAGCTATCTTTAAAGTGCTATATTTACAGAATGATAAGTAGGATGATGGCTGGAGTTGAAATGTCTGCTTAAGTTTCCTGTTTGTGAATATAATAAACCATTGCATTTTTTTTGAGTGGAGCTGTGGCCCAAAGCTTCCATGGCCTCCTCATTCATGAGGTTTCCAGATAACACACAATGACACACCACAGTCGGTAGGAGTCTCCTGGATGAGTGAGCAGCATGTTTGCAGAGACCTCTACCTTGTAACATACAACACTCCAAGAGGTAAACATCCATGCCCCGGCAGGATTCGAACCCACAATCCCAGCAAGCCACTGTCCGCAGGCCCACGCCTCAGACCACTTGGCCACTAGGATCGGCCCTTTGGAGTTAAGCAAATGAAAACTGATACAGACGTAAACTGTAAACGTTCATGGTTTTTATAGGCAAAATAAGTTTTCTAAAAGTGTTTAAACATGCAATAATGGTAACTGAGTCTTTGTAACTGTTAGGTTCTCGGGCTCAATATCGTGGAGTGAGATATAATCATATTTTATGTCTAGCTCATTCCAAAGACCCACACTGAATAGTCTGTTGGATGGATTATGGAGGAATCAAGGGTTGATGAAACATAAAGAGGATCTCTGAAGCCCACACAGCTTGCTGTCCAGTGAGTACCAGGGTACTTTCCATGGGTTAGGCATTTGGGTGTGAAGTTAACCATTTACTGCCTTTCATTGCCAAGGTTATGAATTGGTGCAGCTGTACGTCATTTACAAGAAAGCTGAAGATAGGGACAGGGGGTGGGCACTTGTGAATTCGGTAATGAACCTTCGGGTTCCATAAAACGGGGGGAATTTCTTGACAAGCTGAGAACTGGTTAGCTTCTCAAGAAGGACGCTGATGCTTGGAGTAAGTGAATAAGTAATACGTAAGTGTTTATGTTTTGTCACAGTAAGTAAGAATATATGGCACAATTGTTGGCATTAAATGTGTCTGCTGGTGTTACTTGGACACCAGATGTGAGTGATTTTTTTCCTTCCAGTCCTCAGATAATTAGGCACGGTCATTAAACATAGCAGCAGCAGCAGCAGCAATAATAGTAGTAGTAGTAGTAGTTGTAATAATAATAATAATAATAATAATAATAAGCTGCCAAAACTAAAAACAAACAGCAAATTGATAAAGCTTCAAGAAGAAATAAATGGAGTATTTGAGGAACTTTTAGAAGAAGATGAAGTGAATATAACAGATATAAACAACCTGATTGATATATGCTGCAGCCACAATCATGACACAAACACTGAATGAGCCCAGTAAAAGAAGCAAAAATAGAAGAGATGTTAAGTTCTGGAAAATAAGAATGCAGAAACAGATAAGCAGCTGGAGAAAAGAGTTATCAATAATAGCTGGAACTGGAACAGGCTCTGATAATGGAAAGCTTAACAGGAAAAAGAGGAAGATTTTTCAAAAGTATAGAGTGACAAAATGCTAGGGAAGTTGCACTGTTGACAGAAACATTGAAGCAGAAAGTGCAAGCAAAAGCCCAAAGAATTAGAAGGTATGAAAAAAGGGAAACCCAGTATAGTCAGAATAAGATGTTTAAAGAAGACACTAAAAAATTTTACAG
>Ga0123353_10016476_pt1 | contig 10806 bp, 9 predicted proteins | sample TergutLab28metaG_3_FD_92763 | JGI IMG/M metagenome (GOLD analysis project Ga0123353, IMG submission 92763) | Labiotermes labralis P3 segment gut microbial communities from Petit-Saut dam, French Guiana - Lab288 P3 | ecosystem: Host-associated > Arthropoda: Insects > Digestive system > Gut ... | reverse complement strand
TTGTTATGCGTGGTTACGGGGTCAGTTTCTGCCCCAACGAACCGACAACCGGTAGTTGTTCTTCCGAACTCCTATAGTATACCAGTAGCCGCCTGCTTTTATCATAGTTTCGTGGTGAAAAAAGAATCTTCTTCGTTCGTGGCAAAAAATCCGAAAAGTTCGTAGCTAAAAATTAAAAAAAAGTTTTGCCTAACAACTACTTTCGCCGCAGATTCATTGCCAAATCAACTTCCGCAATACTTATATCAAGGCGGGACGCGATTTCTTCACGAGGAAGCCCCTCATTAACAAGAAGATCGATATGAGCGCGTATCTGGCGTTTAGAAATTGGTTTTTGCGCCGCTAAATTTTCGCCGGATGGAGGAGAACTCCGGTTCTGCACAACTTCAGCGGCAGGAGGAGGAGGCACATCAGCTTCAATAGACGGGCGGGCAACAGAAAGCAGCGGGGCATTTGTTGGCTGGGTTTCAGTTTTAAGAGCGGCGCGTATACCGCGTCCAAGACTTGTATAAACGGACTCCCCTGTACGGCTTTTTTCAAGCTCTTTCACATAAACTGATATACGCCTGTCAGTATCTTCCAGTATTTCCTTTATTTCTTTTATTTTATCTTCTACCAGCATTAGATTTCTGTCTGTGACAGCATTTATTTCTACAATACAGTTGTTAACTTCATTAATGCAGTTATTAACTTCCGCGCGGTATTCCTTTAACACTCCCGCAGCGGATGTACGGTGTTTTATATACCACTTAAAATAAAAAAATATAAGAAAATTAAAAGACAGGCAAATAATTAAAATAATATATGTGATGTTCATCGGTTTTCCGTTTTTACAGGCTGATATCTATATTTTTGCCCAAGCTCGGGTCGCGTAAAACAAATGGCTGCTCTTCATCTTTTTTTTCTTCTTTTTGCCTTTTTTTACCGCCGCCGCTTTGATCTTGAGAATCCGGCCCCCGGTCTTTTACTTTTTCCGCGCCATCTCCCGAATTTTGGGCTTCGTTTACCTGATTGATCTGTTCTTCAATCTTTTTTTGAATTTGAACGCCCTGTATAGCCTGATGGAGCGCTTGCCCATCCCGTTGTGACAATTGAGTTTTCGCAACCTTGTCAACCTGAGAAAATACTGTTTGAAGATCAATTGGAGCTATAGCCATCAAGTCCCTTCTTGGCAATCTCATCGGGCTCTTCGTATTTTGATACACGGATAAGCCCGTTTTCCAGAATAAAGGTCACGGCTTTATATTCTGTGCGTACATCTTCCCTTACATCACGGATCATAACTTTAACACCAGGCCAAACTTTTTTTGCAGCAGACACCTTGCCGCGTATCTGTATCTCATTCATGTATTCCTGGACTTTTTGAATACTTTCAGACGTTTTCTTTAAGTCTTCTGTCAATATCTGCCGGCGTTCCATAAGTTCCTGTAAATAAATTTCTTTATCTTCCGGCAGTGTTTTCCGCTGTTTTTTTGTATTAATCAGGGTTTGCAGATCCAGCCTAAGAGAATCAAGTTCTTCTTCTGATGCTGATTTTATATTCATAAGGCGCTCAAGCTCTATCTTGCTGTGAGGATCAAAACCAACTTCGCAAATTGTTTCTGTGCCGCTTGTTGAATTTCCAAGAACATTGGCATTTATTTCCTCTCCCGCGCGCAGGCGGCCTCCCATAATATTTGCCCGCTTGCCCTGACAGAGTATACTCTTGATTGCGTCTACCTGTGAATTGATAATACCATCGGTAACAACTACCATATTTCCGGCTTCTACATTCGCGTTTTCTATAAAGCGCGACCAAATGGAACGTCCCGCGCGAAGTTTGCCTCCGCCTTTAGCGTTAATCCCCTGATAAATTATTATATCACCTTCGGCATCCAGCTCGGCTTTTGATACTGTTCCTCTTACTTCAATATTACCGGCTGCTTTTACGGAAAAACCATCTTCAACATTTCCGGTAATAACTACTGTTCCAAGGAAGATTATATTTCCTGTTTTCAGGTTAACATCGCCTTCAACCGTGTAAATCGGCTCTACATTGATCTTGCCGCCGACAAGTATTACCTGCCCGTTTATATCCGCGACAATTGAATCGCCGTCATCACCAACATGTACATTTGTACCAAGCGGCAGGGGAATATCCTGACCTGCTCTGGCGGGAAGAATTTTTCCCGTAACGGTTTTTCCGTCAACACCGGATTCCGGGGGCATTTTTTTCGCGACAACCTGATTCTGCACAACATTTTGAATAATATCGAGTTCTTTGAAATTTACACGGCCATTGGCCCCTTCTTTCAAACGAATCTTTGTTTGATCAGTTTCAAAATGATAATGAATATAGGCATCTTTGCCGTTAACAGGTCTTGTTCCTTCAGCTGCTTCCACCTTTTCTCTGTAAACGGGTTTGTCTGCAAACTCCACAAGGAATTCTTCTTTTATGCCATGATATACTCTGTTTTGTTTAAGCAGGCTTAGATATGTGTCATATTGAATATCAGCGCCGCCATCACCCGGAGGCATTACAGTTATAAGAACCTTCATTTCGGTATCATCAACTTCAACAGATGCCATGCTGTCATTCTGCGGTTTGTGGGAATACTCCGCTATCTTTACATAGACTCCGCCGGCTTCATTTACAAGGGTTTCTACCATTTCTTCATCAAAGTTTTCTATATTTCTGCTGTGAATCACCTGCAACGCGGATGCCTGATATACTCTTCTTCCGTCTCCTACAGGCGGTATTACTTTGAGATAAACCCCGTCCGACCGGCACTGTACAAAAGCATCTCCGTCTTTGTCAGGAATAACCTGTACTTCGTCGGCCTGTTCATCGGAAACCTGTTCTTCCGCTGATTTTTCTTTCCTGACACGTTCGCGTTCATAAGCCCGTATTACCCAGTCTTTTTTTCCCGCACCCATAAAACCGGATGAGCCTCTTTCGATTATTTCATATTCAAGGCGGCGCACATGGGTATCAAGTAGAGCAGCAGCTTCATTTACTGCCGCTTCAAGTGTTGGACCCGATGCATCTACAGTACGGATTGCCCGATCATATTCCAGATGCTTTTTTACAATTTCCTGCAGCTGGATAAAATCGATCATAGTAACTCCACATATTTCATACTATGCCTTTTCTGATATTTGTTAATTTAGATCTTAAATGAAGCACAGCCTTGGTATGAAGCTGTGAAACTCTCGATTCTGTTACCTGTAAAACACGCCCTATATCTTTTAATGTTAAATCTTCGTAATAATAAAGCACCAGTATTTTCTTTTCTTTATCAGGCAGTTCATTAATTGCCTCAACAATGACACGGCGGATTTCATCATTAACAACCATTACATCCGGGTTTAGGCTTGAAGGGGATTCTATGCTGTCTCCGATGGATACCTTGTCATTATCATCGCCGGAATACCACAAATCATTAAGCGATATTATGGAAGTCCCGGAAATTTTTTGTATTACCTTCATGTATTCAGCTTCGTCCATGCCCATAGCAGAAGCTATTTCTACATCCGTAGCGGTTCTGCCAAGCTGGGCTTCCAGAGAAGAAATGGTTGTTTCTATTTCCCGTGTTTTCTGCCTTACAGAACGAGGAACAAAGTCAATCAAACGCAGTTCATCAAAAATGGCGCCCCTTATGCGCGTAACGGCATAGGTTTTGAATTTTACATTTTTATCCGGATCATACTTGTCAATCGCATCAATAAGGCCAAAGACTCCGTAACCTACTAAATCGTCAAACTCAACATTATTGGGCATTCCGACAGCTACTTTACCGGCTACATATTTTACCAATGGGGCGTATTGTTTTATGAAGGTTTCTCTTATCGCAGGATCACGCGCTTTCCGATACTGCTGCCAGAGTTCTTCTTCTGTTTTCTGTGTACTGGAAACTTCGCCTTTCAGGCTCGTTGTGTAATCCGGCATTCCCAAACCTACCCTTTATTTTTCCTTACTCAATACTGTCCTGATGCCTTCCGCCAACTCTTTGGGATTAAAATCTCCCTTTAAGGGTTGCGGTTTATTACCCACATACCGGGACTGCGACTGCGGTTCCGCTTCCTCAAACCCGGATGAAAATTGCGGAACGCCTGGTGGAGGCGAACCACTGCCGAATTTTGAAGGAGTCTGAGGCAAACTTACAGATGCTGCAGGCCCTCCTGTGGGTGAAAAAGCCGTAGCCATTGCATCCAAATCAGGCAGCCCTCCCAAACCTTCGGAACCATCTCCAAAACTTGGGGTAAAAACATGTTTTTCAAAAATGGCTGTATCATTAAACATATCATTAAAATTGATAGGTTCTTGATCCAGAACACTTTGTCCCCTCCCTACATTATAACCCTCTTCCCGTTTTCGGTCTATACCTGCCTGCTTAGCTTCGCCGCCTTGAGCTGACCGGACCTTGAAAGCGCCGGAAATCAGGTCTTCTATATTACCCAGCTCATCCGGATCACTTGGGGCTTTGTACAATTCAGGCACGGCATATTCGCCCGTATTATCTACAGTAATATTTATACGTGAGCCGGGCTGATTATAGTCATCCCGTGCAGACCCTTCATCCATAAACAAAAGTTCCGGAAAAAAGCTGTCTACAACGAACTTAAGCCCCAGACCAAGTCCAAAAAACAACACTGTAAAAATAAACGCCCTTATAAAAATGTGGAATATGCTGACTCCTGAAATTATTCCAAGCCCAACAGACAGAAGCAAAGCGAAAATTGCAGCTGTTATACCCCACCTTAAATTCTGCACCAGTCTTACCTTCCTGCTTCCGGCGAAGATCCGAATAATTTCTTAAGCATCGCTCCAAAACCGGCTGATTCTGGTTTGTTTCTGTCCATACGTTCTACAATATGCTGAACGCAAATGCTGGCTTTGCACTTTGGATCAACAACCATAAAGGGCTTTTGCCTTAAAACAGCATGAGGGACAGATACATCATCATAGATAAATCCAAGGTAATCCACCTTGAGATTCAAAAACTGGCCCGCGATATTAATCATCCTGTCCGCGACGCTTTTTGCCTGAGCCGCTCCCTTTGCGCGGTTTACAACAAGCTTAAGCCCCATATTAAGGGAATCATACTCTGTAGCGATAATTTTTATAATACCGTACGCATCCGTAATCGCAGTAGGTTCCGGGGTTGTAATAATAACCGCATCATCGGCAGCCGCGATAAAGTCCAGAACGTTACTCGAAACACCGGCGCTTGTATCTATGATTATGATATCCGCGTTTGAAAGCGTATCAAGTTCGGCGATAAAATCCCTTCTGTCTTCTTCGCCCATATTCGCGATTTGGGAAAACCCGGAAGCGCCGGCAACAATGGAAATACCATATTCGGTTTCAACAAGAATTTCCCTGATTGTTTTTTGCTTTTTAATTACATGGTAAAGGTTGTACTTAGGGATCATATTGAGCATAACGTTAACGTTTGCAAGTCCAAGATCCGCATCCATGACAATAACCTTTTTACCGAGTCTGGCAAACGCAAGCGCCATATTTACGGAAAGATTTGTTTTGCCTACACCGCCCTTCCCCGAAGTAACTGTAATTATACGGGCTTTGTCATTTGATTTCATGGCTGTATTTTTTTGCACAGGGGAATTTTCTTTTTTACGCCTCATTATCTCCCGCAATTTTTCCGCTTGATCTTCCATTTAACCTCCGTACCGCGCGGCAAGCTGGCTGCGCGACAAATAGAACATGAAATTATTTTTCAACATGAAACATACTTTCATAACTTATCTCCACCTGAACTGTTCAGCATCAGCTGACGGAAAACGTTTTTCAATTTTTTCACGATTTATCTTAAAACCTTCCAAGTTTATAAGAAAATGTACTACAGATGCTCTCCTTATATCTACCGGTATTGTCTGCCCGACTGTTATATAAGAAATTGATTTTCTTTTCTCCGCCAAAGCGGATATAATATTGCCGACACGGTCGGTTTCGTCCATTTTTGTCAGTATTACCGATTTGTAATTAAACGGTTCAAATTGTCTCATTATATTTTCTATATCGCTGGTTTTAGTTCCTGCGCTTATAACCAAATGGTACTCCGCCCCTTTTCCCGCTCCTTCAAGTATCTCTTTCATTTCACCTAACTTGGACGCGTCTTTTGGGCTTTTGCCAATCGTATCAATTAAAAAGAGATCAATGCCCGAATAAACAGATATTTCTTTTCTAAGGGCATGTTTGTCAGTAACATAGGAAACGGGTATCCGCATAATATTGCCGATTGATTCCAGCTGCTCTTTTGCGCAAATTCTAAAAGCGTCTATGGTTATCATCCTGACATCAATCGCAGACATCTCGTCTGTACCAATGCCGTAAAATGCCGCGAGTTTTGAGATGGTGGTGGTTTTTCCAACACCGGTCGGACCTACAAGAATCATAATCTTGGGTTTACGCGAAAATGAATCTTCCTTGTATATGCTGATACTTTCGCCAATCCAGTCAAGAAGATGATCCTGTACGATTTCAGGATCTCCAAGTTTTTCAAGAGTAAGTTCTTTATTGAGTCTTTCAAGCATTCCTTTAATGTAGTTTTCGGAAAAATCATTTGTTCTTAAAAGTTCCGCCGCGCGGACAAACGTTGGGTGGTCTTCTCTCTGGCTCGATTTACCGCCGCTTTCTATTTTTTCCTTTAATTCCTTAAGAGAATCCAGAATTTGCTGAGACGCTTCCCTGCCGCTTGCGGCTATTTCGTCATAATTTTTTCCCGCGGCCGCAAGCACTTTTCTTTTTTCTTCTACCAAATCATAGGTATGCCGGTGTCTGTTTTCAGAAACATCCGGCGTATACATGGAATTATATCCATGTGTCACAGGACTTTTGTAAGGAGTTGGAGCAAAGTAAAATTCAACCTGTACACCCGGCTTTGAAAAGAAACCCAAAAAACCGCCGATTCTAATATCCTTTTCTCTCATAATACTAAACGGCCTTTTGTATTTTTCGATAATTTTAAGCTCACAATCTTTGCGGCTAACGCCTTGCTCGATATACATTTCCATTTTATTGCTCCATTAGCGGCTCGGCCGCGATATCATCGAATTTTATGATCCCCGCTGCTTCAGGGATTACTTCCGGTACAATCTCGGGAACAGAAATAACTGCCAAATCCGGCAATTCACGATCTGTTGAATTTTTAACAAGGAAACGCGCCTGTTCGGAACACAGGACAACGGGCATCCAGCCTTTCTCCTTTACCGCTGTCACAGCCTTTACAACTGCCTTAATCCACATTTTCTGGGACTGCGGATCCATGGCGCAAATAATTCCAGACGGAGTTTCGTATTTACTATCGATGAGTTTTTGTTCAAGAACCGGATCAATTGTAAGAACGCGCAGTCTGCGATCTTCATCGGTATACTGATGACATATCTGGCTGGCAAGCGCCTGCCTTGCTTTTTCGGTAAGGAACCAGATATTTTTTGAAACAGGAGAGTAATCCGCAATTGACTCAAGAATTGATACCATATTCCTGATGGAAACCCTTTCCCGCAACAGGCCATGCAGTATCTTCTGAATCTCTGTTATGCGCAAACCTCTGCCTTCTCTTAACACTTCATCAACAACCGCGGGATATTCCTTGCGCAGGGTATCCAGAATCGTCTGAACATCCTGCAAGCCAAGAATATCGGCAGCATGACGGCGGATAATTTCCGTTAAATGTGTGGCGATAATTGACGGCGGATCTACTACAGTATAACCTGCGCGTTCAGCTTCATCTCTCTTTTCCTGTTCTATCCATATAGCCGGAAGCCCAAACGCAGGATCAATTGTTTTTTCGCCCTGTAGTTCCGTCATTACAGATCCGGGATTTATGCACAGGAAATAACCAATACGTATCTTTCCCCTTCCCGCATCTACTCCCTTTATTTTGAAGCAGTATTCAGAAGGTTCAAGTATTGAATTGTCAATTATCCTCACCTTTGGAATCACAAGGCCAAGATCCAGAGCAGATTGTCTTCTTACTCCCTGAACTCTCTCCAGTAATTCCGCGCCTTTTTCTTTTTCAACAAGCGGAACGAGTCCATAACCAAGTTCCAGTGAAAGCGCGTCAAGCGGGACTACGGGTGAAATTTCCCCTGTTTTTTCCTCTTTCCGTTCCTTGGTCTTTGCCATCATTTCATTAAAACCGGCAGCCCGTTTTTCCTGCCGTCCAACCCTGAATGCGTGTAACGCGATAAGGACTGCCATTGGAAGCAATACATACCAAGGGAAACCGGGTAAAAATGAAAGGAATACAAGCACGCCTGCACAAATCCAGTAAACAATTGAATAACGGGAAAATATCTGCTCTATTACCTGATCGGAAAGATTTCCGGTAGCCGCAGCCCTTGTTACAACAATACCCATAGCGGTTGAAATCAAAAGAGCCGGTAATTGGGTAACAAGTCCGTCTCCTATGGCCAAACTGACATAATTATTAACCGCAACCTGCATGGACTCGCCGTACAGCGCCATGCCGATAATAATTCCGCCAAGCAATTCCACCACAATAATCAATACCCCAACCTTGACATTGCCGGAAATAAATTTACTGGCACCGTCCATAGATCCGTAAAAGTCAGATTCTTTTTGTATCTGAGCTTTTCTTCTTTGGGCTTCTTCTTCGTTTATGGAACCGGAACTGTACTCGGTTTCAACTGCCATCATTTTTACCTGCATACTGTCCAATGTAAAACGGGCTGCTACTTCAGAAACACGGGTTGCTCCCTTTGTGATAACTACAACCTGCACGGCAATAATTATGATAAAGATGATAAGACCGACAACAATACCTTCGTTGCCGCTTGAACCCACTACAAAGCTGGAAAAGGCGCGTATCATTCTTCCGTCAAACTGCGCGCCCATGGAAAGAATGAGCCTTGTGGAAGAAACATTTAATGCAAGAGAAAATACTGTTGCCACAAGAAGTATAGTCGGGAAAAGACTGAACTCGGTCGGTTTATTCGTATAAAGCACAATAAGAAGCACCAAAAGGGAAAAAACAAGGTTAGCCGCCATCAGCGCGTCCAGAAGTACAGTCGGCATTGGAAGGATAACGGCTATTACAACTGTAATAACTACTACTGCGGGAAAGCTATCCTTTAGAAAGCTCATAGGGCCGCGTGAAACAGTTCCTTCTGTGCCTAATGCAGCGTCAGCCATTTTGACCTCTCATTATATATCCGCAATTCATGCAGATAACCTCCTGCGCCTTTCTTCGTTCAAACGCCATACTCTGGTTAATATCAATGCCACTGTATTCCAGTATGCATAGGGGATAATGTCTCCAACATTGGTTTCACGGTACAATGCCCATGCAAGAGATTTGTTTTCTACAAGTGGTACTTCATGTTCCTGCGCAATATTTCTGATCCTTGCGGACATTTCATCAGCGCCGATAGCTACTACCATTGGCCCCGGCATCGAACGCTGATCGTACTGTAAAGCTACCGCAAGGTGAGTCGGGTTTGTTATGACAACATCGGCTTTCGGTACAGCGGCGGAAATATTCTGCTTTAACAGATCCCGGAAACGGCTGCGAATCCTGTTCTGTATCTGCGGATCCGCTTCGTACATTTTCATTTCTTCCTTTATCTCATACCTTGTCATTTTGTTCCGTTCACGGAAACGCCAGCGCTGAAACATATAATCCGGTATTGAAAGGATAAGCAGCAAAACAGCCGCAATGAGCAGCATTCTTATCGCAATTGAAGCTATGGTAGAAAGACCTGTCCAAACGTCCATTTTCTGCATATTTAAAAGTTTTTCGATATCAAGAAAAATTAAAGTATACGAAACCGTTCCAATAATTATTATTTTGATTAATGATTTGAAAAAATTGTAAATACCGTCTACAGCAAATATTTGCTTAAAATATTTCCCCAATTTGGGCAGTACTTTTGAAAAATTAGGAACCAGCGGTTTTGTGGTAAATAAAAATCCAACCTGCGCTATATTGGAAAACAGCGCCGCAAGCACTGCTATAAGCAAAATAGGCCAGACAAGGACAATATAGTATCTTAAAAAAACAACCGCGATAATCGCGTCCTTTGTAGGATCAAGCTCGACAGCCCGCAGGAAGAAAAAGCGTACCAGTTCTACGCATCTGCGCAGCATTGAAGGAGCAAGAAAAAGCAGTATTAACGCCGGCAAAAATAAACCCAATGCTCCTATAAGTTCCTGACTTTTTACTACTTGGCCTTCATCCCGCAGCCGTTTTAATTTATGCTCTGTAGGCTGCTCTGTTTTACCCGGCGCGTCTTCGTCATCACTGTCTGCAAACCACTGGAGATCAATTACAGGTAACAGATAGCGGTTTATAGTGAAAAGAGAATCGTAATCCTGCTCTTTGATAATTGTTAATTCTTCTCTGTTCACTATTAAAACCCTCCGGTTATCTGCCGGCCAATTTGCGTGTAGAGAGTTTGGATACTGCTGAAGCCAGAGTCAATAACGCGGGCAAAAGCCTCTATCATAAATGGAAGCGAGGCGAAAAGAAGTATAAATGCCGTGGTAATTGAAATTGGAAAACCTTCCGAAAGAATGTTGATCTGGGGCGCTGCTTTTGAGATAAGCCCTGTTGTAAGAGAAGTTAAAAACAAAGTGCCAAGAATTGGCAATGAAATTACAATCGCGTCCAGAAATAAACGGGAAAGCCCTGAAGCGAGCATACTAACAACAGCTTCCCTTCCTTCGATGAGTGAAATTATATTGATGGTTTGCACCGAACGCCAGAAACCGCCAAGAAACAACTGATGAAACCCGCCAATGACAAGGAAGATCAGCATTGATACAAGGTTAAAATACTG
>Ga0123353_10016475_pt1 | contig 10806 bp, 4 predicted proteins | sample TergutLab28metaG_3_FD_92763 | JGI IMG/M metagenome (GOLD analysis project Ga0123353, IMG submission 92763) | Labiotermes labralis P3 segment gut microbial communities from Petit-Saut dam, French Guiana - Lab288 P3 | ecosystem: Host-associated > Arthropoda: Insects > Digestive system > Gut ... | reverse complement strand
CTCAAACATAAAAACCCCCCCCCCCCCCACCCCCCGTCAACGGAATTGTTGCTATGTATGTTCAGGCGATTCGATGCTGTGTTGTGCATGTCGGTTTATTTAGTAGATATATCTGTTGATCGGAGAACAACGGGGCTGTCACTTAAAGATAGAAAGAATTTGTTGAGTTTCTGAACAGAAGTTAACGTCCAATAGTTGTCCTTTGTTTTCTGTGGAAGATTTTACGATCTACGAAGACAACCGAACTGCCGACGGTTTGGTGGAGCGTTTGTTCGGTGCGTGAATGAATCGCAGTTAAGGAATAAGTTGATGGCTCAGACACGACGCAGCTGATGGTGTACAGAAACTTGTCAGAGACGAACAGCCTTCGGCTGTCCTCATGCATTCCCATGCCCACAACTTGAACCTGGCCCTAAAATTGGCTGTCGAACACATAAAATTATGTAAAGCTTTTTTCGATCCACGTTTTGGTTTTGTTTCTTTTTCTTCGAATTTTCTCGTAGAGTCATCGCCCGTGCCGTCAGTGTCTGCCACACACCTGGTGCTTGTGTGGAAGCGAACTGTTGGATGTCGTATCAGGCAGTATGGTGGAACTTGCTGCTCGGATCCATTAAAAGTTATGGCGATGAACGGGACAGATTAACGGATTTAGATATAGTCACTTCCAGGGACGGTTGTATTACGTTTTGAAGGGGCACAGGCAAGGCAGGCAGTGTGCTGGAATCATGACACGACGGATTGTATTCACGTCGTTATCTTGTTGGGGGGCGCCTGAATGCTTGGATCGCTAGTTCGAATACCGCCTGAGGCAAGTTTGTCATCGTTTCTTTCGTGCAGTTTTATGATGGTAACTCCATGTTGCCATGCGTAATGCAGTCCAGGGGCTCGGCGTATGACCGGAATGTGTGAGACCAGATGGTGGTGCAGCCTAGTAATAAAACGGCTTGACGCCCACAGGAGATGTTAAGCACAAATATCGTGTGAAGATTATAGGTGGGTGTGGCGAATTGGGGTTTTGTGAATTTGAAAGGTCGATGAAGTAGGTTAGGATCGTGTGAGGGTAAAGTGGGGTGTAAATTGTTTGAGATCGTGTCCTGTGTCAGGTTCTGGATGTAAGTGCAATAGGATCGTGTCCTGTGTCGAGTTCTGAATATAAGTGGATTAGGATTGTGTCCTGTGTCGAGTTCTGGATGTAAGTGGATTAGGATCCTACTCTATTTCGAGTTCTGGATGTAAGTGAATTAGGATCGTGTCCTATGTCGATTTCTGGATTAAGTGGATTAGGATCGTATCCTGTGTCGAGTAATGGATATAAGAGGATTAGGATCGTGTCCATGTTCAATTCTGGTTGTAAGTGGATTAGGTTCGTGTTCCGTGCCGAGTTCTGGGTGTAAGTTGATTAGGATCATGTCCTTTGTCGAGTTCTGGATATAAGTTGATTAGGATCCAACTCTATTTCGAGTTCTGGATGTAAGTAAATTAGGATCGTGTCCTATGTCGATTTCTGGATTAAGTGGATTAGGATCATGTCCTGTGTCGAGTAATGGATATAAGTGGATTAGGATCGTGTCCTTTGTCGAGTTCTCGATATAAGTGGATTAGGATTGTGTCCATGTCGAGTTCTGTTTGTAAGTGGGTTAGGATCGTGTCCTGTGTCGAGTTCTGGGTGTAAGTGGATTAGAATCGTATCCTGTGTCGAGATGTGGTGTTGGCGGAATGGAGCTACAAGTTTTACAGCAAGTGATTTAGTCATGAAATCGGAAATTGTTTTTCCTTCATGGGGGCCGACCAAATTGTTGTGTTTCGAAGCGAACGCAGATTAAAGAACGCCATGAGAAAATTTTGTACTTCAGAAAGTTCTCATTCAATGCCAGTGATTGTGTATTTTTACCTAAAATCTCCAGTTTCCGTGCAGAGGTATATTTTGATATTTCATCGCAGTGGTAACCGGGGCCCAGCAACTGTATAATCTGGGGAGGGGGGGGGCTCGTATAATTATTATCAAAGTTTCTCCCAGATCTTACAACAAGGATCCAGTAAGAATTTTGCCGTAAAACAGCCAAAAAAACATGATCCTGTCGGAAAGAACTCACAAAAATTCCTAATATTTTGTAGGTTTGGGGGGCCTCTCTCATCCCCAGGTCCCCCGCGCTGCGGGGTCTGCGGAGGCCATATCCACGCCATTGTTCTGTTGCTTGTCTTGCAGTAACGATACATGACTTATCCACACTGGACCTGCTATGTATGATGAATTGTGTGATCTTTCGTACAGGGGCCGAATTATCCGAATACTCCGTGGCCGGAGTGAATTTCACGTGGGCCAAGGTTTGGCACCCCGTGATGGCTGGGTCTGGCGATCTGCTGGCACTCCTTCCATCCATGGTCCTTGTAAATGATTGATTGATGCGGAATTAATCCTGACTCGCAGCAGACGAAAGGATCTAATCCGTCTAAGAAGAAAGCATTTAACCATACAAAGTGTGGTTGTGGCACGAAGGAGTGTGTGTGACCTTCACGATAACATCCTGTAGTCACAGTTGAGCTTCCAGGCGCCACAGAGTCAACTTGTCTTGACGTTAAAACCCATTCGACTGATTTAATACCTGGAAGAGCGTTCTAAGTAATTCCTGTTAAAATATTGCCAACATTATGCAACAGGATCCTTGTTGAGAATATATTAGGTCATCACCCAATCAAGATATTGAATGGAAATCCAAGGTTCATTACCGTGTTCACAACATCCCACCATTTTTTCGTATCCTGAGTCAGATACATTCACTCGACGCCCTCCCAATTCTTTTTAAGATCTATTTTAATATTATCTTATATATCCCAAGGTCTTTCATGCCGCCTGTTTTCTTCAGCTTCCCCCACCAAACCCTTGTATACATTTGACCCTCCCCCCCCCATATGGTCCTCTTTGATTTGATCGCCCTCACAATATTTAGCAGTACAAGTCGTGGAGCGCCTCGTTAGGCAGTTTTTTTTTAACAGACTGCTGTCACATGGTACATGATCCTGGGCCCTGTTCAGAAACATCCTTAATGTGCGAGACCCATAACAAATGTTATTAGGTGAGAGAATGAAGGAATATGAGATTGACGAGATGTGTAGCACGTTACAGTGTTGCAGTGTCAGGGAGAAGACGTTGCGCCCTTCTCGACATCACTCCACAGTCGCGGTTGAGTCTTCATGCGCCTTGCAGTCACTTCGCCACGGTGTCGCAGACCCATATGGCTATTTGCGTAACTGGAAGACCGGTCCCGCCGTCACGTGAATGAGGTCTTAACTCTTCTGGGATGTTACGCATCTTTTATTGGTAGTTAGTTACCGATATTTAGGGAGTGCCTATCGGTCCCCATTTCAGGGGTCAGGCAGTTGGACTGCTGGACACTTGAATGGGGGACCGATAGGCTGTCCCGGAACGTCGTCTACTACCACTGAAAGCTGCGTAACATCGTAGAAGAGCAAGGATCTCGAGTTTCTTAGCAGTTTGCGTTATAATATTGCGTGAGCCACAAGAGCAGGATGCTTAGGTATCCAGAATCTAATATTACAATTGTCTTCAAGAAATACAGCGAGGACGGGATTCAGGTGGTAACAGTAGGCACCAGTGGCGGGATCTTGTCAACATGATCATAATCCTGTTTGCCTAACCAGCTGAAGAGCCCCATACACCGTAAAGGGCCCCATACACCCTAAGTTAAACGGCGCAGTGTAACTGTGAAAAAACTGAACGAAAAACTGAACTGAATGTTCTCTGGCACAGCACAGGTTTCCCATCAGGTTTGTCAGATTTTTTGTCAGTTCTGTGTGTCTTCTTGTGCGTGTGACTATGGTAGATAAAAACAAGGCTGTCGTTTGCTGTTTGCTAGCCACATCGGCCACAATGTTGTCCGAAAAGAAGGAAAGAAAGCGTAAAATGTGCAGTAAGAAGTGGTATTTTAAAAGGAATATATCATGCGATGCTCATTTGCTGATGCCATCGTGGTGTGGGCAGGTAAACTGAGGAAACTGTGGGATTCCCTGAGTGAACTCCGAAGTTCTGTGTGTGTGAAAGACGACTGGAAAGGACAGTTCTGAGGCCTGCGCTAGTGCCTGTCAAAACTGCGCAGTTTACCTAGTTTTTTCCCGTCAGGTATGAGGTCACACAGTAAAATCGCCCGGTTTGACTGAGAGTAGTGTATAGGGCGCTTAAGCGACTGCCAGCTTGCCAGGGAAGTCTATCGCAGTAATCTGCTGCGTGTTGAAAGGCCTATCATCCTGGACAGTTAAAAGGGTGTCCGAGTACAGAACATGGTCTCGCTACGGTTTGCGACGTGTGTGCTCGCGTGTCACAACTGGTGACGTGTGTGCTTCAGTTTGACCAAATACAGAAAACAGCAGACAGTAAAATGATATCGGCTAAACTTCTACGATGTCACTGTCTCGCTATCGAGACCAGTTCCCCGTCACACTCACCTGGCGCGGGGGGGGGGGGCGGCGGTGACCGGCGTCTTCCCAATAGAAGCATCGTGTCCGTGGTGTGAAGTTGACCGCTTGTAATGCGGCGGTAACAATGCGTGGAGTTTTACCTCAATTCCCCCATGCGTCTTCATGATGATGTAGACACCCAAGTAGACCTAGGGAGAAGCGCCATACTTTGGTTGGTTCTTAACGAGAATTTGCAGAAAGTGCGCGTGTTGGTTGGATGTGCTGCGTCTGTCGTGTCGCATCGGTGTGTATGTGTGTGTCTGTGTGTAAGAACTCTATAATTGATGAACGGATTTTCAGAAAAATTTATATTCGGTTTAATTAATTGGATGGACACTTCCCGGATTTGGTTAAGATCGGATGGTAACGACAGATACTGTCTGTTGCAACCCACCAGCATGTCTTTGCGAATCTTCATCCTAAGTACTGTACGTTCGTCAGAGCGACGGTGTTTGGGACAGTCGTTGTAGAGTAATTAGGCACACGTCGTAATTCGGTGTGACCCTTACACAAATCTTTCGAGTGGAGGCAAAGTTGTTCCTATCCACACCATGAACGTATAAGGGGACTAGGAGTGTAGCTGCACTCGTTCTAACCCTCGGAACTGGATAGTGGTGAGTTGTCAGTATCATGCTGCGGCTGCTTTACCTCCCCTTAACCGGGGAATGAGTGTCAGGTACTGCCTGGAATGCTGGGTGGGCCCCAGAGCCGGTCTTAAGTTTTGGAAAAGATAATGATACATTTCCCCTGCCAAGAATCGAACCTTGGGTCTTCAAGGCCGTAGCTAGTCACTATACCGACTGCGCTGTCTACATCTCAATGCTGCTGTCATAAGAAGGACAAGCAGACGAAGTCTGGGAACGCCAGGCGAAGCTATATTGAGATTTTAGTTTCTTGTGACCGTGCATCATGGAACGTAGGGTGAAGAGAGATAAACCAACAAGATGCAACTAATCTGATGTTTATTATCAAACTTCTATCTCAACATGTTTCGGGCATCATTATGTCCATCATCAGGAGAACAAGACCGTGTATTACTGCATATGGTGTTCTGCACTGGTTGTGCTGGCTGTGGTTGTGTGGAGCTGTGTCGTAAGCTGTGTGCACTGTGTGAAAGTTACTGTTTGGCTTTCACACAGTGCACACAGCTGACGACCCAGCTCCACACAACCACAGCCAGCACAACCAGTGCAGAACACCATATGTAGTAATACACCGTCTTGTTCTCCTGATGATGGGCATAATGATGCCCGAAACATGTTGATATAGAAGTTTGATAATAAACATCGGATTAGTTGCATCTTGTTGGTTTATCTCTCTTCGCCCTGTATTGAGATATTCTCAAGCACGTCTTTTGTGAAGAGAATGGGTTGAAGCTAGTTCGATAAAACGCGTGACGTAAAAACAAACTCGCAGTGACACGAGTGCACATAAGATGAGATGAAACATGAGACTCACACCTGAACATGTACACTTACCAAATGCAGTGGTGGAGCCACTCATCGCAAATCGAAACGGAAAATACGACAGACATTGAGATGCGTTCTTGCAACCATTATTGTAGTGGAAAAGCAATAAGTATTACATATTGTGAGAGAGAGAGAGAGTGTGTGTGTGTGTGTGTGCGCGCGCATAGCCTTAGGTATCCAGCATGCAAAACGCATGCGCCATACTGTCAATCTGTGGCACGTCTGGCTTTGTACTATTTTTCCACATTATCTCAAAAAAGGTACAATTTTTTAAAACAAGATATTGATCATAAAATGTGTGTTTTGACTTTCCCTACAACTTTTGTCTCAAATAATACTTATTCTAAGACAAATTGAGCGAGATATGACTAAAAATATATATCGGTCTTCATGTAAAGTACCCGTTATTCTTGTCCGAGTTTAATGAGACTGCAATTTTCTCAATTTTTTTTTCGAAAAATATTCACATATCAAATTTCAAGAAAATACGAATAGTGGGAGCCGAGTTGTTCCATGGGGACGGACGGAGGGACGGACACACATGACGTAGCTAATAGTCGCTTTTCGCAATTTTGCTAATGCGCCTAAAAAGCAGTTGACGTCACATTAAGTTGTTTCTGCCTACGCAACTTCGTGAAAGGAAAGAAGTCGAGTAGGCTGTGTTTGTGTCTGTGTCAATTTGTGAAACAGTTGAACGACTGCCATGCGGTTTTGTGTGTCAATTTGTGAAACAGTTGAACGACTGCCATGCGGTTTTGTGAAATGTTAACCCAGTGACGTAATTTTAAATTGGCACACTCGGACGCCGATTATAGGGCGATGTTCTGGTAGAGCCGTAGGTCCTAGGTTTATGTGCGTTTGGTACGTAGGTTTATTGTAGAATGTAAACACATCAGATGTGCAGGATTGACGCAGAAGCGTGCGTTGCCTGGAGACAGCGGCATCACGTCCTCAATAGCTGCTGTCACTAATTGTCCTCCTGCCTCATACTCGTACAGTACGAGTTTCACGTAAGCCTTCTGCTGAACAAGTCGACGGAACTGACTTGCACGTGGAACATGCCCGGTTCGAGTACCATCGATGCTCTGACGTTCTGACGGTTAAACCATTAAAAGCTGAAACCAATTACCTGCAGGCTTACTAGCGTCTTTCCTCAGGAAACTAAACACATTTAGAAAGAGGGTTAGGAATGTAGTTACAAGCAAGGGAGTTCAAGTGGGGATTGGGTGTAAATAAGTGAAGTGATGTGAAGTGAAGTGATATGGAGTGAACTGACGTGACTTATGTGAAGTGAAGTGAGTTACTGTGAAGTTCTTGTAGATAAAAGTGCCATGTACATTAGGGTGACCTTACCCTGAGGGCACTTACCTATATTGTGACTATTTCATTTGGATATATCTTGTACTGTGGTTGTTTTAACTTGTTTTGTAATGTGTGGGTGTGTGTATGTGTGGGTTTTTGGTAATGTGTGTACTTGTGTTAAATGTGTTTTGTATTGTTCGTACTGTGTTTTTGTATTATTTCGTTTATGTATATTTATTCTTATGTGTTTTGCCTGTACTAGTGTAAGGACTACTGCCACCGAGTGAAAACTCAGCAATAATAATAATAATAATAATAATAATAAGTGGTCCCGATAGTAATATCATCTACGGGAGTAATTCCAGAGTCGCTATCACGGAGTCTAACAAGACTTAACTTGCGCCCCAGTACATATAGACAACTGAAAAAATCTGTAATTCTTGGCACACGTTCAATTGTAAGAAACGTATTAAACTACAAATAAGACCACCGAGACTAATCCTGTTGATTTCTACATCCCAGGATAGGTGAATATTTCCCAGCCAGAGCCGAGAAGTGAGAAATTCGATTATGATGATGATGATGATAATAATAATAATAATTGTTCCAAACTGAAACTAACGATATAAGCACCATTAATAGTAACAACAGAATAGCTGCAACACTGTGTTCCCTAGGGACATAGTTTGTCTCAGGAATATAAGTATAAATACCCTGCATAAAGGAGATGGTGATGATGATTATGATTATGATGATGATGATACTACTACTACTACTAATAATAATAATGTTTCCATTCCGTTCACGGCTGCATCTGTCCGCATCCCCTGCAGCCCGTCATGTAGCTGTTATTCCAGCTTTGAACGCCATATCATGCAAACCGTAGACTGTGCCGTCAAAATACCGCTCAGTTGAACAAACCGTCCAGTAGCAGGTAATGTTCTCTGTGAATATCGTGAGTGTAGTAACTTACATACTTAGAATATCTGTATTCATGTTCACCCCTTTAATGTGACTCCTCCAGTCTACCATTCTCTAACGCTACTGGTTTTTAGGCGCGTTCGCAACGTTCCGGAAATCGAATATTGCCTCCGTCATGTCTGTCCGTCAGCATGGAACACCTCGACTCCCCATGGACGGATTTTCATGAAACTTGGTATGTGAGGATAGTTCGAAAATATTTGTTGGCTCTTTAACTTTTATTAAAATCTGACAAGAATAGCGGCACTTTACATGAAGACAATTGTAACCCTATACAATGATAATATCTGTCTGAATTCTTCGTTAAACGAGAAATAGTTTACAGAAAAATTGTAGAGAAAATCGCGGCACACATTTTATATTTATTAATCCCCCCCCCGAAAATAGTGTCTCTTATGAGATAATGTTAAAAAACATAAAATGCGGTTTTTTCTTTTCTGCCGCGACAATGGTTACGCGAACGCGCCGCAGTGTTACGTTATGCATACATTGCCTATCTTGTTGACTGTATCGCAATTGTCTGTGTATGACCAGTGCTACTGGTAGCACACTGGATGCAGAGTTTAGACCGTACGGGTTCGAATCCCGGCAGTCACGGTTGTTTGACCTTCGCTACTCAGTACAGCCTACTGTACTGTCCAGTAGCAACCGGCCACACGTTGCCCTAGGTTAAAGGTTCAGGACGTCCTACTAACAACCACTCCGCCTCGTGCTGATGCCTGAAATTATGAAGACCGAGCTATACGTCATGATGCTGATTTTTTAATGTTATCTCCCAGAATGTTGCAATCTGTCCGAAGACATTCAGCAACTGTGCTGACAGTCACTATTCAAGGCGTGTGGGAAATGCATCCAGTGATACAGCTCCTATTTAAGCGTAGTCACAAGTGATTGGGTATGGTCTGTGGGGGTGTTGCAGAGTATCAGTTAAATCTAGTTGCCAGACCTGCAGGGCAATACCGCTTAAGGTTACGATTGTATTTTGGTCGTTGAAATAGAGATTTTGCCAGGCTGTTGGAGTGATCGTTAAGCCTTTGTCGGTAGGTGACACTGTAGTTACGCACTTCTTGTTTAACCGACAGCACTTGTAAGTCACGTTTTATCACAGCATTCGTGAACTGAAGTGACACCCGTCGTCTTTATGTCGCCTGCCCTCAATCTCCATGTTCGCACCGTGCATCAATGATAATTAAACACTTTGTTATCCAACTAATGCACAATATATATAATATGTAGATACAATTAAAATTATAAAATATTTAAAAGCGCTCCAACATGTTTCGGTTCACAGAGAATCCATCATCAGGGAGCCTTGTACAGTGCTTGGCTAAAATTACAAGAATGATTCTATCGTGTCCGCTGATATGGACAAGGTCGGTTCACTGTGTATGAAGGCATCCTTCGTATACAGTGAACTACACACACGCACAACGTGTCACAATATGCTGCCATAACACCGACTTTGTCCATGTCAACGGACACGATAGAATCATTCTTGTAATTTTTAGCCAAGTATTGTACAAGGCTCCCTGATGATGTATCCTCTGTGATCCGAAACATATTGGAGGACTTTTAAAATATTTTATAATTTTAGTTGTATCTACATATTATATATTGTGCATTAGTTGGATAATAAAGTGTTTAATCTCTTACCCTCACTTCACCTGTGTGTACCTTGCTGTAATGTTAACGGGAATGCCGTGAGCCCACACTGTAGAATAGGCTAAAACTTTAATCCGCTTGTTCCTCGAAAAATATGTCAAAATGACATGAATAAATCGTAATGTTTGAGGTGACGAAGGCAGTGACCGTGAAGGTTGCTGTCGTCTGGGTTGTCGTACCGTATATTCCTGTAGGTGTGCGCGGTCGGTGACAGTGGTGGGACGTTCCTCTGTAGCGTCGGTCTGGGAGCCTGTGGAGCTATCGCCGTCGTACTGTGTACGATTCGATTTGTAAATTGTACTTGTAGGCTTGCGCTGCAGATCTGAAGCTGAGTTGTTTGCGTGTCAGACGTGTCAATGAATCTGACATTTGCCCGGTTTGGACCATCAATGGAACCACCGCCGTCTGAAGATTACTTTCTGCTGTTGACTGGAAAACTTAAGGACGTTTCAGAGAAGCCTACTGCTTGTCTCTTCAGGGTCTTGTAGATCAAGAAGAGTGCACATTATGACGTTCTGAGAAATGCGTCGTTAGACGATTTCGTCGTTGTGCGAAAGTCACAGAGTGTACTGACACAAACCTATATGGTACAGTATAACCTGCTACACACCTAGGCTATATGGTATTGCCTACTGCTCCTAGGCTACAAACCTGTACAGCAATGTACTGTACTGAATACTGTAGGCAATTGTAACACAATGGTATTATAATATTATATTATAATATTATAATACTTACCATTCTGTTACAATTTCCCACAGTATAAATATTTTATTGTCCAACTTATGCACAGTTATATAACACGTAGATACAATTAAAATTATAAAATATTTAAAAGTGCTCCAACATGTTTCGGGTCACAGAGGATCCATCATCAGGGAGCCTTGTACAGTGCTTGGCTAAAAATTACAAGAATGAT
>Ga0123353_10016472_pt1 | contig 10807 bp, 7 predicted proteins | sample TergutLab28metaG_3_FD_92763 | JGI IMG/M metagenome (GOLD analysis project Ga0123353, IMG submission 92763) | Labiotermes labralis P3 segment gut microbial communities from Petit-Saut dam, French Guiana - Lab288 P3 | ecosystem: Host-associated > Arthropoda: Insects > Digestive system > Gut ... | reverse complement strand
CCCGCCCACCAGAAAGGCGTTGATGGAGAAAATGAGTTTCAGCGCGCCCGCCGATTCTTTCGGCTGTGTTTTTTTGCTGCAAACTGCAAACAGCAGCGCAAGCAGGCCAAGCGCGGCTATGGCGACGCCCACGGCGAAGATTGAACCGAAGAACAGAGGATAAAGGGGGCGCACCGTGGGCCGGAGCTGGAACGCTAAAATTTGCTCCCAAAGCCGGATGGGAATGAACGCCAAAAACAGCCCGCCCAGGATAGCCAGAGCGGAGGCCGCCGCCACAGGAAAGGTTTCATTCTTGGATTGTTTTGCAGGCATAGTTACACCTCAATTCTTTTATCTGCCAGATAAATTACGCTGCGCAGTCTTTTTCAAGGACACGTATGCCGTATGACAATTCCGTTGCGGAATCCTTTTTTGCGTCAATGAAAAAAGAGGAGCTCTATCGCAGAAAAATTCTTTCCCCAAAAGAGCTCAGCAAAGCGGTTGATCATTATATTGATTTCTATAACACGAAACGGCCCCATCACTCACTCAAATACAGGACACCGGAACAGGTCGAAGCTGCTTTTGCTGATCGCTACAGGGTTTTTGCTCAATGACAAACTGGACATGGGGGTTCGAAAGAGAAGAACAAACAGGAGGGGGAACCTCTCGCTTCCACAATCGGCAAGGATTCCGCAGTAGAATTTTTAGGGCACTATGACGGCGAAATCAGCCCCTTCGACGATCCGCCCGGTGAGGACAGCAAACGCGAAAACGCTGCGGTGATTATGCTGGAAATGCTCGCGAGTGGGCCTGTGCGCTGTTCCGAGATTTACGCGGCCTGTTATATGGCGGATATCGGAGAGAGAACCGTGGACACAGCGAAGAAGGAGCTTGGCGTGAAGTCAGTGCGCAAAGGCGATACCAATCTTTCGTTCGTTAAAGTGGGCATATATTTCCAGAAAACGCCTCTCAGTCACCCGGCAGCATGCCCGCGCTTACCCTGCCGTTACACGGTACTCTGTTTTGAAATGTCCCACGCTGCGCCTGCCCAGCGCGTCATTGCCCTCCACCGTCGCACCGGCCACGGCGATCTGGTATTGGCCCGGGGGCAGCTCGTTCAAATCCACGCTGAGGAAAAACCGCCCGTTCAGGCCGGTGTTGGTCTCATATACACGGAAATCCCGCTTTCCGCGGAGCACGACAAAGGCCCTGCCGAGCAGCCGCGGCGTCCCCCTGTTCAGCAGCGTGCCGTCCAGGATGAGCCGGTCGCCCTCACGGCGTATGACCGTGAATTCAGCGGACAGCCTGCCGAGATAAATGGGTGGCACGGAAAAATCGGCGAATTCGCCCGCCGGCGGGCCGCACAGGTAGCTCCTGCCGATCCGCTCGCCCTCCGCCTGCCCCAGCAAGGTCTGAAAGCTCTCCTCCGCAAACAGCGGTATGCGTAGCGCCCGGTAGGTTCCGGCGTCATCAATGAAGGTGTTTTCAAGTGCCTCGACCTCATAGACCACTTCGCCCTGCGCGGTCACCTCCACCATGCGTGACCTTGTCACCAGGCCGCCCAGGACGCTTTGCGCCAGCTCGTTGGAGGGGACGCCGTTTTCGAACACCCTTCCGCCAAAATTGACCAGGACGCTCCCATCCAGCGGCTGTACGCCGCCGATAAAGGTGGAATAACACTCCGTGCCGCGTTCCTTGCCGTATTGCCAAAGCTGCTCCACCGTCCGGTCCTGCAGGTGGATGCGGTAGATCACGGCGCGGGAATAATTTTCCTCCGCAGGCACGGCGGATTCCTTGTAGAAGCCCTTTGTGGAGCCGTTGTCCAGCAACAACAGGTCGATCAGGCCGGGGTCGTCGTTTTCCAGTATAACGGGGCAGTGCTGGCACCACTGCCATTCAAACCCGTCGCCGATGGGCGTCAGCAGGTATTGCTTCAGATCATCGCTGCCCTCATAGCCCTCATGGGGCCCGAGGATCCAGTTGATCCCGGAACTGTCCGCGTCGATGCTGATCACCATGCTCTGGATCGCCGCGGACACGACGACGGCGTTGTGCGCCCGGTCGTAAACGGCGGCGTTGATATGCATCCAGTCCCGGTTGGGGAAGTTGAGCACGCCGGGATGGAAATGATGGTAGGGCTCCCGTGTTTCGTCGATGATTTCGCGGAAATCGTAGAGCTTTTTGACTTGGCCCGTCCGCCTGTCGATGCACAGCACCATGTCCTCCCGTGTGCCGGTCTGGGCCATATGCTCATCGTTGGTGACGGCCAGAATATCGCCATCCGGCATTTCGAATAGGCTGTGATGCACGGAACTGGGGACATCATAGATCCTGTGGATTTTCCCCAGCCAGTTGTATTCGAATAGGTTCGCCTTGTAATAGGGGATTTGCCTGTACTCGTCCCCAGCGGAGAGGATATTGCCGTTCCGCAGCAGGATCGTGGCGGCGCCGTGGGCCATCCTCTTGTTTGAAAGGTAGCCCCGCACCTGGGCGTTGTTGTCCAGCAGCACGCTGTAGGAGGATTCCGCCAACGGCGTCAGCAGCGTGACTCCCTGTGCCATCCGCTCCGGCTTGGATACCTTCAGGACATAGTCCGGCATATCCCCCGGCAGCGGCTCTGTGGTGATTTTCAGCTCGGCCGCCTCGCCGCCCGCCGCGATGGAGACCGTATTCACCCGCCCGGCGTAGAGGCCGATGAGGGGGACCTCCGCGCGCGGCGCTTTTACCCAGTGCGCATAGGTGTAGGTGGAATACGCGTCGTCGCCCTGCACGGTGACCTGCGCCTCGCAGTCCTCGCCGATCTCAAACATCACCAGCGCGGAAAGTGGGTTGAAATCAAAAGGGTCTATCACGATATAGGGCTCGTCCAGCGTATAGCTGCCCTGACCATAGTCCTCCAGCAGCTCCAGTTCACGGCCGTACCGCAGCGCAAGCAGGTCATAGGACGGGACCTCGGTGAGTCTGTCCATGGAATAGGGATACACGAACAGGCCAAGCTTGAACGCGGCGGCCGCGGTGATGACAACCGCGAGCACCGCGGCGGCGGCTATGATCCACTTTTTCTTCTTCTTTTTCATAAATAGACAACTCCTCCTCATGCCGTGTCCGCGCTCACCGTCACCTTGTAGCCCGTTTTGAAATGCCCCCGCAGGGCCTTGCCGTTCAGGGCGTCGTTGCCCTCCATCAGGCCGCCCGCGACGGTGATTTCGTATTCGCCGGGCGGCAGCTCCGTAAGGTCGACGCTGGCCATGAAGCGGCCGTTGATGCTGCTGTTGGCGGCGTAGACATAGGCGCCGCGCTTCCCACGGAAGATCAGGTAGGCCTTGCCGATGATCCGCCGCTCGCCCTTGTAGAGCAGGGTGCCGTCCACGATGAGCCTGCCGCCCTCCCGGTGGAGGTCGTGGAATTCGGCGGAAAGGGCGTTGATATATAAGTTGGGCGGGCTTTGCTCATCTGTCTGGGCGACCTTGTAGCTCTCGCCCAGGCGCTCGGCTTTCAACTCGCCGAGCCTATAGCGGAAGCTTTCGGGTACATACAGAGGCATCCGCCGGGCCTGGTAGGTCTCGGCGGAGGACGCGCCCGGCGCCTCGTGAACCGAAACCTCGAAGACGACCTCGCCCTCCCGGGTGACCTCCACAACCCGGGAGCGGGTGGCGGTGCCGCCGAAGACGCCGCTGATGATCGTATCCACGGGCTTATCGTCCACCCGCAGCTGCCCGCCGAAGGAAATCAGGACGGTTTCGCCGTGGTCTTCCGCGCTGCCGAGGAAGGTGGAGTAATCGTCGCGGTCCCTGCCGTACTGCCACAGAAGCTCCGCGGTCATCTCCCTTTGGTTGATCCGGTAATGCATCACCCGGGAGGCGTTCTCCTGCGCGTGAATGCTGCCCTCCTCCGTGAAGCTCCCGCTCTGGCCGTTGTTGAACAGTAGTATATCGACCGTGTCGGGGCTGCCGTCCTGCCCGGACAGAATGGAGGGGTCGTGCTGGCACCACTGCCACTCAAAATCATCGCCCACCGGCGTGAGCAGATATTGCTTCAGCTCGTCGTTGTAGCCCTCGTGGGGGCCGAGGATCCAGTTGATGGCGGCACTGTCCGCGTCGACGCTGATCACCATGCTCTGCGTGGGGGAGGACACGACGACAGCGTTGTTCGCCTCGTCATAAATGGCTGCGTTCATATGCATCCAGTCGCGGCTGGGGGCATTGAGGATATCCGGGTTGAAATGGTGGAACGGGCTCCTTGTCTCGTCGACGATCTTCCGGAAATCGTATTCCTTTATGACCGTGCCACTTTCGCGGCCGAGGATGACGGCGACGTCCTCCCGGGTGCCGGTCTCGAACATGTCACGGTTGTTGGCGGTGATGAGCAGGTCGCCGCCCGGGAGCTCGCACACGCCGTGGTGGGCGGCATGGGGAACCTCGTATTCCCGGAACACCTTGCCCAGCCAGTTGTACTCGAGCAAGGAGGCCATGTTGTAGGGCGTCATCTTGTATTCGTCGCCGCCCGCGAGAATGCTGCCGTTTTTCAGCAGCAGCAGGGGCGTGCGCTGGGCCATGCCGGGGGAGGCGATGTAGCCCCGCACCTGGCCGTAGCAATCCACCAGCGCCGCGTTGGAGTGCTCGAAAAAGGCAATGAACAGCGTGATGCCCTGCGCCATCTTCTCCGGCTGGGAACTGACGAGCGTATACTGCTGCATGGTGACGGGCAGCGGCTCGGTGACGATGGCGTAGGTACAACTGCGCCCGTCAACGGTGAGCGTCACGGCATTTTCCCGGCCGGGGTAAAGGCCGATTATGGGAACCTCCGCTCGCGGCGCCTCCACGCTGTGGGTATAGGTGAAGGTGTCATAGGCGTCGCTGCCCGGCACCGTGATCTCCACCTCGTAAGCCTTCGGAGCCTCGAACATCACCAGTGCCGCCAGGGGGTTGAAGCCGTAGGGATCCAGCAAGATATAGGGCTCTTCGAGGGTGTAGGCGTCCTGTGCGTATTCGTCCAGGATCTCCAGCTCGCGGGCATATTGGGCCTCGAGCAGGTCATAGACCGGAACCTCGGTCAGCTTGGATATCGCATAGGGATAGACGAACACGCCGAACCGAACCATAGCAAGTAACGCGGCGAAAACAGCAAGAATCGCCGTCGCTGTGACGACAAGCTTTTTTTTCATGGCAATATCTCGATTCTGATGTTGCCCTCATCCGCCACGAATTGCAGGCCCTCGGCTCCCTTGGAAACCTCGAAGCAGGCGAAGCCCGTCTCCTTGCCGAGGACGATATCGGTGCCCCGCAGGCGCGGGAGGTTGAGGTTGGCCAAAAAGGTGTCATTCGGGTGGCGGTAATATGCGTTTCCGCCGCTGTCCTCTATGTGCGCGTCGGCCCACGAGAACGCGGCTCTGCCCGTCCCGATTTTCTCCACCGTCAGCTCGAGGAGCAGGAAGGTGTTGCCTTCCCCGGGTTCGATCTCTTTTGTCGAGTTGATGACGCCGCCCCCGTATTGCATAGCGGACAACGTCGCCGTCAGGTTGTCGGCCAGTTCGGCGCTGTGCAGCTCGACCCGCCACATGTCCGACTGCTGCGCTGTGCCCTCGCTGCCGGATGGAGCACCTGCGCAGGCAAACAACAGGACGACCAGCGGGAGCGGGAGCATCAGGGATACTACTTTTTTCATGGCACTTGTCCTCCATTCTCTCAGGATCAATTATATAACCCCCAGCTTGCTTTGTCAAGGGCTGGAAACCGCTTGTATTTGTTCCCGCGATATGCGCGCCGTGACAACGTCCATCTCAAAGGTTTCTGGAAGCAATTTTCCACTTTTCAACAATTCTTCAGTCGTTTTTTTAATCCAGCCCAGCACCGTATTTTTGCCAAGTCCAAGTACCTTTCCGGTGGCCCTTCCGCTCACACCGGAATAGTAAATTTTCATCGCCTGCCGCTGTACGTCCTCAGGATACGCCCGCGTCTTGCCGTTTAACGTGTATTTGTGGTTGCAGTTTTTGCAAACATAGCGCTGCGTGCCCGACCGGTTGTATCCCCCGTTGATTTGATTTTCCGTCCGCCCGCGCTTCGGGCAACGTCGGTTCTCGTCTATCGTTTGCTTTCTCATGCTTCTATTATATCACTCTTTTTCTCGTTTGTAAAGACTGTAGACTTCAAAAACTCATCAGTCACCCCTTGTTCCCGTGCCGGCACGCTGACAGCGCTGGGCGCGGGCTTGGGTGTGTTGTAAAAGCGAGAGCCAAGCAGCAACACATGGGAACACCTGCCTATCGCTCACGGTAATAGGCATGGTTATCCCACAGCCGTCATGCTGCTTTTGGGTAGTCATGGTAGAGCCCGCCGAGTAAGCACCTTGAAGCGCACATCTCGCCGGTCGGCTATCCAGTATACCGTTATGAAGCGGCGGTATCAGGAGCAGGACAGGGCAGAGAAAGCAAAAAAGGCGAAGGAAAGAAGCAAATAACCGCATTCGCGCAGAACAATGTGATTTCGCAAAAATATTCCTTGATTATTGCGCGAATATATGCTATACTATTTCACAGAACAACAGGAGGTAGATGCATGTATCGTAAGATCAGGGAAGAACTGCTGCAATGGAAGCAGAACCCCTACCGCAAGCCGCTGATTTTGCAGGGGGCGCGGCAGGTGGGCAAGACGTATTCCATCCTCGCGTTTGGCCGGGCGGAATACGCCAACGTAGCCTACTTCAATTTTGAAACCGCGCCAAGCCTGGCCAAGACGTTTGACGAAAGCCTGGAACCGGACTACCTGCTGCCGCTGCTGTCGCGTATCTGCGGGCAGACGATTATACCCGAAAAGACGCTGATCGTGTTCGACGAGGTGCAGCTTTGTGAGCGGGCATTGACTTCGCTGAAATATTTCTGCGAGTCTGCGCCGGAGTATCATATCATCGTGGCGGGGAGCTTGCTGGGCGTTGCCGTCAACCGCGAGAAATTCTCCTTCCCCGTGGGCAAGGTGGATATGATCACCTTGCGCCCCATGGACATGGAGGAATTTCTGCTGGCCTGCGGTGAACAGGACTTGGTGAATCAAATACGCAATTGTTTCGATACAGACGCGCCCATGCCTGCCGCCCTGCACGATGCGGCCCTGGGTTATTACCGTCAGTACCTTGTGGTGGGGGGAATGCCTGAGTGCGTAGCGAAATACCTGGACACGAAGGACTTCATCCTGTTGCGGCACACGCAGGCCATGATCCTGGAAAGCTATCTCAGCGACATGAGTAAGTACAACCAGCAAAATGAAATCAAAAAATGCCGCCAGGCGTATGGCAGCGTCACGGTGCAGCTTTCCAAAAAGAACACCCGCTTTCAGTATAAGCTGGTGAAGAAGGGCGCGCGCGCTTCCGAGTTTGAAAACGCCATCGAATGGCTGGCCCTCTCCGGCATCGTCAGCCGCGTTTACCGCGCGGAGCAACCCATGAAGCCCCTGGACAACTACATCGATATAGATTCCTTCAAAATCTATGTCTCCGATGTGGGGTTGCTCTGCGCCAAAAAGGAGGTTGACCCGGAGGATGTGCTGTATCCCGCAGCGGATTTGAGCGACTTCCGGGGCGGCATGACCGAGAATTACGTTTGCGGCCAATTGATTGCGCGGGGTTATACCTGCCATTACTGGACGAGCGAACGCGGCGCGGAGGTGGATTTCATATTGCAGCGTGACAGGCAGATCATCCCCATTGAGGTAAAGTCTGCGGAAAACACGAAAGCCAAAAGTCTGGCCGTGTACAAGCAAACCTACAGCCCGGCCTACGCGATTAAGCTGTGCACCAAGAATTTTGGCTTTGAGGACGGGAAAAAGACCGTACCTTTGTATGCGGCGTTCTGTATTTAACTCGTTATCTGTTTCATCTTAAATGGGCGTTCAAACACGGCGAACGATTGCACCTAATTGCACCGTAATTGCTCCTTTGGTGCAATAGCGCAAAGCGGTAATCAGAATGATTCTTTAAACCATCTTGGAACTAACTTGGAACCACAAGTTCCAAGCTAACGGATGGAGGACATCACAGCAAATGTCCCTGTATTCGTCCTGCATTTGGATGAATAGTAGGGGTCAAAATGGGGGTCAAACGCGGTTTTTGCCCCGAAAAAAGCCTCCCATAAAAATGCAAGAAACCCTCAAAGCCTTACACATCAAGGGTTTCCGCTGGAGCTTCCAAGCAGATTCGAACTGCTGACCTCATCCTTACCAAGGATGCGCTCTGCCACCTGAGCTATGGAAGCGATTATTCAGTTTTTCGGGCTAATTTTTGACCCCCATTTTGACCCCCACGGGGATGAAACCAGATGAAATTACTTGAAACGGCCTGAAACGTGCAATCGCTGAATCCCTTGTATATCAAGGCTTTTTCGGACTGGCTGGCACTCCTTGAAACGGGATGAAACGTGAAAATCTCCTTACCAAGGATGCGCTCTGCCGCCTGAGCGATTGAAGCGATTGGACAATTTGGCGCGCATCGGCACAGTCAACGGGATTTATTATACCACAGCTTTTGCTGCTTTGCAAGCCCTTTTTTGTTTTTTTGCGTTTTGCGTTCTGCGTTTTTGCCGCCCCTTCGCCCCACAGCAGACCAAAGGCGGCCCTCCCTGTGGGGCCGCCCTTATTGTTGATCCGAAACTAGCGCCAATTGCCGCGCTGCTGCTGCAGCTCCCGGCTCAAATCGCCCAACTGGTCATACAGCTTGTCCAGCAAGTTGACTGTTTCCGCGTCCACATAGGCGGGCTGGGGCGGGTACCCGTAACCGCCGCGGATGCTTTCGGCCTGATGCAGCTTGGCGCGCACCTGCTCAATGGTTTGCAGCACCTGGGCCATGCATGCGCTCAGGGCTTCTCCCTCCGGCTTCGCAGGCTGCCCGAAGGGCTGCATCGGCATGGAAAACGGCTGTGGCCCGGAGGGCGGCCCTCCTGGCATCCCGCCCAAAGGAGGTTGCCCAAAATTCTGCGGCATCCCACCTTGGGGCGGCTGGGGCGGCCTGCCAAAGGGTGGCTGCGGTTGCATATAGGGCGCGTTTGGACTGCCGCTCCCGATATTCTGCAGCGTATAATTGGGCGCGCTGACGCCTGGCCCCTGCGGGGGAAAAGGCGGCGGCCCGGAAGGGGGCATCGGGCCCTGCGGCGACATACCGCCTAAAGGCGGCTGCCCAAAGCCTTGGGGCGGGCCAAACGCGCCCTGCGGGGAAAGGCCCTGCGGGCCTTGGCCAAAGGGCGGCTGCGGCCCTCCCTGGGGCGGATGCATACCAAAGCCTGCCTGGGGCGGACCCTGCATGCTTTGCGGCGGACCCTGCATCCCCTGCGGGCCAAAGGGCGGCTGCGGCGCGCCGGGGGGCATACCAAAGCCCTGTGGGGGCGGGCCCTGTGGCCCAAAGCCTCCCTGCTGCGGGGGAAAGCCCTGCGGGGGCTGAGGCCCAAAACCCTGGGGAGGCGCGCCTGCGCCGCGCTGCTGTTCTGCTCTCAAACGTTCGATTTCCATGGTCAATTCCTCATTCCGTCGTTTTTCTTCTTCATAATAGGATACCAGGGTTTGTACCTTGGTTCGCAATTGCTCTTTTTTTTCCTTTTTCTCCCCTGATTCCGGCGTCTCCGTCACCTGCTCCTCCTCGACGAAATCCGCTCTTCTTTCTTTTTTCGATCCCATGATCATCTACTTCCTTATTAAGAATTTGCGGGCTGTGCATCTATCATACCCCAGGCGCTTTCAAATGTCAACCTTATAAAGCGCAAAAGGCATTGTGAAATGAAGAGCCCTTCTGCGCATTACCGATTTAAGTCATTAAATATCGGCAGCTTTGTTAAATCCTGGAAGGTGTAGCCCATCCCCCTGGCCCTGTCGATGATGGCTCCCATAGCCGCCGCGTTATCGGAGGACACGCTGTGCAGGAGGATCACCGCACCCGGATGGATGCGGGCCAGGACGATATCCAGGGCATACTGCGCGCCCTTCTGCCGGCTCGTGTCCCAGTCGCTATAGGCGCAGGACCAGAACACGCTGGTGAAGCCCATGGAGGCTACGGCGTCCAGAGCGGATTCGTTGTACTCTCCTTTCGGGAAACGGAAGAAGGGGGCCGAATAGCCGAAGTTTTCCCGCAGGTAGTTATCCGCCCCCAGCACCTCCTGGGCCATGCGGGCGCGGTCTATCTCGCAGAAGGAGGGGTGCTTCACGCTGTGGTTCCCCACGATATGCCCCTCGTTGATCATGCGGGCGACGATCTCCGGGGCGGACTTCATCTCATCCACCGTGCAGAAGAAGGCCGCAGGCACCCCCTTTTCCTTCAGCACGTCCAGGATCTTCGCGGTGTTGCCGTTCTCATAGCCGCAGTCGAAGGTGAGATAGAGCACCAACTCCTGCTGTGTACGGTTGTCGTAGGCCACGGCCGCATAATGTTTATAATCGAAAAAATTTTGGTTATCAACGGAAATCTGGTGAACGATACCGTCCTTCGCGGCCCCGTAGGCATGCTCGGTCCGCTTCATCGGCAGCGTGCTGTTCGGATTTGCCAGGGCGGTTTCGCGCGCGGCCAGCGGGGCCAGACCCGTGAACGTTTTCGCCCCGGGGGTGCGGGCGCCCCGGAGGATCTCGCTGGAAGGAACCGCCGCCGGGGTTCCGGCGGCGGGCTCTGTTTCGTTGTGGTCGGTGGTCATTCCGTGATCGGTGATTCCGTCGTGAAGCGTGGTCCTGTCGTCGTAGGGCATGCTGCCATCGGGGTAGGTCTCGCCGGGGAGCAGCCCCTCGGAGGGCAGGATCGTGCTGCCGTCGGGCCAGGTGGCGGGATGGGTGGTGGTGGTGGGGCTCGGGGTGACGGGTTGCGT
>Ga0123353_10016471_pt1 | contig 10808 bp, 5 predicted proteins | sample TergutLab28metaG_3_FD_92763 | JGI IMG/M metagenome (GOLD analysis project Ga0123353, IMG submission 92763) | Labiotermes labralis P3 segment gut microbial communities from Petit-Saut dam, French Guiana - Lab288 P3 | ecosystem: Host-associated > Arthropoda: Insects > Digestive system > Gut ... | reverse complement strand
TCTGTCTGAAACATTGCTCATTCTAAGAAGAAATGAGTGAGATATGATCAAAAACATACACTGGTATTTATGCAAACTACCCGTTATTCTCGTCAGATTTTAATGAAACTTGAATTTCCTCAGCACATTAAAAAAAAAAAATACTCAAATATCATATTTCATGAAGATATGTACTTTGGAAGCTACAGTGTTCCATGTGGACAAATGGACAGACATGCCAAAGTCAAGGGCCACTTTTCAAAATTTTGAGAACTCAATTAAGGACACACACAAATAATAGATATGTAATAAAATATTGGTCTGCCTACACTTTTCCACCCGCCTTCTTTCCAGCAAACAAAAGTAGGTTTACTCTCTCACTCTGTTATTTTTTTCTTCCTTTCTTTAGCCACAGAATTACATAATGCCACAAGCAAATATATCTTCAACATAAAAGACACAAACATACATACAGAAATTTATCTGAATTTCCATCTTGGCATAATTCAGAATGTTTACAGGCCTGCCTGTCAAACCGTTTAGCTCACTAATTCCAAACCAGTTCAGCCCCAGAAGGAAAGTCAACATTGCAAATTGTGTATTCCATGCCACATTACAGCCTTTACAATGGCACATCGACTTTTACAATATATTGTTTAACGGTACACAAGTAAGTGGAATTTCATTTACACCCATATGAATGTACAGCCTTCCCTGCACCACGTTCCACAAAAGAAATACTGAACACCATTATGTGAAGACCTCTTGTATCAAAGTTCACTCAAATCAAACAATAAATGTGAGAAATTCCTTTATGTGCCTCACAAAGTACAGCTTTTACTGCACCGATTCTAATAAAGCTCATAACTGCTCAACCCAATTTTGTCCATATTTCGTATACCAAATGTTATCCACATTCAAAGATAACTACAAAATCCAGCCAAGATCTCAACTATAAATAAAGCATGCCTTTCACTTCACCAATTGTCACAAAACTCACAACTGTTCAACAGTGTTACATGCAGATCTTCTATATAGCATCATTTTATTCAAACTGGATGAGTAATGTAGAAAACAAGAAAAGAATTACAGTTACACTCTTGGCTGAAGAATGGCTCTCAATGCGCCAAATTTTTATAAAATGTTAAATTGTTCAACAGCATTACATGTAGATCTTCAGTGAATTTGTTGCAAATCACTCAATATATACAGAAATTACACGAAGAAATTTATTTATGCCCATAAGCAAAATATGACGTCACACAACCAATCAAACCACAATTATGGCACAACTATTTGTAAAGAATCATATTGCATGACAATTCAACAAACGGTTTAGTCGCTGATAACAGATCACAGACAAATGTGGTCTCACATAATGCAAACTTCATGAAGTATGCCTGAAAACATTAACTGTAGTACTTCATGGGACTGAATTTATCTGCACACTGTTACACAAACTCTGCAATCTTCCAACTTACCCCACCCATGCCCATTGGAGGTCCACCTTGTGGGGGTCCCCACTGACCAGGGGGGCCATCCCCCATCTTCCCAGAGTCACGTGGCTCAGCTTTCTTAATTTCAACCTGTGTGATAATTACAGAACAATTAACTTAACTGAAACTGATGCAGAATTTGACAGGCTCCACCACAACAATGCAATGTTTCCACTGAGAACCATTCCTAGGTAACAAATCTCACATTAATATCTTGCTGCATCTGATAATTTAAAAATAATACATAGCAATGCACTCTTTGTTATCCATAATGAGTCACAATTTTTAAATCTCATGCAATGATGTGGTGTTACTGTCAGAAAACTAGCAAATCTCTCACAATCACTCCATATTCCTTAGACTTACAGTGTTGGTCTAAGTACCTACTCCTCAACCAATTTCCCCCCCATACAATTACGCAAAAGCTTAACCTAAAAGTAGAAAACCATCTACAATTAATATTATTTAACAATAGATTTGCATAGGAAAACCCACACTAGATGATATTCATAACTTATTAATTTTAAAACCAATCAAAACTGTCTGGTAACAAACTTATATACAACAAAACTTCAGATTCAAGAATTCAGAAAAATTTGAGATGTACGGAATATCCACCAAGAAACTCTGCTCTAACACTACATAATAGTACGACATACAGTAAACTGAATTTTAATTCACATAAGAATGCAGAAGTTTCACGGTTTCCACATACAACCCAGCAACATTACTAACATAATAACAACTGCTATGCTACAAAATGGACCCCCAAATCCAAAACAGTCAAAGTACCTTTTGCCGCATAAGGGCATTTAAAGTTTTTTACTGCTATAGGGAATGCCCCCTTATAAACTAACATGCTGGCCAATACATAATGCTGCAGGTTCCTGAATAAGTATCAAAATTCATAGCTTACATTACATTTAATACATTAAATAATATGCAGAGGCAGTAAAGGAGTCTGGAGACCAAGAGAACAAAAGAAATGTATTAGTCCTGTCACGTCACTCTGTTATGCACCAAACAATGGCTCATTCCCACAATGCTTATCTCAGAGGCTGCAATATCCCTGTGATTCTTCTACAAGCAAGAGTTCACTTCCAAATCATACATACACTCTACAGCTGCAAAAGAAGCATCACTGTGTCTCAGCTGAGTACTTCTTGACACACCACTGCCAATGAGACAAATGTACAATGAGGTCAGAGAGCTTCAGAGAAACAGGTTCCATTTCTGGCAGTAAGTGAACACATGAGGAACCCCACTAACAGTGAAAAAGAATATCAGTGATATTTGTCCTGCCTGCCATCACATAATAAAATTTTAGTGTAGTGTGACACATGGCACCACTGGAAGATGTCTGTGTACAGACACCTTGTGCCAGCACTTAAATGGACTATTTCTATGTGTGGGGTGGCCATTTCAATTGGGACTGTGACTTTTTCAACTTCACATGTTCCTGGAAATGAAAGATAGCCAGAAATAACATCCTGATACAAAACAGCTGCACCAAACCAGTTTAAAGAGTACAGAAACACTACCTCCCTCCCATCTGTAAATGTCAAGTGAAAACATATTACCAGAAACAATTACAAACTTAGAGGATGGGCAATTTACAGCCAAGTTTGGGCTGCATTACCTGTCAGAGGTTTTGTTCCCACATGAGTAAACATCAAATTTTTGTTATCCCACAAGTGAAGATAAATTTTGATGACAAATTCCAAAATATTTCAGAACAAACTAAAACATATACATATTGCATCTACCAAATGATCCCACCAAATGGGCTCTTGACAGAAGTACCATTCTGCAGTCTATCACATTCCGAACAAGTTTAATACTGAGATGATCATCACATTACTGCAAAAAGTTGAACCTTCGTCACAAAATAAACTGTTACATACTTGTCTGTCCTGCCAGCCTCATCATACACCAACAAGATATTCTTAGTACTCCAGAACTCTTTTACTACTTTCATCCATATTAGATCTATGCGCTATGATTTACTTACACCAATACCGTAAGAGACAATTCAAGGAACTGTATTGCTGCCACATGTGGTAAGCCAACCAACATGGAGAAGGGGGACCATTTATGCAAGTCAGTAAATGTCAGCAGTATATCTATATACACCTTATAACCAATAATAAACATGGAGATGGGGGACCATTAATACAAAGTCAATAAATGTCAGTAGTATGCCTATTCACACTCATCAATGACCATACAACTCATTGCAAACATGAAAAACAAAGTTTGGAGTTCAAATTTTATGCATAATACTACAGGCCAGTCCAATTCACAGCTGTTACAGAACACTGCAACTGGCTACCACAATGGGTATCCCAGCACAAAGTAGCCAAACTTCACAAGGATATTATACTGAAATGTGTCCCACTCTCGAATGCAAAGCATACACGCATACTCAAACCTGAAGAATAGCAATGTATGTATATTCCAACAACAATAACGGTTTTCAGATCCTTAACATTTCCCAGTATTATATTCAAACTCCACACCTTAACATTCATTATATATTTATCGCTGAATGAGTGGGCCTTGTAACAAATTCATGGCAATGTTTGCAGTGCTGTATGGAAGGTAGCGCGTGGCACGAAACACATTATCATGTTTAATATGGCTAAACAACTCTATAACGTCAACTGTTCTTCCCATTAACATCTGGTATTAGAACAGTAACTCTGACTACTGACTAGAAAATACTTCAAAATAAAACATACTAACAAATTACAAAATCTGAATGTTTATTGTTTAAGTAACAGCAAGTGCAAAACGTTTTTAACCTGTACTCCATTATTTTAATCTGAATATCCTATCACTGTCACAATTGAAATACAGTTTGGTGAAGGTTCTTTCTTTCTCCCCACCCCCCAACCCCCCACGATTAATGATCTCCACAAGTTTAAACACTTCCTGGGACAATCTGTCTTTACTAATGGATAAAAAAAGTCTGAATAAGAAGTAAATCTACCAAATTTACTACAAAAAACAACTAGGTCAGACAGCCTTTATGCCAATACAACCCAACTGTTTCTTAAATATGAAAGTCTGACCACATTATATAAATGAATTACCAGTAAGGCTTCTTTGTCAATCATCTTGCCATGAGCTGTAATGTCAAAAATGAGTCCTACACAGTCTCACCCTAGCTAACCTCCCTCACTATTCTTTGTATTTAATAAGGACGGCACCAAAAGTTATACCTGTTTGCCATTCAGGTTGATGAAATGCTCCGCTACACATCGATCCACTGCTTCATCGTCCTCGAAGGACAAAAATCCAAATCCTATTGTGTCACAGCAAGCAATCAAAGAGACTTCTTAAAACTTCTAGTTTCATAACGCTGGGTTAAAACACTGCTGCCTGCCAGTCTGTTACTGATGTACTCCCATATCAGCTAACTTTTGGTTGCCAAATACATGTGGCCGTCAATTAACTCAACCCTAACAGAACTAATTCCACTTCCAAATTTAAATGGTATATCAAAATTATGCTATTTTACTAAACATAGTAAAAGGAAGAGGGCCTAGAACACGAATTCAAACTAGCCTATGTTTTATACACCTTAAAATAACTATTCTAAAATAACATAACATGATTTAACTTACTGAACCAATTATTACTGTACTACTTTCAATATTATCTTATCAGTAGTATAGTATAGGCTAGTACTTAATTTTATTACATCTAGCATAGCTATTAACAGATGTTACTCTTGGAATACAGTCTTATTAAACAGGATGCCAAGGAAGGACTTGTGTGAATTTTGGTCAGGTTAGTGTCTAGCTATCACTTTTGTTTAAAATATCAAAGGAATTTTTTTTGTGCACTAATTTGGCAGCAGTGAACACCCCAAAGCATGAAACATCATAATAATACATTAAAAACTGACAGACGTACCTAATGAAAGACAAAACAAACACGTAAAACACAGAATTGCACCCATATACATTTGCACACTTCAAATTCAACGCTACTCATCACGTCTTTGCCTGAGCATCCATCAAGTGGTCACGTAGGCCTTCCTGAACCACATGCCATATGATACAAGGTCTACTGTGTAGAGTAGTAGATGAATACTGTACCACATTAAGTGATGGCACTCAGACTAAGAATGTTAAAAGCCACATCCTTTCATAGTATATTTAATAAAATGTGTATATTAAGCCTTATTCTACCTGAAATGTCATACAATATTTAACCTCTTACAATACAAATGGAGCCATAAAATATGTTAGTAAAACATTTTAACCATAAGTAAATCCTATCTGTTTACATGCACTTGAAATTTACACAATCTAATTCAATACTGTATGACAACTTCACAAATTACCCTTGAAAAATACTTCTAAAACCACAGATTAATTATTCTCATTGATGCAAACTGTATTATTTCGGTCCTCCTAAATGCTTTCTTTGTTACATGTAGCGACAAGTTTCAAAAACATTTCATTACAAAAGTGAAATTAATAAACAAAGTAATTATACCATAATTTCTATATGTAAGCACACACTATATTTTGAATGTCCCCTGAGAAGAGACACCCTATAGCCCAGTAGAGGGGTACACCAACATTCCAGACACCTGCCACCTCCACCTTCATAGTAGAAGCTGGATAGAAATCCAACTTTTACATGGAAGGTGGAGGAAGCAACTTCTGCAACTGCCAGTACACATCTACAAGATTAGACAGAAAAAAATCTCGACATTCAAAACTGCGAGATTTTGCCACAAATATTGTGTATCAATTTGGATAGCTTCAAAATGATCACTAAACAAAGAACAAATTTTTTATACACTCGATGTCAAAACATAAATTTTGCGATGGTTACTGCAAGCAATTCTGGTAGTACTTTACTGTACTTTTCACTATCCTTCAAAACAATAAGCAAGACAGTTACAGTTCAGAGAAATACAAATAATATACTAATACGGCCCTCCTTTCCCAAACAATGCTTCTTGGACAGTAGTTGTTACTAAAACCTTCACTTCATTCAATTTCAAAACCCCACACCCTCATTTTTACACTAACTTCACCAGCAACATGAAATAAAAGCAAGACAAAAATACTGCACAGACAGTTGGTAGACATTCTGCAATAAATTTCTTAATTACACTCAAGCAGAAGCTTGGGTACAGTACAAAATTAGTTCCAATTACATGTTCCTTCCATTTTAAGAAATAACACTAATAAACATACAAGAGCAGAATTCCAAAATATCAAATACACCAACGTATTCCTGCACTTCTTATGACACACGTACCATCAGAGTGAAGCTGGAGAATGCCTAAACACATGTACCGTTACACACCAATATCAAGCAGTACTTAACTACCACCTATCACAAACAATTTCAGTTTCTGAGAGTAATGACTGTTATAGTTTGGATACTGTTGGACTGTTCCATTCAGTAGGCATATGATACTGAAATCTTTGCCCTCATTTCATTACTGGTGACTAGGTTCTCTCATTTTGTATATGTTTCTAGTGAGCGAGACAGATTTTAGCTAGATTTCAACGTCATTTGTATCTGACTTCCAACAAAACACTTACTGAAAATACCTATAATTTTATATCCCACTGATGATCACAAATGTTATCAAAATACAATCAGTTCTGCTACTACGTATTTTGCTAATGCAAAATGGCTACAAAGCAACTGATAAATAGAACACTGTTTGCATAATACAAACTTTCGCACACGTTGGCCATTACACCATTTCAATGACCAGTGTGAAGATATTCGGCTGGGTAACAAGACAAATTTTTCTGATCCGATCCAGTTTTATTACACAATTTTCTGCAGCGTGGGGTCTCACAAGAATGCAGCTAATGCCACAAAGCAGAAATGACTGCACTCTGGTCTGACCATTTTAGAATCCAGTGATCAAGTTCCTTGTACCGGGCCCAAACAAGTAAGAACCTCTCCCTGTTTTACACCTGATAAACTGGTCAAGTCTCCAAAACACTGTATTTTAAAAAAACCTGACACAACAGATGACATAAAGTCAGTCAAGTTTAACAGGAACTTAAGAAGCAGAAACAAATATGCTTGTATCAGCACCATGTAAAAACTTTACTATCTGCCATGCCCTGCTAACAGTTCTTAACATTATTACAGGAGTTCTACAACTACACCTTGCATCACTGTGGCAAAACCTCTTTCTCTTAAGAGCAATACACCTACTTTATACATACACGCTAGCACCACCCTATCAGCCTTTCAATACTCCTACTGATCACATCCAGCCAGTCCAGGCAAACCCCCATTCAGACCCAGAGATGAAAATTTGTGATTAAAAAAAAACTCCAACTTTATGACAATTAAGAACCACAGAATGTTCACAGATGTTTAACAGTTATTTGATATTACCTCTAAAGAATATACTACAACACTGATTTCTGGTGCCGGTTAGTCTCTGCACCAAGTACAGGGAAACAATCAGTATTCCGTCTCTTCTTAAACCCCTATCCACAAAACAGCCATCTGACACTTGAGGGACACACAAAATATATAAGATGACTCACTTAAATTTCATAGTCTTCATGACTGTTGTGGGACAAACAAAATGGCTACTTCTGATCCAAGCACATATTACAAGACAATACCTCTACTGAAAGGTAAAGAACCTGGTACTCTGACATACAAGTTACTTCTCTTCCTAAGCACATCATCATTCCAGCATGAAGGACAGGCATGAAAGTAAAGCTCCAAACATTCTTAACCCTGACAAATGAGACTAAACAGAGAACACAATCATTCTGTGCCTGGTGACATAATTCTGTCAATGCCCCTGCCAGGAAATGACCCCACCTTCCTGATCAGTAACTCTACCAATTGAACAACATCCAACATGAGCCCTTTACATATTACTGACACAGCAACATTTCCATTCCAGCTGACAGTGAAATAATACATTCTCCACCACTCACCTCTGGACTTTTTCTTCTCCTGGTCATACATTATTACAACCTCCATTACTTTCCCAAACCGCTGAAAATATTGCCGAAGGTCTGTCTCTGTGATGTTGGATGGAAGTCCACCCAGAAATACTTTAGGGTAGCTGTTGCTGCGTTTTGGCTTCTGTAAACTTCGTGGATTGCATGGCTTAGGGTCAATCTTGGCACAGGACAAATGAAAAATAACTTTTTAATCATCAGATCAAGTACCCATTACAGAAATATTGTTAAATTATTTAACACTGAAAACAATGCATGAATATATTATGAAACCAATGTTAGTTAATGCAAGGTTGGTGCAACTGACACTGAGTGAGTACAGTTGGAGTTACGACCAATAAGTACTTTACCTGGATCATGTATAACAGAAAATTCCAGGACAGAGCCCTCGAGTAGGTCATAAATGTTTCCTACCACTTCCGTGCATTAAACACAAACATTCTAATTCCTCATACTCAAGGCCATGCACATGCACGTCACATCTCAACAGTCCAAACTGACACAAAATGGATTTTCTGATTATTCATATTGTGTGAGTATGGAAACAATCAGACTGGTGTAGCAATATTGCTCTTAGACTTGTATTCACAAGATGCATGGCTTAAAACTCGATCACATTATTACCTACGGTAACAGGTTTCCCTCAGTCTAGGGCAGCACCTTTAAATACATCATGACTGACTCTGAAATTCAGAACTGGTTGGTTACTATCTCATTCCACATTACGTAAACTCCACAATTCCAAAAGCAAACTTAAACAACACAAGAATGGTTAAGGTAAGGTTGTCTCAGTGCATACCATGTACACACACAGGGTGAGAAGTGGTACAGCTCACTCAAGCTAACCTTGGCATTAGTGAATGTGAGTGGTCAGTTTCAAGTCCTGACTAATTTACCCCCTGGTAAAGAACACCTCGCATAAGTTTAGTAAGAGGTTCAGTGGGAAACATAGCCAGTCTGGACATTTGGCACAGACAAAAATCTCTTGGCCTGCATGGAAATTAACCCTGGATCATCCAACCCACACTCTCCTCACAATTACTACTCCTCTGTCCTGGCTCCAAATAATGAAAACTATATCCACAAAGCATGATATCAATATGAAATATTTAAAAAATAATGCTGAGGCCTTTTCTTTCACCACTTCCACCTTACCAACATGCAATTTATCTACTGGATCACAAAAAAAAAATCTCAGGCAAGCTTACTAAGCAGTGTACCTGAGAATGAGAAATTATGTTGAATAATCAATTCTCCATTTTACATGAGGTTCACTGTACTACTGTATCATGTAAAAGCACTAGGCTTCAATTAGTAAATGAAAAAGTTCAGAACACATGAAACCCTGTTACATAAAATCACAAAACTTCTTTCTAACAATGTGTATGCCCACCAGTCTATCAAACGTATGGCTGTCAGAAACACAATACAGTATGTCCCACAAGTGACTTATTGTGGTACACAGCTGTCCAGTTTTTGCAAGTAGCTCTCTGATGCCAAGTATGAAAATCTCTACATAAATAACATGCACTTCAATGTGAGACACAACATTTTATTATTCCCTCTTCTTGAACAGGTCTTGAGCTCTTTGCACACAGCCATTCTGAACCACACCCAATTTTAGTGTCTCTGCTACAACTACTGAGATGGCAGACAGATCAAAAGATAAAGGAATCACAACTTCAGGGGGATGGTAGTTTCACAAGTCGTCGTATGAAGGTCTGAACATATGTAATGCCTATTATTTCCCTCAGAATCTGTAACAATTATAATGGAATTTACATAGATCATGGGTACATCCTTTATAAAGCTTTTCACAATGTTTCTTCTTTTATCAATACACTTTTTCTAACTTTGAGACGCTGTTGGCAAGTTGTGTCACATCAAACTCACTGCTCAAGCATCGAAGCCCCTTGTGCATGCCATGTTTCAGCTCATCATTGGCAGAACAGCATTCTCAGAGTGCATCCTTCAGGGGGGTAAAAGAGATGGAAGCAGGAGAGTGCTAAATCGGGACTGTAGGAAGGATAAGAACCAATTAATTCAAAACGCAGACTTCTGCAGTTTGTCACAGCTAGTATCTTCCAGGACACTGAAAGATCTTGTTAGTTGAATTCTTGAAGAGATATCACATCCGAGTGATATGTGCACATTAACCTTTAGATCTCGTGCGTCCTACCCTTTAGGACGGCATTTAAATACCTCCGCGCTCTCTCACGGTACGAGTGTCCTACCCTCTAGGACAGCCACAGCCTCAGCCATTTAAATAATTCGCTCTCAATATATTTAGGGAGATTTCACTCATTTTTAGCACCACACTAGATGTTTTTCCAGCTTCATGCTCCGACTG
>Ga0123353_10016469_pt1 | contig 10808 bp, 9 predicted proteins | sample TergutLab28metaG_3_FD_92763 | JGI IMG/M metagenome (GOLD analysis project Ga0123353, IMG submission 92763) | Labiotermes labralis P3 segment gut microbial communities from Petit-Saut dam, French Guiana - Lab288 P3 | ecosystem: Host-associated > Arthropoda: Insects > Digestive system > Gut ... | reverse complement strand
CTGTCACTTCCATATTTGTTATGTTCATTTTACTTCACATCCATAGAACAGCTGGCAGTTACTAATATGTTAAAAAAAATTTGTGTTGATCGGCACTATGTGCATGGAAGTCTGACCTTGGAACTAGTTCTGTGGTCTAGTCTGAATACAGGACTGGACACATCCCATCTCCCAGGATGCCATGGTGCCTAGAATGTGGAAGAATGTTCAAGTTTGTTAGTTATTGCTACATCTACAGAAGAAATATAAGTATAGTTTGTACATTTTTTGGCTGACTTCTAGATTCATAGAGAATTTGTAATGATCTCTCTTAATATTATCCTGAAACGTGTCCTATGGTCTGATTAACATGACAATCAGTATTTAGTTGCTTCTGAAGTTTGAATATTCTGAGTACCCTCTACCAGTTTCGCCAACATATCCTCACTTCAAATTGTTTCTGTTACAGTCAAGTTCTTCTTGATCGGATGTTAGCTCAGCTTGCACAGTGTGAGTTTGCTGTAACAAAATCAAGGCTGTCAGCTTCGATGAGTGCAGCTGAGCTTCAGAATTACAAAAATTTGTCTCTCCTGATTGAGACTGGGATAGAAGCTGCAAAACAAGACATTGAAAGCACCAAGTTGGACTTCCAGGAAGCCAAAACAGTGCGGAAGAACAGGATTGAGTATGATGTGCTGGCCAAAGTTATCAATGAACAGCCAGATCGTAAGGAGACAGATGAGAAGCTGTCACAGCTGCGGAAAGAGCTGAACTTGCTGGAGGTCAGTTCACAGTCAAGCCTAGTACCGGTTAGCTGGCTCACCCTTCCATGAAGCTGATTCTTTCTGTAGAAACAGCAAACATATTCCTTACCAATTATATAACTTGAAAGTTCAGTCAGTTATTCACTGAACCATATCACAGGTTAATTGAGTCCATACAGTAGATTCTTGAAGTGTGGGATTTTGATCTTGCATGATCACCCTTTAGCATCATAATCAAATTCCTGGTGCAACCTGGAGATCTTCAGATTGAAGTTACAGGATTTAATTTTTTTTTTCATGGGATCTCCCATAAAAAATAAGAAAAAAACTGAAGGAAAATGTCCAAACAGGGCTGTACAAGAATGCCCATAATTGGCTGACCCACATGCCAAGTTATTCAGCTGTAAAGTTTAATACTATGACTGATGTCTCAACTTCAGTAACTCTTGATACTTTTAAATGGATAGGAAGTGCCTAGTGGTGCCTGCACACTGCTGCTACTCTCACCACTGAGCCATTCACTAGGAAGTAGTCTGGTCACTACTGTGTGTTTAGATTACTGTTGGGACCCTTCATTGCGATGCTTTGAAACATCTGCAGTTGAATCAGTGTAGTAAAATAAATGTAAGTTTTATCATCTTCAAGACCAGTGTTTTAACAAGTGATCAATTCCAAAGAATTCTTTTTTTATATTTACCATAACCAAATTTTATCAAACACATCTTGGAACATATGCATGCTGCATGTGCTTCCATGTCATGCAACTTGTTGTGACCACTCTGACAGTAGTAAGAAGGTCATCACTGTGCAGTTTTCTGTGGTAATGAACATTCAAGTGTTCTGCCGCAGTGTGGTGCGTTAAATGAGTGAGCAGGTCCTGGCATTCTAGAGAATCACAGTGCAGTCTGGTTGGACTGCTTGCTGTGTATGATCCGTGAAACGCTCAGAACCCACTCTCCCATCAGGCATTGAAACATGGCAGGACACTTGAATTCTTGGCACCACTGCTGTAAGAACCTCAGATCTCACATCTGTGGTAATGTTTCAAACATTACAGGAGTCACGTGAGCAAGTGGAACGGAAGCTAGACATGCGACGGAAACAGTTCCATGTTCTGGTGGCATCTATCCACCAACTGCAGGCTATGTTGGATGATAGTGAGACAGAGGAGATTATGGACGTGGCATTGGGAGCATTTGACGATGATGCGAATGATTCACAGAAAGTTGACACAGCTCAACCAGAACTGATGTTAGAGTAGGGCAAGCCTGGTGAGGTGCGTTGATGGAACTAGACAGTGGGATGTACGTAGGATTGTGTCTTGTGAGTACAGTGTGTAGTACCTGAGATACTGGAATAAATGAACACATCTGTATTACATAAACATGACAGAGTTTGTGCTGTGTTTGTTACTGCAGAAGTTTTCAGACTGCATGGTGAAAGGGTGAGAATGAAGTTGATCATACAGTTGGTGGTCCATTTGCAATTTATATAGAAGTGTAATTGATGTGTTGCATGTTTCTTATTGCTGTGCAACAGATAACATAAAAATTTTACAACTTTTTCTGCATATTTTTTCCCAATACTTATGGCATCATGAGTGTTAAAATGATATGCAAGCATTTTGCTGCTTTTGGATGTAATTTGAATCCTCAGTGGCAGTCTCCTTTCATTTATGTCAATCGTGTTTAATTTGGGGACCTCAGTCTTCAGTGATGTGATGCCATGTCAATGGGCGAGTTCCTATGTTTTGAAGGATCACAGTGTTTTTTTTTAATGTCAAAGTGTCCAAGAAGAATAGCTGCGTACGAAAATACGTAAACAGAGTTTGGGAAAACAATTCACCTACCATGTGCTCTCATACCTCTTTGTTAGAACCAGTCACAAAGGGTCAAAACAGTGGATTAAATGATGCAAGCGTAAGTAGGGTTGATTGCTTTTGTGCTAAAATGGAATGAGACTCTCTGCTGATCATTGCTATAGTTTATGCTTCTGAAAATTGTTTTTGTTGTATTGGGAAAAAAACAACTGTGCTTATTGAGGTTATTTTATGTTTGTATTCCTGATGTTATGCAAGTTCTTGGAACCAAATATGCATTTTACATTGCAAGTGCATTCTGATGTTTGTGGCAGTTTGATCAGTCTACTGTACAGACTGCTATACTGATCACATACCATGAGCCACTGTTGTCCATTGTTCTGAAAGCACTCATCAGTCTCCTTGAGCGTGTTTCACAAGGCAAGTGCTGCTGTGATGCTGCTGGTGGCATACTAAGTTGTAGTTTCATGAGTGTTTTTGGTATAAGTCTCAGGACAGACAGCAGTGTATGCTTGCCAGCCGAGGTGCGGAAAGATCAGCTGCAGAAGTTTTTGCACATATGAACCTTCAAATGCTATATCCATAGGTTGTGATTTTGTGACTTGCAAGTTGGGCACCATACTGGTACTTCGTAGCTGCACTGCTACAGCATTACATATTTCACATTATATTTTTTTTAAATTAAAAATTACAAAGAAGAAATTACAATGTGAAATGTGTGGGCTGACAGTACATGTGATTTACCATGCAGGTACAGTGCCTGGTCTGCAAGTTAGAGGATCACACGACACTGTTACGGTATTCAGAGGTTTAGAAGTGTAAATGTCTTACATGTACATTATTTAACAGAAATATAAAAAAGTATTTTAACATGAATGGCATTTGGACAGACTGGTGGAATGTGGCTGTGAATAGCACATTCAGCAAAATGTAACAATACATCAGACGATCATCATACAAATCGGAAGGGGTGACGTCAACATGATCATGTCAGGGTAGTTCCACTGGGCTACAGTATGCAGTATACTAATGCAGATTGGAGAATTGACAGTGAGATGTTTTGGCTTGTTGGTCTGCTGACAGGTAGAGAGTGATGCCATTTCCAAGCTTAGCTCAGTTCTCTTCAGGCACTACCTTTTGCTCCATGTAACAGCTGTAAACCGAGTGTGGAATGCAGCAAATTGTATGACAAGGTGTAAGAACATGGTATTATAAAGGTTCAGATGCCGTCATTCAGTTACTGTAGTGACTATGCTATGGGCTGGACCATCCAGGGTACAGTTCCTGGCAGGGACAAGAGATTTTACTCTCCTTTAAAATGTCCTGATCTGCTCTGGGGCCCACCCAGTGGGGGAGTGGTGGCCCCTCCCCAGCAGGTAAGTAGTGAGAACATGAAGATGACAACTTAACCTCATTCTAGTGTCAAGAGACCTATACCGCCTCTCCCGTGTGTGCCCTCATTGCGTGCACACGTCATATTTACCTTTTTACTTCTGCAGTATTTTAAAATGTGTAGTTAGCCGTCTGATTACTCGTATGTCAGTGAAACAGATAAGGATATGGATGGGGGCATGTTGTACGGATGGAGGCAATGAGAAGTATGAACAGAGTTCTGGGATACTGCACTGCAAAGTTCTTGGCATAGCTGGGAGAACAATATTACAGTGGACCATACAGAACTGGTATGGTGGGTTGGCAGAGCTGGGCAAGGATGGAAAACAGTGGCAAGCTGATTTGAACACTATAATGATAGGAACCAGTAACAGACTGATGTGAACATTGTAATGAGTCTTCAGGTTTCATAAAATGGAGGAAATTTCTTGAATGGCTGTGAAACTTGTAGTGTTTTAAGGACTTCGTTTCATGGAGTTGTTAACTACTTTGGAAGAGTGACTGGACTGTGCTTGGTGATTCTCATTTCTTAAAATTTATCATTTGATAGATTGCTTTATTGTCTATTGTACACATATGCACGCGTGCACACACACACAGATACACACACACAGTATAAAAACACTTAAATAGTACACTTTGGTATGATTCGTTGTGATGTGTCTTCCCTTTGATCACAGGCAGATGTGTACTTGGACGGAATTCAGGTCAGTCTGCACATTAAATATTTATACCATTCATAGAAAGATGATATGAATTTAAAACTTAATGACAGCTGGGATAGCTCAGTCAGTCTAGTGACTAGGCAAGAGGCTGGACAATCTGGAGTTCGAATTTGACAGCAGCAAGGTATATGCCTTCAAGGTGTGGGTGCACACAACTTTGCCAATTTTCCTTTAACATTCACTGTTGTGCAAGAAATGACAACTTCTTGTGGCATGTGGAGTCTAAGCAGAGGCAGTGACCAGACTGAGCAGACCATAACAGATGGCCACAACATTTCACCTCCATTCATAATTTTCATGGTGTGATGCATAATTACAGAAAAGGCATTGCGAGATTTGAGGTTCTTACAGCACTGTTGCTAAAGATTCGTGTCTTCTGAGATGCTGTTTTGTGTTTCTGGTGAGACGGTTCCTGATGCTGCAGACCATTCTGACACCTTCGTGCTGAGGGTCAGGGTGAAGGCCCTATGACCCCCTAAAATGTTTGGGGACCGTGATCGCCAATGGCATGTCATTTCATCACAAAAGAATGCATTATTAATTTGCGCTGTTACCCCACACTGTGCAGTAAGCATGTGGTATGAAGAGAGGATGTGGACAGTGCAGGGGCAGATCACATCAGCACTGATACTAAGCATTTCATGTCAAAGATGTGCTTTCAGCTTCAGGTTTTGAATTAAACTCTGGTCTTGAGGGGTGGACTGCCATGTCATGATGAACAGGGACAGCCCCGTCCACCAAACATTCAGTGTGTCTATTCTGTTGTGCTCTGTATCGCATACTGCTCCTAAGAATGTGTGCTACATCAGCTGCAGTCATTGTAGAAATGCGTGCTGCAGGCTGGGCAGATGATGGCTCTGGCAGTTCACTGTGGCCGTGTGGTGTCCTGTTCATCTCCACCAGAACTGCACTGTAATCAGGTGGTGGGGGCAGGGTTCCATTGTCTCCCAGGGCACCTGCCAAACGACGCATGCTGCGACGGAAACTCTGCCGTAAAAGTTTGGCGATCCTGAATGTGAGACACATTTGTCAACATGTTAATTTCTCAAAACAATGAACATACTGTATAGTGCAGTGTACACCCTGCACAGTCCACAGTATGAGCAACTTAATGGCTGAGAATATTTGCCTAAAGGTCAACAAATACTTGCCAAATGACCCTTATGTGGACAGTCTACAGGGAAAACTCATGACTTCATGTAGCCATTCGAAGCATGTCGTGTGTGAGAACAGCCTGACAGTACTAGCATGCATATCCTCTGGGTACAGTACAGTGAGTGTGGATGGGACAGTCAGTTCAAGATGGCTGTGGTACAGCTGCGATCTGACATGCTGAGCCCAAACTATCACATTACAGCTAGCCTAAACCCAACCTAGAAAGCCTAGCCCCTGTCCCTACATCATACTCATCAGCAATGCCATGTTGACTGACTGACTGGGGCAGGCTTGGGGTGTATTTTGTGCGTGTGTGCTGTCGACTCACCTTGCTCCAGTTGCAGTGGTGTATGATGGGGGTGGTGTGTACTTGGGTGGTGGGTCTTCCAAGGCTGCCATGTTGGTTTCTGTTGTGTGAGGTGTGGCTACTGCTGGTGGTGCTGAAGCAACTGAGTGTGTGGGCGAGTCAGGGGGCTCAGTCACATCTTCATGTGTCATGGTTGGCCGGTAGAGCAGCTGAATGCGCTGAAAGTTCATAACAATTCTGAAGGTCTAGGAAGCATCTGCGATGTGTACTGTCATTGTGGTGCTTCAGGCGACACAGCACTTGGCTGCGCCATCGGTCAGGTGATCACTTGCTGACCTGAGTCTGATCCCAGATCAGTCCATATGGGATTTGTGGTGGATGAACTGGCACTTGAACAGCTTTTTTCCAAGTAATTTGGTTTGTCCCATTGTTTCATTCCAACAATACTCCATACACATTTATCCATTTATAATGCATGACATGTAACCTTAGCAACTGACCATGATCCTTAAGGACACACTTCAATGAAACATGATGTGGCATTGTGCGCACTATCTTTATATACTGAAGTGTTCATTTCACAGAATCACCCATTTGTGTTAAGTCCCAAATTCTATATTAAATTTGCTACAAAACACCTCAATGCCTTATGCAGTCACTGTGTTTGTACTTGTTAACACATACAACAAGAGTGTGTAAGTGTGCCTGGTCTCTTAACAGTACGGAAGGAATGAGAATAGGGTGATGAGGGAGATATTTGGGCCCAATAGGAGAGAGTGACGGGAGAAAGTTCCATAGTGGACAGCTTCATGAGTTTTACACTCACCAAGTATTATTCAGGTATCCGATCAGGGATGATGAGTTGGCTGGGCATGTAGCACATATGGCAGAGCAGACATGCGTAAAGGGGCTTGGTGGGGAGAAAAAAGGAAATGGAGCACTTGCACTTTTAAATAATCCATGACTGTGCATTCGGCAATTAGCTGTGGTAATGAAACCAAAAATTGCACGTAAATGTATCAAAGTATCTTACACTACAAACACAGTATTCCTCCTACATGTTGCAACCACTCTTCCCTGAGGATGGCCACAAGAGTGGTGGAAACCTGTAGAACGAATACTGTGTTTATGATATAAGACACTTTTATACATTTATGTGCATTCGCTGGGTTCATTGCCATAGCTAATTACAATGGACCTTCATGAAACAGGATGGCAGAGTATGGATTGCATTTGTCTGGCTCAGAATAGGGACAAATGATGGGTTGTTGTCAACATGGTAACGAATCTTTCGGTTCTGTAAATGCAAGGAATTTCTTGACTGGCCAAGGAAGTATTTGCTTCCCACAAGGACTCTGCTCCATGGAGTTGCCTGGTTGGTTGATTGGTTAGGTAAACAGCACAACTTTCACAGTACATTCACCATAGGAAATTACAAATGACATGCTGACACTCAGTCTTCAATATGCTCACATGAAAACCCTTCCTTTTAGGAAATACAGCAGCACTACATTCAGACGATAAACAGAATCTGATTTGAATGCAGTGAGAACTTTCTTGAGGCATTCCTAGGCTAGAATGATAGAGTTAGTTTAGGCATAAGGGTGAAGAATGAAAAAAATGGGAAGACAAAGTTGTGAGGAAGGAAGCATGCAGAAAGAGACACAAAAACAGTGAAATAAGAACAGAAATGAAGACAATGCAGAACAGGACAAATTATGAAAGTGAAAATGCCAACACTTACGTCTAAGATGTCAGGAGGCCCACTGGACAGGTATCGCCAAGTCTGCACAATGCAGCCCAATGGAACAAGTATGATGGGCAGAATCTGTAGCATGCAGCCCAGCTGACGCGCCCAAATGGGCCAATAGCTGTACGTGAGGTTGTGCCAGTTGTACAGATCCCGGAACTGGCCATTCTTGAACACCACAATGCTGATCACCTGCCAATGTGACAGATGATGTATTCACATAGCAAGATACACAGACTGTTGTCTTCTTGTGTTCATTACTGTGCAGCATGTTCAGTCAGGAAGGCTCTGTAACTCTTGGTTAATGGAGGCAGCAATTGTAGCACAGGTAACATGCAACAGATACTATTCAGAGAATAAGTTGATGTGCAATGGCAATTACATTGGAAACTTGGTGTTGGACTGAAGGTCATAGTGTGATTCAGTTGAATGGGCCACACATGTTTCCCCATTTAAGTCACAGCCTGTTGATAGAAATATAAGGTTGTGCTTAATAAGGGTTTGGTGCAGCAAAAAATGCTGCAGAGTTCAAAAGAGGTTGTACTTCTAAAATAATGATGATGATGATTGCACTGACTGTCCTTGTATAAGATGGATGCATTTGGATGCGGCATGATTGGAGGAAGTGACTGGTGAGAATCTCGGTCACAATTTGAGTTTGCCAACTCTACAGCAATGAGGAAGTGGAAATGGCTGTTCATGAATGGCTGTGAATACAAGAGCCCAATTTTGACCACAGTGGAATTTTTAAACTCAAATCAAATGGGGATAAATGCATCACTGTGATCTGGGATTTGGCTGAAAAATGGCACTTTAGCAGAACATACGAGCCACACTAACACTGCAATTACTGCTCACTGAATTGTTGTCACATAGGAACCTTACTTATTCAGCACAATGCACATGTCTTACCACCAGTGCGACAGGCAGAACGACGTTCCAGATGAAGACGAGCAGCGGCGCACCCCACGCACGCAGGCATCCAGCATTCTGACTGAAGAGTGCCACTACCACAGTCTCACCACTATATGGTCGACCTCTCACCACAAACACAGCCAGGATCTCGGCCAGATACAGCAGTGACAGCCACCATGAGCACCCAATAGTGTAGTCCAGGAAGTGCACCACAAATATCCCAAGCTGCAACATGTACCAGAACACAGTTTCTGAAAATTAAGAATAAACTGTGCTGTGCAGTAAGGTGCAGTATAAGAAGCATGCATTTCCTCCATCTACTTCATGCCGGCTGAACTGTTTGTGTGTTGCGGGCAACATGGGCAAAATTTGGTGCACCTGCAGGCAACAAGCAATTCATTACGCAGAATGAAGAATGAACAGTATCACTTTACATGTGTATTTGTCTATGCATCTTGTGCAGTACAAATATACTGACAATAATAAGAGAAATTTATAAAATGTTAGTTCACAACAGAGGTCAGGTTGTCAGTGTCTTTAGCACATTTTTACAAAATGAATTATTAATGTAATGTATGTCTCCATACATAAACAGCTTATAAGATTTCAAAAGTGCCGTGGCATTCCATCCATCTCGGCTTTGCCAGGGACACAGTTAAAAGATGTTTCCTCACCACAAGTATCTGCATGGCCAACATTATACTCTTACAACATTTTCACGGGCAAAATGTAGCCTGCGAGCTACAGGCTCAGCGGGCCTGCTACCTACAGGAAATGTGAACCAGAATATGTGTATCTAAATTTCCATTTTAATAATGTCCCCACATGAACAACATAAACATTTATTGACCTTGCAAGCATTGGGGTTTTCACAGCTGTGTAGTTAATTGTGTTCTTCTGGAATGTGACTCTGTAAATGTCTTCCACATCCACATCACCAATTTTTAAAGATGAAGCAACATGCTTCTCTGAAGCATCAGGAACCGCTCACCCTTCAGTACGCTGCATGATTTACCATGTTTGTGTCAAATTAATCATACCAAACAAACACCTCACAGAGAATCTGTAGAACTAACAATTGTTAGAGGGGAAATAAACAGTTGTTAATTCTACAGACTCAGTGTTTGTTGCTGCTGCTGCTTCTTTTATTTATTTATTTACCATGTTCTTATCTGTGAAGGCCATCTCAGACATTTGTCTGTGCTGCTGAGATGTTTCACAGTCCATTGCAAAGGAATGTATCAGTGCTTCAATGTAACTCCTGCATACAAAACTGCAGCATTAAGTTGTCATGTGTCATACACAGTAATGGAATTCTGTGCTTGTTCTATTGCTTGAATTGCTTGCTGCTGCTGTCACAAACATTTAGTGGAGAATGCCAAAGCTGTGCACTTTAAAATTATGTCTGGTAACTGCTGACCCGTGAAGCCTCAGAACAATGTGAAAGTACTTTGCAGTCCAGTAGTTACTGATAACTGATAAAGCACTGCATTGTTTGAAGGTTCCAGGCTTGGCTCACTTAGTAATATTAGGATGAAGATTAGAATGGAGCACTGGCAGAATAAAAATGACAGGGGAAATACAGGTACTTGAACAGTAAACCTGTCCCATTGCCACTGTGTCCACTACAAATCCTACATGAAATGTCACAACCTAGGCCACCAAAATGAGAGGGCAGTGACTAACTGCCTGAGCCAATAAACAGCTTTTCAGGCCTTAAATTCACTTAAGTAAACATTTCAAAATCCAGTTCCTATCCCAGAGAACACTTTGCATCTCTACTGCATGGGTGAAAAGGTTAATGCTCTTTATCCTGAGAACCATGGGCAGAATGCAGAATTTCTTAATTGTTAAGCTGGCAGTAGATATACTAACCACTGTTCTTTAAGTACCTAATTTTGAAAACTGTGCCAAAATGCAATTTTTTGAGTGGGGGGGGGGGGGGCGGCGGAAAGCCCAATTTTTTAGGAAAGGGCGGGCGGGAAGGAGGGAAAGGGAAGGG
>Ga0123353_10016468_pt1 | contig 10809 bp, 7 predicted proteins | sample TergutLab28metaG_3_FD_92763 | JGI IMG/M metagenome (GOLD analysis project Ga0123353, IMG submission 92763) | Labiotermes labralis P3 segment gut microbial communities from Petit-Saut dam, French Guiana - Lab288 P3 | ecosystem: Host-associated > Arthropoda: Insects > Digestive system > Gut ... | reverse complement strand
GTGGATCTCGACGAATACTTTTTCAATTTCGCAGTCGAGGATATCTCCGAGGCCGAGGTCAAACGTATCATGTCCGAGATTGAGAGGGAGCGGGACGAAATATTTTATGGACGCAATTTCGCGCGTCTGGAGGGAGAATGATAATGAAGGAATGGCATGAGATATGGTATTCGGAATACTGCACGGAAGACGTGAAATTGTCGTTTGATGTGGACATTCTCCACGTTGAAAAGACAAAATTTCAGGAATTGGCCATCATGCAAAACGGCACTTTCGGTACTATTATGACATTGGACGGTTATGTTCAGGTGACCGAGAAGGATGAATTTATATATCACGAGATGATCTGTCATGTACCCTTTGCGGTCAACCCCGGTATAAAGAGAGTCCTTATAATAGGAGGGGGAGACGGAGGCACGGCGAGGGAGACGTCGGCGTATCCATCTGTGGAAAAGATCGACATGGTCGAAATCGACGAGGCGGTGGTTAGGGCTTGCGAAAAGTATATGCAGGGGACCGCCGCGGTTTTTTCGAAGGAGCCGAGGCTGAAGCTCAGATTTGAGGACGGGCTCGCTTTCGTGAAAAAAGCGGATGACGGCGCTTATGATCTCATAATTGTGGATTCCACCGACCCGGAGGGGCCCGGGGAGAGCCTGTTCACCGCCGAATTCTACAGGGATTGCTACAGGGCTTTGAGCGACGATGGTATATTGGTAAACCAACATGAATCGGCCTACTATAGCGACGAGCGGGAGGACATGAAAAAGGCGCATAAAAAGATAAAAGAAATATTCCCCGTGGCGAGGGTGTACGGATTCAACATACCTACTTACGCTTCGGGATATTGGTACTTCGGGTTCGCGTCAAAGAAATTCGATCCTCTTATAGATCACAAACCGGAAGAATGGGGAAAGTTCGGTATAAAGACGAAATATTATAACTCCGAAATACACAGGGCTTCCTTTGCGCTTCCAAATTACGTCAAGGAGATACTGCAATCGGTGTAAGTAGATGAAAAAGATCAGGATACCACTATTATTCGTCATTATTTTTGTGTTTGCAGTTGCGACGGGGTGCGAAAACGAAGCAGCGCGCGAGACGCCGCAACAGAATCCCCTCGAACTCTTTTACGACGAAATTTCGGCCGCATACGCGGAACAGGTCATGGAATCTTTGATAAGCTTCGGGACTAACCACGATTTCGGGTTCCGTACATCGGGGTCGGAAGCGGAGTTGGCTGCCGCTGATTACCTTCTCGATGAAATGTTCGATATAGGGCTGGAAAACGTTGTGAAAGACGCGCTTAAAGCCGATTCATGGGAATTTACGGTGGGGTCGCTTTCTTTTGCCGACAGCGAGGGCGGAATTCGAGAAATAAGATTGGCCTCATATCCCGCGCATTTTGAATGCGAAGACGAGGAGATGATGCTCGTATATGCGGGATTCGGAACAGAGTTTGATTACGACGAACTTGACGTTGACGGCAAACTGGTGCTGATCGATATCAACGAGGCAGAAGATTGGCGCATCGACTGGCCGGCTTATCAGGCCGGATTAAGGGGGGCGAAAGCGGTGATCGCGATCAGCGTCGGCGGCTTTGCCCAATACAACGACGGGACTCTCGGTATCCAGGATACACTGGGGCGCCTCTCCGCACCCGCTTTTTCGGTCGCCGCAAGGGACGGCGCGGAGCTGATAAGGCAAATCGAGGAAGCAGAGTCAGGCGAAATAGAAGTCAGACTGACGGCGGACAGCAGAATAGAGCCGGACCGGACTGTGTACGCTGTTGTCGGTGAGATTCCGGGGAGGCAAAAAACCGATGAGATCATCCTGATGACTGCCCATTATGACGGATTTTTTCAGGGGTTCGCAGATAACGCGGCGGGGGTGGGGACAGTGCTCGGGATCGCGAAAACGTTAATAGACAGCGGGTATACGCCTGAAAAGACCATCAGATTCGTGCTTCACCCTGCTTTCGAGTGGGGCGGAGGGGCACAGGCGGCCGTGAATAAAAACTCCGATTGGCCGGAAAACACTTTCGTTTTGATCAGTATTGGCGGCGGAGTCACGTGCAATTATGCCGAGGGGATAGAGGTAAGGACGTCGTTTGAAATGAGCGATCACGCAGGCGACGTCGGGTACGATGTTGAAGGCAGCCCATTTGACCGGTTTGAAGCGACATCGCCCGTACCGGCGACTTCCGAGGGTTTCCCGTACGCTCAAAAGGGCGTCCCTGTACTGTGCTCGGGTTTTTCCGGCATCGAGGAGCAGGTGAGCGAAGTATACCATACAAACCGTGACACAAAGGATTACCTTTATAATGAAGAGACTATATTGTACGCAATGAAGCTTTACGGCGCTTATCTGATAGGATTCGACCTGCTTCCTGTGAAACCGCTTGATTATTCAGTGTTGTTCCATGCGCTGTCGGATTCTGTCGCGCCGGAGGCCGCCGCTAACGCGGAAAACCTTTTAGATGCTTTATATGAGGCCATTCTGGCTGCGGAAGACCTAGCGGGCGTCATCGCAAAGAGCGCCCCGGAGCGGGAAGAGGCAACGGAATTAAACAGAGGGTTGTTTCGGATATCCGGAAGCATTCAGGAAAAACTTATGTCATTGACTCCTGATAATCGCGTTATTTTTGCCCACGAGAGACATCAGCGAAATGTTTTGACGATTCGCAGCGCGATAGAGATGCTCCAAAAGAGGGACGTGAAATCTGCTTTAGATAGATTGTCGGAAGTCGACCTGAACAAATATGCCCGTTATTTCGACAGAGATACCTTCGATCATTTTTACTCTCCCGGTGATGCTGACCTCTTTGATGTAGTCAGGTCAATACTATCGAAGTCTGAGTACGGAAGCGCCGCAAACTACCTAGAAGAGGCACAGTTGCTTGAAATCGAGCTTATAGGGCAGCAAAAATTGCTCAGAGATGCGATATCTCAAATGACGAAGGACGTCATTTCAATAACAAAGTCTATTCACCGGATCTCTATCTTATAATTTATACCGAGTTCCGACGCAAAATCCAGATAGCGGTCCACCTGATCGTCAGTCAGCATATCTGATGATAACAGGCCGCGCTGCCGGATATAGCCTTCGACCAGCATCTTTGAGAAGAGGAATCCGGATTGGCCCGTCAGATACATTTCAGCGGTAAGACCTGATTTTTCAAATGATTCCAAGAGGCCCGGGGCGATGACATGAGCGTCCGCCAAAACGTCCTTGCCGGCTTTTTTGCCGTAAGCTTCGACGACAAAGGCTCCGAAATCGGAAATCAGCCCCTCGTCTATGATCGCCTTTATCTCATCATGGGTTTTAGGGGCGGGCGGGATGTGAGAAAGGACCACATCGAAGGGGACTACAGTTCTTCCCCTTATGACTTCTTCCTGCCTGGATAGAAGTCCGGCTCTGAAAAGAGGCCTAGCGAATGTCACACCGGCGCCGCCGTATTTAAAGTATATGTTTTTCGCCCCCTTAAAGAACTCCTCCGCATTTCTTCCCATGTAGACAGGCTCATCATGAGCGTGCTCGATCATCTCGACTTCGAGGCCGCCGAGTTCCGGGAATTTTCTCCGCACAGGTTCGCTAAAGGGCTCCGTCTTAACCAGTTTTCCGTTTTTAAACGCGACGGCGGGCTCCTGCATATCCGATAGGGCGGTCACCGGAGACCACCAGAACGGAAGGAACCGCCTCGCTTCCGCACCTTCGAAAACCATCATGTTGATGGTTTCGCAACTATCGAGCTCACGGACTGCGCGCCTCGCCAATACGCAGATGAGGCCGGGCGCCGAACCCGTCCCGATGACGGCGGTTTTATCGATCGCCGCAAATCGTTTGCCGTAATCGTCGTACATGGCATAAATCCCGTTGACCCAGTCTTCGTGCGGGCTTCCTGTCTTAAGTATGTTGTTGCACGCCGCAAAATCCTGATAGTTTGTTCCGGCCTCAAGGGCAGCCTCAAGCGATTGTCTGCCGAATTCAAGAGGAAGTGCGTTTACCAGCAGGTCAACCACTTTCGCCGCCTGCGCTATATCTTTCTGACTGTTGCCGTCAATTCTCAAACCTCTCGCCTTTTTCAGCGTCTTTACCAGGCTTGAAACCGCTTTTTCATCGTAATCTGAGCAAATGATCTCGCCGACTGCCGGCATTTCGTCCAGCCGTCGGGCAACCGTGGAACCCTGGGCGCCGACGCCCAATATCAACACTTTTTTCATTTCTTCACCTCTTTAACCGCAAGTTCAAGAGTAATATCAAGTTTCGACGCGCCGTCGAGGTACCAATCGACCTGTTCATCTGTCAGCATGTCTGAGGAGATCAAGCCGAATTGAGTATATTTACCTTCGATGAACATCTTCGAAAAGAGAAAACCGCATTGACCCGTCAGGTACATTTCAGCGGTCAGCCCCGACCTCTCGAAAGAATCGGCAAGCCCTGGGGCAAAAACATGTGCTTCTACCATTACCTCTTCACCGTTTTTCTTTCCGTAAGCCTCTACTACAAACGCTCCTATGTCGGACACCAGACCTCCGGCAATGATTTCCTTTATCTCGTCCGCCGTTTTTGGAGCCGGTGGCAGGTGTGCCAGAATCAGGTCGAATGGCACGACATTCCGTCCTTTGACCATTTCCTCTCTTGTCGAGAGAAGTCCCGCCCGGTAAAGGGGCTTTGCGTAGTTGACTCCGACGCCGCCATATTTAAAGTAAATGTTCTTTGCGCCTTTGAAAAAAAATTCCGAGTTGAATCCCATGAAGACCGGCTCGTCGTGGTTGTGCTCGACAAATTCCGCTTCAAAGCCGCCCAGCTCTGGAAATTTTCTCATGACGGGCCTGCCGAACGCCTCGGTTCTGATGAGCTCGCCGTTTTCAAAAGCGTAGCCGCGATCCTTCATATCGAGCAGCGCGGTTATCGGCGACCACCAGAAAGGCTGGAACTTTTTAGCCTCCGCGCCTTCGTAGACAAACATATTTATCGTATGGCAACTGTCCAGCTCGCGCGCCGCGCGCCTTGCGGCGACGCAGATGAGGCCGGGCGCCGACCCGGTGCCGATGACGGCGGTCCTGCCGATTTTTTCGAACTGTACGCTGTAATCGTCGTACATGATTTTGATTCCTTTGACCCAGTTTTCATCGGGGTCGCCGTTTATGATGTTCGACGCCGCGGAGAAATCCTGATAATGAGCCTCGACTTCGATGGCCGTTTCGAGGACTTGTCTTCCATATTCAAGGGGCAGGGCGTTGACAATCAGGTCGGCGCCCCTGGCGGCTTTGACAATATCTCCTTTGCTCTCGGCGTCGACCTTTACACCGCTCGCTTTTTTTAAAAGACCTGTCAGGCCGGATACCGCTTTTTCGTCGTAATCGGCGCAGACGATCTGCCTTACGCCCGGTTCTTCATCGAGTCTACGGGCTACTGTTGATCCTTGCGCGCCGACTCCCAGAACCAATATTTTTTCAACCATACCGCCCATCATTTGGCCTCGCTTTTCTTCAGCTTTTTACCTACGAACAATAATAGTATGCCGACGACAGCGGAAGCTGCGCCTAAATACAGTATGACGTCGAGCATGGCGTAAAAGTCAGAAAACAGTCCTGTTCCATAGACCTGCTCGTACCAGCCCGGTATATAGAACTCGCCTGTGTCCAATTTGTGTGAAAGATCGGGAAATTCGGCGAGAACTTCAAATTCATACCAATCGATCTCCCAGGGGAAGATATAGTAACCTAAGAGGTGATCTTCTTCAAACCACTGCAAAAAGACGCGGGCAAATATGGCAAACAGACCGAATCCGAGATAATAGCCGCCGAGCTTTGTGAGATCGCCGAAGCCAAGTTTTGTTCGCGGGTCGATGGGATAAAGCTCCGGTTCCTTTACGGTGGCGCCCTTCCATACGCGCTTGCACACTACGTAGACGACCGGTATAGCGAGCATCACCATAAAGCCTCCGAGAAAATAGTCCGTCCCGTTCAAGAGGCCGAAAGCGACACAGAAGAACAGGCAACTGCCGCACATGATGTTGTGTACTTTCAGTCCTCCCGGAGCCCGAAAAGGGAACTCGGAAGCAGGAAGGCGGCGTCTGAGCACCATGGCGGAAGCGATGACGAGCGAGACCACCATGACGCAGAAGAACGCGTCGATCAGCACGAGGAATTTAAAATCCATCTGATTGTTAGGAGTCCCGAGGAGCGCGGTAGTGACGACGCCGACGACTATCAGGGAAATAACGGGGGAGGCCCTTTTACTTGAAAGCTTTGCAAGCGGCCTTGGCCCGACGTTCTCGTCCGCCAGGATCATCGAAGTCCTTGAAGCCGCAAGAATACAGACGTTATAGATGGAGCATTGCCCTATTATAGCAACGACGATAAAGAGAAGCGATAATAACCCCGGCGCCACTGAGGACATTTCAAAGACGGTATGATAGCCGATTCCGTCGGGTTCCGTGGTCCACTCATCCCAGTTACCTATCGAAGCGATGCCCGCCATCGTGGGTAAAACATAAGTAAGCGAGATGAGGGGGATGCAATACATCAGCGCTTTTGGGATTACCCTGTGCGCGTCCTTGACTTCGCCGCCCACGAGAGATATCTCGTCGTAACCCGAATACATCCATAGGCCGATGCCCAGCGTCGCGCCGAAAGCCATGACAGGGGCTTCAGCGTACTCGGGGTTTATAAACGGCACAAAGGGGTTGTGCTGGAAATTCGTGAATCCAACGACGGCAACGAGAGCGAATACGATCACGACCGCCACCGATATTATAGTGCTCACCGAGCTGACTTCCTTTATGCCGAGCACGTTTATGACAAAGAATATCAGTATCAGCGCTACTTTGAGTATATATGCCTGCATATCGGAAAGCTCTATTTTGCTGCCAAGGTAACTGACAGCAAGTACAACGTAAACGGTGTTCGCGATGAGTCCCCAGAAAAAATTTACGAGCACCATGATCCCAAACCAGAATTCGCCTAAAGCTTCCTTTACCCACATGAGCTTGCCGCCTTCTACAGGCCGGGCCGAGCCCAATTCAGCGCAGATAATGCTGTACGGTATCGCCCAGACAAACGGAAGGGTGATAAGCAGCGCCAGTGTAATACCGGGTCCGCCCTCAGGGATCATCTCTTCAATGCCGAAAGCGCCGGCGCAGCACATCGAGTATATCATGGCGATTACTGATATGATGCTTACCTTTTTTACGAGGACGTCTTTTGCGCCGTATCGTTCGATTTTCTCGTTATCCATATGACATCACCTCCGTGCAAAAAATCAACAGTTCCCCGCGAATACATTGCGGAGGAATTTCCTTGCGATGGAAACGAGGGTATTTATCGTGTCCACCGGTGTGGGCGCCACATCCTGATATTTATGGCGCGGGAAGAATCTGGATATATGTAGTGGTATCTCGTCGTTAACATTCGACAACCACTGTGACAGAGCAAGCATTTCTCCGGGGCAGTCGTTCTCACCGGGGATGATGAGAGCGGTGACTTCAACGTGAGTGTGTTTTGCCGCTATTGAGATGGTATTTAAAACGATCTCGAGATTCCCCCCGATTTTCTGATAAAAATCGTCACGAAAACACTTGAGATCGATGTTCATAGCGTCTATAAAAGGTAAAAGCATGGTCAGCGGCCCCTCGCTTATGTATCCGTTTGTGACCATGACATTTTTCAGGGCTTCTTCGTGAGCCAGTTTCGAACAGTCCAGTACGTATTCATAACCCACAGTAGGTTCATTATAAGTATAGGCGATCCCGATGTTGCCCAATTCCTTCAGTGACAGCGCTTTTTTTACAAGCGCTTCCGGCGTCACATCAAAAATATCTGGCGCCCCCTCGGGCATGGATATATTGTGGTTTTGGCAGAACGGACAGCGCATGTTGCAACCATAGCTTCCCATTGAAAGTATCTTGGAACCGGGGTGAAACATGCGCAAAGGTTTTTTCTCTATGTTGTCGAGCGCGATCGACGTCGCTTTTCCATAACTTTCACATATTACTTTTCCGTCGATGTTGCTTCTGGCGCCGCAAAACCCATGTTGCCCGGGATCGAGATCGCACATGCGCGGACATATAGCACACTTCGCTTTCATTTGTGTCTGATCACCTCAAATCTTTCGAGTTCATAAGGCTCGTTTTTCGATATGCCCGCCTTCTGCCTGGCTATATCTATCTGCTGCTCGACCGTGACCACTCCTTCCAGATTGGGAAGGAGCAAGCCTCTCTTATGGCCGCTTGTCACTATTACTCCGTATTTTTCAACGTGGAGTTCGGCGGGAGAAGTTATATGTTCCGGTTCGGCAAGCACGTCGACGCTGTAGACAAGATCCTCAAGCTCGGATGGCCGTACAGAGTCGAATCTCGGGTCGAAAGCCGCCGCGCTGACCGCATTTTTGCTTATTTCCTCGGCGATGTTTTTTGTCACAGGGCCGATCGTTCCTATGCAGCCTCTCAGATTGCCGTGCTTCTTGAGAGAAACGAACACGCCTGCTTGATTCGACAGCATTTCTTCGGGCAGTCCTTCAGGCAGAACGGGCCGTTTGCCTGTCCTCGTGTAATGCTCGATGATATATCTGGCCAGCCTGACATATTCGTCCTCGTTCTCTTTGGCGAAGCCAAGCCTTTTGCGCTCCGATGCGAGATATTGATCGAGGAAATCACGGCTGTCGTCGGTCTCTTCGGGAATGAACGCCGCCACACTGTAACCGACTCCAAAAGGCCCCTCGTAAGACAAAAGCTCCGCCTTGACTTTTTTTCTGTCGAGCGCGCCGGCCATCACCAAACAAGGACGTAAGCCGCACTCCGCCGCTTTTTCACAAAAATCGGGGCGAAAGCTCAAAAATTGCGCAAAGTCCGATTTTGCCATGGCGGATGTAATCTGTTTGTCAAACAGCGTGCCTTCGGGCGTGTGGCCGTATGGGCCTTCAGCGGCGAGCCTGTGGGACAGGTCGGCGCTTGCTATGAAGACGACGCTTCGCCCTAGCTTCTCGGCAGTATCGGCAACGCAGACGCCGAAGCGGTAATGGTCGGCGTAAGAAAAACCCGATACGCTGACGCGGACGAATTTATAGCTTGAATATGTTTTGTTTATGAAGTAAAGAGGGACAACTGTCGCATGGTCTAAAGACGCGCTCTTTTCACCTTTAGTCCCCGCGTGTATACCGGAACCGGCCGCCTCGCTTTCAAGCGCGGATACGAAATCCAGGTCATATTCCACTTGTATTTTAGGCGTGTTCGACGCAAATTGGCTGAGGTCCCCGGTCGCCGAATGGTTTGGGGATATGTGGAAGTAATCGGAATACGTTATGCTGTGCGGCGTCGCTAAAACTATGGTGTCCGGCTGGATTTCCGCGATTTGCCGGGCTGCTTTTTCATATGCGTCGATCGTGTTTTGGATATTGCGCTCCTGTCCCCTTCCGACTTCGGGAACGATCAACGGAGGATGTGGAAGGATAAAAGCTCCTTTTATGAACATGGTTTTTCTTCCTCATATCACAAACATACTTTCTTCAAAGATAGCATAAAATCTGTGAAAACACAATCTTATTAACTCACATTATTAACTCACATTGCTCACCTTGAGTAAAAAGTTGGATTTTGCTACTTTTTACTTTTCTCCGCATCAGAAAAAGCTTGACTTCAAGCTCTTTTTATAATATAAAATAATTGTCGGTCAAGGGAATCAGGTGAGAGGCCTGTACAGTCCTGCTGCCGTAATGACGGAGTTTTTCTGAAGGCGAAAAGCGGCCACTGGGTTGACCCCGGGAAGGTTTGGAAAAATGGTGATGTCTGAGTCGGAAGACCTACCGGCGGACGAACATATTTATATCAGTTCGTAGTTAGCGCAAAGCCTCACAGGGAATGAGGGCTTTGTATGTGGTAGCGGCATCTTTCGTTATTATATCCAAAGGCTTTGACCCTGTTACAAGGGTCTTTTTGTATGTTCGTGCAGACATGACGGAAGGTGTAATAGTATGGCGACAGAAGGAATAGCAGTCATCATCATAGCGGCATTTTTGCTGGACCGTTTGATCGGCGATCCCGGAGGCCGGTTACATCCGATACGGATCATCGGATTCGGCGTCGCAATTGGGATCAAGGCGTACGAAAAAGCAGGCGTTAAGGGTGCTTTCCTTCAGTTCACGGCAGGCGCGATCCTGACGCTGACTATAGTCTGCGCCGCGTACGCAGTAACGTGGGCTGTCGTCAGTGGCTTTTACCATATCAATTACTGGGTCGGGTTGGCCGTAGAGGCGGTCGTTTGCTGCTTCATGATCGCGGCGAAGTCGCTCCATGACGAGAGCATGAAGGTCTATCATTCGGCAGTGGCAGGCGATGTGGAAGGTGCGAGAATGGATGTTTCGCTCATAGTGGGCAGAGATACAGAAAATCTGGATCTTCCCGAAATAGTAAAAGCCGCGGTCGAAACTATATCCGAAAACTTGTCAGACGGCGTTGTCGCGCCGTTGATGTTTATTTTTATAGGCGGCGCACCCTTGGGAATGGCGTATAAAGCCGTCAATACCATCGACTCAATGATGGGGTACAGGAACGAGCAATTCGAGTATTTCGGCAAATTCGCGGCCAGGCTGGATGACGCCGCGAACCTTATACCATCGAGAGTGTCGGCGCTTCTTTTGATTATCGGGAGCGTTTATGTCAAAGGAGCGGACGCCGGCCGGGCGGCTCGGGTTTTCTTTCGGGACAGATACAACCACAAGAGCCCCAATGCCGCTCAGACAGAGTCGGCTTGCGCCGGAGCGCTTGGGTTGCAGCTTGGCGGGGGCAATTTCTACGGGGGCATTCATGTT
>Ga0123353_10016466_pt1 | contig 10810 bp, 9 predicted proteins | sample TergutLab28metaG_3_FD_92763 | JGI IMG/M metagenome (GOLD analysis project Ga0123353, IMG submission 92763) | Labiotermes labralis P3 segment gut microbial communities from Petit-Saut dam, French Guiana - Lab288 P3 | ecosystem: Host-associated > Arthropoda: Insects > Digestive system > Gut ... | reverse complement strand
GAAAGGCCGCTCTGCAGAGGAGGAGAGTTTTTTCAACCAGCCAGCACCCAGCAGTCAAGAAAAGCGACAACTCACCAAAGACTCTATAATGGCTTTGTATTCAGCAACACCGTCTCAGGCACAGGCTGGGAACCCTGCTCCCATGTTTGGCATTCCAGGTACATTCACATGGGGCAGTGTTTGTACCTCCAGGCCGGAATGAAAATTTGAAGTTGTGGTGTTTCAGACTTCTTGTAACTGTTGCACTGATATTGAGCATTCTTTGTACTGTTATGCTTTGATTGTATCCTTTCCATTCAATCAATTTATCATATAGATGTTTTCCAAAGATCACGAAATGGCAATATATGCATTATTAGCATTACTGCAAGTACTGCAATTTTAACTGCGTCCAATGTGGAAAGGAAAAAGGGCAGTTTTATGTTGTAGCAAGGTCACAGACACCTGAATTATTAACTGTGGGAAATGTTTAATAATGTCACAATAAAATCTTACCTAAAGCTTGTTTTAAGTTTTTCCCTGTTCAAATTTTACAGTGTTTTTCTATACGTATAGTCCCCTCCTGTATGTATGTAGTGTCTGATCTAATCTGTTCCCATATTGCTTGAATTTTAAATGTTCTGAAGACGTATTCAGTAGACTGGACTGTGTAAGTTGCAGGTCCTTTGAATTATTGGTGTTTTTCAGGTGGTGTATATGCACAAACACAAGTAACAGGGTACCCCCAGGCTGCAATGGGATATGGGATGGCAGGTGTTCCTGCAGGAGCAGTTCCTAATGGCATTATGCATGGTACACAGATTGTACAGGTATGAGTATCCTATGCCTTGCAGATTTGCTGCATTTCCTATATGCCATTTGCCTGAGTTGGCATCCCGTAACATCGATGGAATCCGTTTTGTGTGTAGTATAACCTTTAACTTACTAATTATGCATTGAATCCTTTTGATATATCACTGGTCACTGTGCAGTTGATAGCTAACATTTGCTTAGGAATTTGAACATATTGTGCCTGATGGGTTGAAAGGGTTGTGTATGTGAGCACCATCAGCTGTCTGACCAAACTGATGAACAACCATTTTGTTCCTCTGAGTCTTGGGTGAGTCTTGCAGAAACAATTATTTCTCATAGTTATTTGTTGAAAAGTGTCCCAGAAATGTCTCCATTTTTCATGATGACTGAATTTCTTCATAATCCTTGTAATAGTGCATGTCTTTCCAGTTGAAATCATGAACATTATAATCTCATGATCAATATTATCAGCACTATGATGAGCATGTCTTTTGACTTCCTTGTTACTGTCAGGTTTGAAGTCTATGGAACATCTGTCGGAACCACGTGCCTTTAATGTCTGTTCACTTGCAAATCATCAGCTGCTCTGTTTCTGCATGTTGATGTTTATACCATAGCTGTGACTAACATCACCCTATCATACACCAGCAGCAGGCCAATAAGCAGAGTGCTGAGTTATGTGTGGTGTGTTTTAATATTGCAGAATGGAATATATACAACAGCAGGCCTGCCTTCTCAGCAGCCTAACTTGGCTTCAAATCCATTTTATACCATGGGGGCAACAGTTGTTGGCAACACTACAGCCACCACAACAGGCTTCCCAGCAATGTCTCAGGTTTGTTGTTTTCGAATCATTTTTAGTATGATGTGACTCATCTATGGTGTATTGAAAGCACACAGAATTTCAGACATTTTCCCTTGCACAATTCAGAAATTATTGTATCTGTGTCACTGAAAATTCTTCTTTGTAACACAGGTATTCTTACTTCAAGATTTGTGTAGGTGTGAGTGTGTTTTCCTCTGTGTGTATGGACTTAAGAATGTATAGTATAAAACAAGTTAGTGTGCTTTCCTTATACAGCAAAAGATGGGCAGACATAATTGTGATGCCCAATTTTATACCATTATTGCACGTACATAGCATCATGTAAACTTGTGAAGTGTTAAATGACACTAGTACTGCAACTAGCATGCTAGTATAGGATCTTAGAAATTTGTGTATATATCATGACAGAACTAAAGGTAAAATAGGGAATGACTATTGGCATATTGAGTTGAAACAAATACTACAACACCTGCTGTTCTTGTGGTACATTTTAGCCATTTGTATTTCCTGTGCAAAGAGGTGAAGGTTAAAGCTAATTGAGTCCTTGTTTTGTAGGTGTAGTATTGTTGAATTACATTGTTTTTGTGTGATTGTTTTTGAGTTTATTTTATGGTTTCTGTTTTAAATGCTACATTGCTGTTTTCATATTTTTTGGTTCCAATCTTGTTTTGGGCTTGGTGTTTTGGTATGTAGGAGCATGCATCTCAGACTGCAAACCAAGATTTGATGTTAGATTTTGGAATTCCTCCGAGTTTTGCTGACGATCAGTTGTCATCTCAGGTGAGTATTGTGCTGTAAATTTTGAGTTTGTTGGTTCTTTTGTTGTTTTTAATGTAATATTGAAATTTCAGTCTGATTTGATTATTGCTGTCTTTTGTTCTTGTGTATTGTAGAGTTTTATAATATTGACCAGAAAGATTTGGCATTATTTCTGGTTTTATCTTATTTCATTCTAAATATTTAAGTGTATTTTGTTTGTCTTATGGCAAAATCTCTGCAGTGTAGCTTGAGAATGGACATTCCATAGCTGCACTTTTTATTGGCTTATTTAATATATATATATATATAATTTTCCTGTGACTGTGGCCCAATGTGGGCCATGTCCTCCTCATTCTGAGGTTTCTACATCACACACAAAGACACGCCACAGTCGGTAGGACTTCTTTGGATGAGTGATCAGCTCATTACAGAGACCTCTACCTGACAGCACACAACAGTCACAAGAGACAAATGTCCATGCTCCATTCAAACCCACAAACTCAGCAGGTGAGCGGTGGCAGTCTGCAAGGCCACTGGGACCAGCTATATGTTATTCTATCAGTCTGTGTGTAGAATTGTTTTCAGTAATAGGATTGTTTCCTTCTGTATTTGGTTATGTGGTTTTTTATTTGCTGTTAGTTTGAATTTTAATTTACATATAATTCTTATATATTATTTTGTATTTTTATCTGTTAATAGACATATTAGAAATCTTAATATGTTTTGGCCAAAGAACCACCTGAAATGTACATCATGGATGATTTGATACAGCACCTGCTTTATAGTTATGTTGTCTCAGGTTTGATTTTGGGAACTGGAGTTGAGAAGTAATTGCTAAATGAATTAACAAACACAAGTTACCTAAGTATCACAGTTGCATTACAAACATGCTCTAAACTCCCACCACCACTACCACCATTACAGTTCTGGTCTAATCAGAATTACGTATCAGTTTTTAGCCATTGTCATTGGTAAAGGAAATTGTATAAAATGCTAGAACTGAACAGATGAAATGGGATATGATGTACATTTGGCTTGTTGGACATACCTGCCTGTAGTTACAATTAAAATGTGAGTATATTTATGTAGCACATAGCTCAGAGTTCAGTAATATTTGGTTCCACATTCAGAGAGAGCTTTGACTGAATTCCTAGGCTGACTGTCCTTACTGAGATAGTCATCATTATCCTTGTTATTTCATAGAAATTACCCATCCCTCCCGTTTAACAATTTATGATGCACATCATGTATACTGTTCCATGAAGTTCTTGGAATATTGGTATGCATGCCTAAGGAAAAGTATATATTGCACATTAACCCTTGTCCTGCTAACGTGGAGAATATGGTGAGCTTCTAATAATGCCAGCAGATGGGATTTAGCTCGGTGTTTAAAGGGTTAAATAGAAAGACTGGGATAAATAGGAACTGGCTTCATTATTAACAGTCCTCACTACAGTTGTCATAGATCTGAGTGCCACCTCTAAAAATCTGGATTCAAGTACTGTTTTCTAAAACAGTGATGCGTGATATATTTGTCAGGTTTTGGTTTCTAAGATAAATATCTAAGCACGTGTACAGTATTACTCAACACATGCTAACAGTAACTGATCATAAAGAGATCCTGTGCAATTCAGAGGCGATTGACTTCAAATTATTAGTTGTACCACTCACATTTTTTCTTTTTGCTGGTTACTGCTATAGTGTACAGAAATGTCTCCACTTTCAACATGGCTACAACTGTAGTTGGTGACTTGATGCCCTAAATTTTTTGGGCTTGTTCATATCTGTTGTACAAGAACATTTGTTGTATGTTTCTTTTGCACAAATGCTACTTACTGTCTCGTTTTTCTCTTTTGGTAAGGTCAGTTCTTTGCCATAATTCTGTGGCTTGTTTGTAAATCAGTTGTTAAAAACAACTTTCAGCTTCAGTGTGACTTTTCATCCACCTCTCTGGATGAAAGAACATGGCATCCACCAGATGGATGTGCATAACAATTTATGTTGGGGACTTTCATTACATTATGTCTGAAAATCCCAATTTTGGTTAAAATTGGACAGAACCATGTGAAGATGTACATACATTTGGACTACTCTTCATTTGTTAGCTTGGTTGCACAGATAATCATTGTTCCTTGGTGACTATGAGTATGCAAATAGACCATAAGTGTTTTGCTCCAAGAACATTTCCTGTCTTGTTACCATGAAACTTGCATTGAAGAGTCGACCTGTATAATAACCAATGTTTCTTTGTAACAGCTACCTCAGCAGTTAGCCAGGATGAACCTCGGTGGTGCAGCAATGATTGGGGTACAACCACAGGGTATGGTTAGTCAAATTCAGCCAATGGGAATGCAGATACCAGGCATGGGTATGAACTTTGCATCTACAGTGTCTCATGCAGGAAGTGCAGGTATGGGAATTGGTGCATTCTCTCAGTCAGCAGGTGCTGGTCACACACTGGCAACCAATTTATGGCAGTAATGTGTCTAGTGAATTTGATGCTGTTCCCATTTTCTACCATCATCTTCTTCTGTTATGGCCTTGTTTTTTTCCTTTTCTTTAGATGAAAATAAATATGTCGCTTTCAAGCAATGATATTTTGTTAAAAGGACGCTGGAGACAAGTGCATTCACAGGACACTATATATTCCCTGAAGAGCTATTTTCAGTCCAAGCAGATTTTACTATTTTAGGATAAAATATTGAAATAGTCAATAAGGTTTTGTTGTGAATGCTCCAAGTGTTCCCTTTCCAGTGATGAGGTGTTTTATTGTTCTAAGCATTCTGAAATTGAGGGATCACTGAACCAGAGCTTCTGTAGTTCTTAATGTGCAATGCATCAGAGTGCTGCAGTAATTTCTTTAATAATATAATATATTATTTTGCTTGAATCATTTGTTGTGGATTGCAGTGAAGGACATGGTGCTCTTTCTTGCCAGATTATCATCATGTGCTACACATATCAGTAGCATTCTAGGCTTCAAGATTTACAATTTGTGACTAGAATAGCTGCTGCTATTGCTTCTTAGTGGTTTGCAAGTCATGCATTGTTGTCTTAATCTTTGAGGGCCCTTGGATATTTGAATTAGGTATTAGATAGTTACACAGTAGTGTTCAGAAATTTTTTAAACCCATCATTTTCTTACAGCATAAATATTTGTATGTCATAGATAGATCTGGTGTTAGATTAGGAAGAGACTGAACCTAGCAGATGTGTTTTAAGATAACCAGGTAATGAGAAGCTATGTTAGATCCAAGGGTGCCATTGTTTTTGTTTGACACTCATGAGTGCATAAGCTTCACCAACCATAAATACATTAGTGAGTGTAAATATTGAGAATAAAGGATTAAGTATTAATGTCAGTCCTAAACAAGTATATATTTGCTGGTTCTGAAGATGATTTTTGAATAGATTTAACTAAATTAAACACCAAGTGTGTGTATGCCTGTGCGTGTTGTTTATTCCGTTTTCATTGTTATCTTAATGATGTTAAACACTATTTCTGTATCATTATGTGAAATGATATGTTGTTCTGTTGGGCTAAGCTGTATTGCACAGATGGCAGGTGTTAATGATGTTCAAGAGACCAGAAGAGAAACAATTGCTTGAGTGTCAAACCCTTGTAAGTAATAAAAATTGTAACACTTTAGGACTGATAAGAATGCTTGATATTCTCCAATCATCATCGACATCATTATCATCATCAGATTCTGTTGTTCCTTATAAGGAGAGAGAGAGAGAATATATTTACACAGAAATATGCATACAAGTGATGTATATGGCTGAAGAGATCCTGTATTTTTTGTGTCAACTTTGTATATCCAGCCAAGTTTCAAATTGCATAATGGAGGTGTAAGTATTAATATTTCATAAAATTTGTATAAGTTTGGGAAGTTGCAGGCTCCTGTAAGGCAGAGAAAGTTGTAGATATTTCTTAGTCCTGTAATTGTGTATGTGTATATGTGGGTATGATGAAACTGTAACGTGAGTCTCTGTGGCAGAATTCACGTGAACTTCGTGATTTGACTTTATTGTTTATTTTTCTTAAATTCAGCTTCCAACAAATTTTGTTTTAGGTGGATAATGATAAAAAGTTATTTTAATGAAGTTGCTCCATGAACTATGTTAGATGCAAGGAGGCAGAAATAATATGTTTATAGAGTGTAGTTGTGTTCTACACTCTAAGAATGTGTAGACAACACAAAAGTTGTTGAAATTTGTTCCCTAGTGTTTCTGATGGAGATTTCTCTTGCATAGCATGGCAAGGATTCAAAAGCTTTTTTTTTTTATGTTGATATGGTTGAAATTCATCAGTGATTAAAAAAAAAAAAATGGAGGTTGGATATGAACGCAGAACTAAATGAAATGTCCTGTTACGTAGAAGTTGGATAGTAGAGTGGTAAAACAGAATGACTTTGTTTGAAGCTCAGGTGACGTAGGTGCAATAAGTTCACATTACTCAACACTTCTGCCATGTGACTTCAAACTGTATCAATAACTTTGTTTTCAAAACCTGCATCTGTATATATTTGTGCCATTATGAGCTCTCAGTACTATTTCATTATTTTTATTTTTTTTCCATATATAATTGTACTTCATAATTGGAAGAAGATATTTTGCATTTAGTTCTCCAAAGTTCCTGGCTTATGAAATAATGCAAACATCAAATTTCTGTAACTTATTTAAATCTTCCACTTTATTATAATATTTTATATACTGATGACATGAATACTCTGAATATAGCTGTTTTTGTGATAATGAAGTTGTGTAAAGAACTTGCACATGCCCTTGGGTACATAAAGGTCCATTCACTGCCAGCATAACTGTAGCATGTGCTGTGCATCAGTCCCGAGTACAATGTATTGTATATTTTGTTAAGACTAATTCTGGGACTAGACTAAAAATGAAAGTTGGAAGAGTAGTATAAAAGGAGACAAGTTTGAAATGATATAAAATTGGAACTGTAATATTGAATGGACTTTACCGTATCTTGTTGAAACCATGGACAACACTACATGAAGCTATCATTACACCTAAATATGCCTTTTTGGTGTTCACAGCATGTGATGTGGTCAAATTTTCACAGAGCTTCTCCACCACCTGTTATGTGATTTGTTTGAATACAGTAGCACTCATTTCCAGGGGCAGATCCAGATTTTGTGGGGCTGAAGCCCATACAATTTGGGGGGCCCTCTAAGAAAAGAATGCAAAATTACAAATACAAAGTTAAGTACAAAAGTGAATAGTTTTGTAAAATAAGAAAAGAAATCACAAAAAATTACAAATTTAAAAAAAGTTAACAAAACTACAATATCTAGAAAAATAACATAACATTTTTATGAATTACCTGTCTGACACACCTCTATAATACTTTCTTTTCTACATTTTTTGGCTACATACTCTTTGATTACCTTGTAACATAAAGATAATTTGGTCTGTCATATAGTCTGGTTTATGCAAAATATGTTTTTTTATTATTGATGATTAAGAAGAGCTTATTTTAGCTCCACAACTTGTTATTGGTAATGCCAAATAAATATTTGGATTGTTGTCAAATTTGGGAAAACCTGTATCAAGTTCATTTCAAACATGAGCTGTAAGATTTCAGGGATTTTCTAGGGCATTGCTAGGGCCCCTCTCTAGGCCTTGGAAGGGGCCTGTTAAAGTGGCTCCATGGTAAAGCTGCCCCTGGTCATTTCCCTTGGTTCTCTATTGTAACTTACAGTCATTTGTAAACTTACTGACAAGACAGTAGTATCCTATGTAGTATGCTCTCATTACCACTACATGCTACAGACTTCTTTCAGCAGTTGTTTTAACAAATACTTCACCTGTTTACCAGATGTTCAGGGGATGAATCTGACAACTCGAGGCTTTTGTAACAGCTCTCATCAGCATGTAGTTACAGAGTGATGGTCTTAAATAGTCTTAAAATTAAAGCTGAAATAGCAGATAGAGCTGCTGCTAGTCTTGTACCATAGTCTGCTTTGATTCCAGCTCATTTTACCATAACCACTTCATTGTAACTTCATGAATTTAAACATACTCTAATCCCAGTAATTAAGACTTCTCTGAACCAAAGTTCATAGGCACTGGATCTCATGAAGTTGTGAAAGAGTGCACTAGACATACCAGAAAATAACTGATCCATACAGCTGGCCCAACCAAGCATATATCTTACGGTGGCTTCTAACTCTTTACAGATAAACCTAGTTTATCAAGGATTGGTAAATATTTACCCATATAGGTAATTACTTATGAAATAAAACTTTCTGGCAGTGGTAACAGCTTGTCAAACTGACTCTTCAGTGACCATATCCTTCTTCCTCCCACCATAGCCAATCTTCCGTATAGAGCCGGCTTCCTCAAATGTTTATATTTTGGTTGGATGACACTTGTCATACATCCTTGTAATGTTCTGAAATTGCACGAACCACTTGGTATGTTTTAGTCTCAGTGCTGTTTTGAAATTTTTGCAGCTGTTTTGGTCTCATTTCACTTTGCATTGACATATTGATCACTGAACACTTGTGATCCTTTGCGTGAAATGTTAAAAAAAGAGAACTTTTTAAAGTTTCACTTCCATGTCATTTCAAACAGGTCTCATATAATATTTCCAAAAACTCATGGATCCCTTTCAGTTATTCATGCAACACTAAGTGGATGGATGACCCACCGGTGCTGCAAGAGTATAACAGTGCAACATGGATGACAGAATATTAACAGAAAGTGGACATTTGAACTGATATGAACATTCTTCTATTATGTGTCTATATTACTTAAAGCCTCTCTCACTCATCTCTATCTTGTGTCAAGGTTAAGAATGAGTGGAGCTGTGCCTCTCCTCCCCCTACATGCCTGCATGGTGTGGAGGGGAAAATGTTGAACTTTATTACTTAAAGCAATTTAACAATGATAATGTACTTATTATTATTATTATTATTATTATTATTATTATTATTATTATTATTAAGGCTAATGTTGTCTGGGATGTTACACCTTGTGGTGTGGTAGATTTATATAAATGTGTTGCGTCCTCAAATGTTGACATATCCACAATGTCACATCCCAGGATAGGAGACCGGTACTCTTCATAGTCATTGTTGTGAGAAGAATCTCAAATCTCACACGTACTTATATCCCCCAGGTATTGGCTTTCAGGATTTTAAAGCCTGTTAGTGTTTGCAAACATTTTGAAGGAATTTACTGCATCCATATTAGGATCAAAGTGAGTAGGGTGTGGGAGTGATAGGTTATAACATAGGTGAGTTGCAGGGATGGTCCACAGGAGGTGGTAATATAAGCCGGAGTGGATCACTGGGAATGGTGCACGATGTGAGGATCTGCTGACTGCAGTCCTGTGGATGTTGAAAGGGCTATTTGTTGTCACATTTCTCGTGCACTATTCTCATTTTATAGGATTGGGTTCTACTTCTTTGCCACTTGATGTGGACATATCTTGCATCTTGCCTAATCCCACTTTGACCCTGAAGATGAGGAGTGCATGACTCTGGAATGTTGGCATCAACAAATAAAATTGTGCGGTGTCACAAGCCAGACACCGAAATGTGAATAAACATTGTGAAAATCTGAAGTTATGAATATGGTATTTTAAGTTTAGTCAGGTTCTTTGTTGGGAACATTTCATTGTACGCTTTGATATCATGCATTTTTCTTGTTGGTACTTTGTTATGTGTTATGTGCCATTGTTCTTCATATAATGTGATATCACTGCACATGAATTTTTAAAGATCATAAACTGTATAATCATTTTCACATTTCACAGATATGGATTTCAAGACCCACTTATGCATTGCATTGGAATCATATATAAATATAAAAAAATTCATACTTAGGAATGTATCATGCTGAATGACTAGTCTGCACTTTTTGGAATGAGCCTTTGCAGTGAGGATTTGAAATTCATATGGCCAGAATGTTTTTGCATTTTTGCTGTAGTCATTTCTTCCGCTTATCTGCCACATGCACATAGTTTCCAATTAAAATAATCAACAAACCACATTTGTACAAAATTAGAAAATGGTGTTCCTGTATGCTGTCTGAAATTAAGCAGTTTCATGCTTAAAATTCTAGAGACATAAATTAATGAAAAGTATGGATATACAATCATGGTTTTGTGGTGGTGGTGGTGGTGGTGGCAGTTGGTTGTGTGCATGTGCGTTTTCCATTTGTATGTATTTGGGTAGGGGAAAGTGATATATGTACTTGAAGTAAGTTTACTTGAATTTCAAGAAAATAAGTTGTTTTAACACACTTTGTAGATTTTTAAGTCATGTTTGTTGCATTCATAGTGTGGTTTCACAGAGTGTGAATGGTGACTTTTCTTTTCCAACATGTAACAACATATGTTTTTAAAGAAAAGGTGTAATAAAAAGAAAACATGGGTGTGTGTTGGTTTAGCAGTTAGTACAG
>Ga0123353_10016465_pt1 | contig 10810 bp, 7 predicted proteins | sample TergutLab28metaG_3_FD_92763 | JGI IMG/M metagenome (GOLD analysis project Ga0123353, IMG submission 92763) | Labiotermes labralis P3 segment gut microbial communities from Petit-Saut dam, French Guiana - Lab288 P3 | ecosystem: Host-associated > Arthropoda: Insects > Digestive system > Gut ... | reverse complement strand
CCTCCTCGTCGGCGACGGCCATGATATTTGTGGATTGGATATCCGGCGCGGAGCCGCCCGGTACTTACCCCATCGGCCGCCCCGCGTTTGTCTATCCGGTCGCCGTGCCGATCGTCCTGCCGGCCGGAAGCCGCCTGGCGGGCGGCGCCCCCGTGGTCGGCGCGCGCATCACACTCGGCGAACCTATCGAGGTTTATCCGCGGGCCGACGGCGAACTCGTCGTCCGCCTGCCGGATAACGCCGTATTGAAGCCGAAAAGCGTTGAGATCGCCGGAGACCACGTATATGGTGTGATTGCGGAGATTTCGGAAAACCAAGTGGTGCTGAACATCCGTGACGAACAGGGCTACCCGTCCGGCGCGTACAGCCGCTATACCCTCACGCCGGATACCCTCATGTGGCATGAATCGCCGTATTTTCAGGAAGGAAGCGGCTGCGAGGCCATTGTAGGCCCGGACGGCATAGTGCTGGCTATGTGCGAATCCAACGGATGACCGGTTTCCGGACGATACCGCACGGGCCGGCGCGGCGTTACTTCTCCAGCGTTATCTCCGTCCCCGCCGCGACAATCAGCCTTCCCGGCGCGTGAAACGCTTCGGCGCGATCCCTGTCGAACAGCTGGCCGGGTTTCATATGGATGGGGATATTGTGTTTCGCGCCGATGAGTTCCGCGCAGGCGGCGGCTTCGGCGAGATCCATATTATAAACCCCGTCGCAGGGCAGCAGCGCGTAGTCCAGCTCCCTTGCGGCAAAGCCGGCCATCTGTCCGGTGGTGGACGTGTCGCCCGCCGCGTACAGGCTAATCCCGTCTACGGTGATGATATAGCCGACGCACTGCGCCGGGTTATGGTTTTTGTTGCCCGCCATAACCGTCTCTATGTCAATGCCTTGAACCGAAAAGGATTGGTACGCCCCGCCGGCCAGGGCGTCCGCCTCGGTTATGACCACGCAGCCTTCCTTGCGCGCCGGCAGCTTGACCTGGTTGTGATCGCTGTGCTGATGCGTCACCAAAATGATATCCGCCGGGATATCGTAACCGTCCCCGGCATAGGGATCCACATAGAGTACGACTCCCTCCGCGGAAACCAGCCGGAAACTCCCGTGCCCCTGATAGTACAGCCTTGCCATAACCCCACCTCCATCGTTAGCCGGATCGTTCCCGGCCGCTCCGGCGCCCGGCGCACCAGCCAGACTGGACAGCAGCCCCGTCAAAAGAAGGAACCCGATGATCTTTTTCATCCCGTTACGCGCCTCCCCCGTCAAACATACCCGTAGACAGATACCGCTCGCCGGTATCCGGCAGGATCGCGACTATGGTTTTTCCCGCGCTTTCCGGCCTTTCCGCAACCCGCAGCACCGCCCACATGGCGGCTCCGGAGGAAATCCCCGCGAGCAATCCTTCCTTATGCGCCAGGGCCCGGCCGGCCTCAAAGGCGTCCCGGTCGCCCACGGCTATCACCTCGTCGTAAACGGACGTATCCAGCGTGTCCGGCACAAAACCCGCGCCAATCCCCTCGATGGCATGGAGACCGGCCATTCCTCCGGACAGCACGGGCGAGCCGGCGGGCTCTACCGCGACGACCCGAATGTTTGGGTTCCGTCCCTTTAGGTAGCCGCCCGCGCCGGAAATCGTCCCCCCGGTGCCGACGCCGGCGACCAGGACGTCCACCCGCCCGTCCGTAGCCTCCCATATCTCGGGCCCCGTCGTCGCCCTGTGCGCGGCCGGGTTCGCCGGGTTGCGGAACTGTCCCGGCATATAGCCGCCGGGTATGGCTGCCGCCAGCTCCCCGGCTTTATCGATAGCGCCCTTCATCCCTTTGGCCCCTTCGGTGAGGATTACCTCCGCGCCGTAGGCCTTTAAAAGGTTCCGCCTTTCCTTGCTCATGGTCTCCGGCATGATGAGGAGGATACGGTACTGCCTTGCCGCCGCGATAGCCGCCAGCCCTATGCCGGTGTTGCCGCTGGTGGGCTCAACGATCACCGAACCCGGCTTCAGAAGGCCCTTTTCCTCCGCGTCGTCTATCATGGCCCTGGCTATGCGATCCTTCACGCTGCCCGCGGGGTTGAAGCACTCCAGCTTGCCCAGCAGCCTCACGGGCTTCTCCAGACCCCGCTCGTGGCCGAAGAGCCTCAGCAGAGGGGTTGAGCCGATCAAGTCGCTGGTTTTTGAGTAGATTTTCGTTGCCCGTTCGCCTCCTTCATCCATCGCATCGCAATCCCCTGTTCCGTACGCGCACGCCCATTAAAACTATCATAGCATGGGTCTTTGGGGTTATCAAGTACCGGCTGCGTTGACATTTGCGGCGGCCATGATAAAATGGGCGTGAGGAACGAAACCGGCAAACAGGAGGTCATCCTATGGGCGATATCCCACCCCGGCCGGACTTGCCGGCCCATACCAGGGACACGGGGCGGCCCGCCGCGGAAGCGATGGAGAACATGGCTGCAGCGACCGCGACCATCCCCATTGGCGGCATGACCTGCGCCGCCTGTTCCAGCCGCGTGGAAAAGGTCCTGGCAAAGCTTAAGGGCGTATCCGCGGTGTCCGTGAACCTGGCGACGGAAAAGGCCGTCGTCACTTACGCTCCCCAAACCATAAGGCTCGCCGCCCTGCGGGAAGCCATCACAAAGGCGGGATATACGCCCCTGGCCATTTGGCGGGCCGATCCGGCGGGCGAGGACAGGACCCGAAGGCAGCGGGAAATCCGCACCCTGCAAATCAAGTTGTCCATCGCCGCCCTGTTCGCCCTCCCGCTGCTCTATATCGCGATGGCGCACATGATCCCTTTTGTCCGCCTTCCCTTGCCGGCCAAGCTGCATATGATGGACTCCCCGCTGATTTATGCCTTGACGCAGCTGCTGCTGACGCTGCCGGTGGTGGGCGTCGGCTATCAGTTTTATCAAACCGGTTTTAAGGCGCTCCTTCGCCGCAGCCCGAACATGGATTCCCTCATCGCCATCGGCACCACGGCGGCGATCCTCTACAGCCTTTACAACACGTGGCAAATAGCCAACGCGTCTTTCGCCGCGGTGGAATCGCTCTACTATGAGTCCGCGGGCGTCATCATCACGCTGATCCTGCTGGGAAAATACCTGGAAGCCCTGTCCAAGGGCAGGACGGGCGAAGCCATTCAAAAGCTGATGGGCCTCGCCCCCAACACAGCCATCCTGCTCCAAAACGGCATGGAGTCCGAAATCCCCATCGATGAGGTGGAAATCGGCGACATCCTCCTGGTAAAGCCGGGCGGAAAAATACCCGTGGACGGAACGGTGACAGGAGGCCATTCAGCCGTCGACGAGTCCATGCTGACGGGCGAGAGCATGCCCGCGGATAAGAAGGAGGGCGACGCGGTATTTGCCGCCACGCTCAACACAACGGGAACCCTCCGCCTCCGGGCGGAGAAGGTAGGCGCGGATACAGCCTTGTCACAGATCATCCGGCTGGTGGAGGATGCCCAGGGCCGCAAAGCGCCCATCGCGGCTTTAGCGGACAGGGTTTCCGGCGTGTTTGTGCCCGTCGTTTGCCTGTTTGCGCTGTTGGCGGGTTTAGGATGGCTTATCGGAACGGGCGGGGACCTATCATTCGCGCTGACCATCTTCATTTCGGTCCTGGTTATCGCGTGCCCCTGCGCGCTGGGCCTGGCGACCCCTACCGCGATCATGGTAGGGACCGGCAAGGGCGCGGAAAACGGCATTTTGATCAAGGGAGGCGAGGCGCTGGAAACAGCCCGCCAACTCCATACCATTGTGTTTGACAAGACAGGCACCCTCACAGAGGGCAGGCCAACCGTTACGGACACGGTTCCCGTTGAGGGCATGAAGCCCGACGATCTGCTGCGGGTTGCCGCCTCTGCCGAAAAGGGCTCGGAACACCCGCTGGGCCAGGCCATTGTGGCCTGTGCCTTACAAAAAGGTATTGAACTGAGCGATGCGGAAGGCTTCCACGCCATAGCGGGGCGGGGCATTGAGGCGATCCTTGGCGGCAAGGCCGTTCTGGCGGGCAACCGACAGCTAATGGACGAACGGGGCCTTTCCCTGTCGGCTTTGGAGAGGGAGGCAGACCGGCTGGCCTCCGAGGGCAAGACCCCCATGTATATCGCCGTCGCGGGCCAAATCGCCGGCCTGGTGGCCGTAGCGGACGTGGTGAAGCCCGCAAGCGAAGCGGCTGTCGCGGAACTGCGCCGCATGGGCATGGAGGTAGCCATGGTGACGGGCGACAACCGGAGAACCGCGGGTGCCATCGCCGGCCAGCTCGGGATTGACCGGGTGCTTGCCGATGTCTTGCCGCAGGACAAGGCCGAGGAGATTCAAAAGCTGCAGGCGGAAGGCCGGAAGGTCGCCATGGTGGGAGACGGCGTGAACGACGCGCCCGCCCTGGCCCAGGCGGACGTAGGTATCGCCATCGGCTCCGGTACGGACGTGGCCATGGAATCGGCGGATATCGTGCTGATGCGTTCCGATCCAAGCGACGTTGCCGCGGCCATCCGGTTGAGCAGGAGAACCCTGCGCACCATCCGCCAGAACCTGTGCTGGGCCTTCGGCTATAACGTGATCGGCATCCCGGTGGCGGCCGGGCTGCTCTACCTGTTTGGCGGGCCGCTGCTTAATCCCATGCTTGCCGCCGCGGCCATGAGCCTGAGTTCCGTATCGGTGCTGGCCAACGCGCTGCGGCTCAAGCGCTGGAAAGCGAAGGAAGCGGGCGCGTGAAAAGGCTCCGCAGGCTGATCCCCGCGCTCCTGCCGGGGCGGGGGATGGAACAATTCCGAACCTTGATAAGGAGGCCCATACGATGACCCAAACGATTTTTTCCGTAGAAGGAATGGCCTGCGAACACTGCGTTAGGGCGGTTACCCAGGCAGTGGAAGCGCTGCCCGGCGTAAGCGGCGTGAAGGCGGATCTGTCCGCGGGGGCGGTGACGGTCTGTCACGATGCCGCCATTCAGCCCGTGGAGGCCATCCGGGCCGCGATTGAGGCGGAGGGGTACGCGGCCATGGGGTAGGCGGCGCAAAACAGGGGCGGCATAAAACAGTTGCGCGTTTCCCGGGCTTATGGTAATATGGGCTTAGTGGGATTATAGCTCAGCTGGTTAGAGCGCCACGTTGACATCGTGGAGGTCGATGGTTCGAGCCCATTTAATCCCACCAATAGGGTATAAGGTGAACACCTTATACCTGAAAAATGGTTTTGTCGTTATCATTTGGTTCTGGCGGCAGACAGAAAAGGGCGTTTGGTGCGCAAGCCTCACCCGCTCTTTTTTATTTCTCTTTACCTGTGAATGATTCGACTTGTCCCTGTTTTTCAGGGTTGGTATACTTGTATAGCCGGAAACAGCGGGGACGCCTGCCGGCTTTATCATTCACAGCTTTGAAATGGAGGAAGGGTCGATATCTACCTTTGAAGGCGCGTACGCGCGCAAAGGCCAGTTGTTAAGCGAGCACTCCCAAAATACGGCGGCTCTCGCTTCCCTGTTCGGAAGCAAGTTCGGCGCCGGAACACTTATGCGGGTTGCGGGGTTTTTGCATGACTTAGGCAAAATGACACCCGAGTTTCAGCAGTACTTGTTTGATGAAAACGGGATACGCGGAAGCGTCCGGCACAGCGTTGCGGGCGCAAAGCAGGCTTACATGGATGCCTTGTCATACCCGCCCGTCGCCGAGACTTTCGGCAATATTATCTCCTCTCACCACGGCGCGCTCTGCGATAGTCTGTCGCCCGACGGCCATACGCCTTTGAAGGATAAGCTGGAAGACGCTCCCGATCTATGTCCGCCCGGTGATGGCCCAAGCATGGATATGGATGCGTTAAAGGCCGAGTATACCGCAATCCTTTCCCTTATGCCTCCGAATGAGAAGGCGTTTGGCTTATCCATGCTTATGAAAATGATGTATTCCTGCCTTGTCGACGCGGACCGGCTGGACGCGTACCTCTCCGAAAGCGGCGGGGAGCCTTCATTTGAAAAGCCGGATTGGGGGCATATGACAGCAAACCTTGAGAGGGAACTTGCGAAGGTAAATTTGAATCCCGATACGCCTATCGCGAGGCTGCGGCAGGAGGTGTCCTCCGCTTGTTCCGAAGCCGGCTCAAGGGATAAGGGGATATATAAGCTTGAAGTGCCGACCGGTGGGGGAAAAACGTTGTCAAGCCTGCGGTTCGCGCTGGAACACGCGCGACGGCATAACATGGATAGGATTATATACGTAATCCCCTATTTGTCCATATTGAGCCAAACGGCTAAAGAAATACGCGAAAAACTGAATGCCGACGACAAAACCGTGCTGGAGCATCACTCGGGTTTCCTGCCGGATAATCCGGAATACTACAAGCTGCAAACCGATCGCTGGGATGCGCCTATAATTTTGACCACCTTAGTTCAGTGGCTGGAGAACCTCTTTTCCGCGAGGGGCAGCGATCTTCGCAAACTGCATAACATGTCGCGCAGCGTCCTGATTTTCGACGAGGCGCAGAGCCTGCCGGTAAAATGCGTTCATCTCTTTAACGGCGCAATCAATTTCCTGTGTCATGTTTGCGGAAGCACGGCCTTGCTTTGCACGGCCACGCAGCCGCTGCTGGACGCCGTGCCCCGGCCGATTCTGTTTTCCCAAAACCCCTCAATCGTCCGTTGCGGCCCGTTGCCGGAACGAACGCGCATTCAAAACAGGCTGGTACCGGGAGGGTATTCCTATAGTGATTTGGCCGCGCTTGTAATCCAAAAGCATAGCCTTTCGACCCTTGTGATTGTCAATACCAAATCGGCGGCGAAAGCCCTGTGCGGGGAGCTGTTGCGCGCGGAAATGCCGGCGCTGCACCTCAGTACCAATATGTGTTCCGCGCATCGGGAAAACACAATCGCAGAACTGCGCCGCCGGCTGGCCGCGAAGGAGTCCGCCGTATGCGTGTCGACCGCTCTCATTGAGGCGGGGGTCGATATTTCGTTTGAATGCGTAATACGCGATATAGCGGGGCTGGACAGCATACTGCAAGCGGCCGGCAGGTGCAACCGCCACGGCGAGGATAACGAGGCGAAGGACGTCTATGTGGTTAACATCGCGGGTGAAAACCTGAACAAGCTGCCGGATGTTAAGATTGGCGCGGAGATTACGCGCCGGCTTTATGATGACCAAACGGAAGAGATGAATGAATATTACCGTTACTTTTTTCATGAACGCCGCGGGATGATGGATTATCCAACAGAAGGCGGCCATACCGCCTATGACTTGCTGTCGACGAACCGATCCGGCCAGAGCGCGTATAAAGACCAGAAGGAAAAGCGGGGGACAGCGCCGCCTTCCCTGCGCTGCGCGATTCGTTCCGCCGCCGACGCCTTTTATGTGATTGATAAAGGGCGAACGGATGTGATTGTCCCGTATGGTGAAAGCGAAAAGCTTATCGCGTTATGGCTTAAGACGGAAAATCTTTTCGAAAAACGCGGTCTGCTGTCCAAGCTGGGGAGATATAGCGTGTCGCTGTACGGGTATCAAATGGACGCTCTGGCGCGGCGGGGCGCGCTCAAGGATTGCGGCGGCCTTTCCGTGTTGGCGGGAGGGTTTTACAACAAGGAGCGGGGAGTCGAACTGGAAGGAATTCATGAATTTTTATGTATTTGAGGTGACGGTATGGAAGAGCTGCGCAACACTGTACAATTTAAGGTTTATGGGAAATACGCCTTGTTTTCCGATCCCATAACGCGACCCGGCGGGGAGAAGTTCAGTTACCAAACGCCGACGTATCAGGCTGTGAAGGGTATTCTGGAAAGCATCTACTGGAAGCCGACGCTTGTTTGGAAGGTGGACGCGCTGCGCGTGATAAAGCGCATCCAAACGGAGAGCAAGGGGATCCGCCCCATCAGAATGAATGGGGGCAACGATCTTGCGTACTATACCTACCTGCGGGATGTGGAGTACCAGGTGTCCGCTCATTTTGAGTGGAACGAGCAACGCCCGTACCTGGATTTTGACCGGGACGAGCATAAGCACCATCATATGGCGCGGCGAAGCGTAAGGCAAGGCGGGCGGCGGGATGTGTTTCTGGGCACGCGCGAGTGCCAGGCATATGTGGAGCCATGCGTCTTCGGCGAAGGCGGCGGATTCTATGACGCCTATGGGAGCATCGATTTTGGGCTGATGTTCCACGGGTTTGATTACCCGGAAGATACCGGCAAGAGCGAGCTTGCGGTCCGGCTCTGGCGGCAGACGATGGCAAACGGAATCATAGCGTTTGATCCGCCGGAAAAGATAAGCCTGCGCCGTGTTATAAACGAGTACGGCAAGGATTATAAAGTGAAGTCTTTTCAGAAAGGAGTGAATTTTTCCGTTGAGTTGGTTTAGTCAGTTAACCGAAACTTACGACAGGGTTTCGAATATTGCCGGCGGGCCGAAAAACGAGGGGAACATCCTGCTTCCGTTAAACCACATGATCGCGAAGACGGACATATGCGTCACCCTGGATATCGAGGGTAATTTCCGCCGCGCGGAGGAATGCAGGCTGAATATTATGATACCCTGTACGGCGGCTTCGTCTATACGGACAAGCGGTGACCAACCCCATCCGTTGCATGATCAACTGAGTTATCTCGCGATGGATAAAGGGAAAAACGAGAAATACATTGCGGAGTTGGAAAAATGGCATCAAGCCCATCCCAAGGTGGAGGCGGTGTATAAGTATCTTGTCGGCGGAACATTGCTCAGCGATTTGCGCAGTGAAAAAATAAAGGTTGACGCGGCTGAGTACGATGGGCGCGGGGAAAAATTAAGCGATGAGGACGTAAAGAAAGAACAGGATAAAATTTTGAAATGGTTTGTGCGTTTTCGGGTGGAAGCTTTTGGCGATTCCCCGCCTAACCTTTGGGAAGACTGGGATGTGGCGGAAGCGTGGCAGAATGTTTGTATAGCCGCTCAATCCAAAGACAGCACCCTGTGCTACGCTACGGGATTGCATGCTCCGCCCGCCGCCAAGCATCCGAAGGGGATCAACGCGTCCGCGAACAGCGCAAAACTCATCAGTTGCAATGATGATATAAACTATACCTATAAGGGCCGCTTCATGAAGGCGGGACAGGCGAGCGCGATAAGCGAGATCGCGAGCCATAAGGCGCATGCGATGCTGAAGTACCTGATCCAGACGCAGGGCCACAAGTGCGACACACAGGCGGTTGTCGCATGGGCGGTTGAGAGCGGCGAAGCGCTGCCGGATCCCTTTATGGACTCGTATGATCTCTATGGGGATGTAACTCAAACCGAGACGGACATACAGATTGAGGCGCGGGGTGAACTCGGCGCCGATTACGCCATAAAGCTGCGCGACGCGCTGCGCGGGAAGGGCAATGCCGCGGACCTTGCCAATTTTTCGCGGCGTGTGGCCGTGATGGCGGTGGACGCTGCGACGACGGGGCGGATGGGAATCACGTTTTACCAGGATTTGGATGAAAACGAGTACAGGGACCGGATTATCGCCTGGCATGAGTCGTGCCGCTGGTATTTCCGCCGCGCAAAGCGTGAGTACCTATCCGCGCCGAGCGCGGATAGAATCATCGCGGCCGTATACGGCGAGCCGAAAGGCGAAGGGTATAAGAGGATTCAAAAACAAGCCCGTGAGCGGATGCTCCATCATATCATTGGCGGCGAGCCACTTGATCGCGGATGGATATCCGCGGCCGTGGCAAGGGTTAGCAATCCGTTTTCGTATTCCAAACAGGATGGCGGATGGGATAGATGGTTGTGGGAAAACGCGTTGGGTGTTGCTTGCGCCATTTCATATAAATACTTTCATCAAAAAGAAGGAGGGTTTGGTTTGGAGTTGGAAAGGACGTGCGCGGACAGGGACTATCTGTTCGGACGGCTGCTTGCGGTTGCCGACAGGCTGGAAAGCCATGCGCGGTATTTGCAGACCGGGAAGAATGACACAGAGAAACGTCCGACGAACGCCGTGAGGTATATGGCGGCGTTTGCCGCAAAGCCGCTGAGGACATGGAAGTTGATCTTTGATCAATTAAACCCGTATATTCAACGGCTTGACGGCGCGGAGTGGTATCAGCGGCAGGTGGATGAGATTATGGCGCTTTTTAACCCGGAGGAGTGCAGCGACAAGCCGCTGGGAGGGAAATACTTGCTGGGTTACTCGTTGCAGCGCAGGGCATTGTACAATGGAAACGATGATAACAATAGTGATGGGGAGGATGTATCCGAATGAGCTTAACAAAGAAAATTGATTTTGCCGTGATCATTGGCGTTAAAAACGCCAACCCGAATGGGGATCCGTTGAATGGGAACCGTCCCAGGACGAATTATGACGGCTTTGGTGAAATATCAGACGTGTGTATAAAGCGGAAGATTCGAAACCGCCTGCTGGATAGCGGCGAGGGAATTCTCGTACAGTCGGATGATTATCGCAAAGACGGCTATCGCAGCATTAAGGACAGGTATGACAATGAAATGAAAGCGTTTGCCAAAAGCAAGGACGCCGAAGAGAAGGCGCGCGAGGCGTGTAAAACGTGGTTCGATGTCCGGGCCTTCGGTCAGGTGCTGGCGGGCGTTGACGATACAAGCGCGTCCATCGCCATCCGCGGCCCGGTAAGCATACAGAGCGCGTTTTCGGTGGAACCGGTGGATGTTTCCAGCCTGCAAATCACAAAAAGCGTCAATCTGCTTACCCATAAAACAGATCCGTCCAAAAAATCCGGCGATACGATGGGTATGAAACATCGCGTGGATCAAGGTTTTTATGTAACCTACGGCAGCATCAACCGTCAGCTCGCTGAAAAAACAGGTTTTTCCGATGACGACGCGGAAAAGCTGAAAAGCGTGATGCGGCGATT
>Ga0123353_10016464_pt1 | contig 10811 bp, 8 predicted proteins | sample TergutLab28metaG_3_FD_92763 | JGI IMG/M metagenome (GOLD analysis project Ga0123353, IMG submission 92763) | Labiotermes labralis P3 segment gut microbial communities from Petit-Saut dam, French Guiana - Lab288 P3 | ecosystem: Host-associated > Arthropoda: Insects > Digestive system > Gut ... | reverse complement strand
GGTGTCACAGCACACATCATCAGGAATACTAAAACCTGTAACCGCAGCCTCCGGTACAGGTCACAATACTGGTACAGCTACTTCCCTCCAACGTGTCCAGATCGGGCCACGTTGGAGGGAAGTAGCTGTACCGGGGGCTGCGGTTACAGTTTTTAGTACTCCTGATGATGTGTGCTGTGACACCCGAAACATGTAGAGTGACTTTGCAGTAAATAAATATCTGCATACTGTTGCATCTGGTTGGGTTTTTATTAACATTTGCAGTGTTGCTTGCAATAAATTAAAATCAGACATACGTGTAGACCCGGTTCGTAGTGTAGCCGTTACGTATCTGCACGAAATTATGCGACGACAGTATGTCTGTCTGTCTGTCTTCTGTTTTTATTGGAGGACAAGAAAGTGGAGAGCCCAGTCCAGGCGCTGCTGCTGTCTAGTGATTGGAGTCGACACTACAGTGAATGGGTAAACGTAAAGGTAGAGATAAATAAGTTATAATTCTGCACAATATGAAAGTTTGTGGGGAAGTGGTGGTTTAGCTCCTATCATTCTTAACCTCTGTGCTAGATGGAAGAGAGCTACCAGCCGTTTTACCTCAGCTCAAACGGAATAGGAGACTGTGTGTGCCCCAAAGGCGGTTAGCCAGGAATGGATTCGCGATGTCTCTGACGCCTAGCCCGTATACTAGTGGCAGTGCCGACTGAACTGTACGAGCTGCTTCGTTGCTTGTTAATACCATCTTCGTACGTAGTGGTGGGCTACGTGCAGGTGGGTGACGGATGTTGGCCAACAGCTGCCATTGCATAGAGGCGAGTTCTTTACAATTTCCTTACCTGAATCGACCCGCAGACGTTACCTTCTGTTCATGCGATGGTCAGATATGTTCAGTGCACCATCTGGGGGACGAAGTCAGTACTGCCGTCAATAGGATAGTGATTGAGGCAGGCGTGATGCTGTGGGTTTGGACATGGCGGCCAGGAAATGAGGTACTCGTGCATGCTGCCGTTGTGACTGATCCATCTGGAAACAGGCGAATGTTTCAAGTAGTTGGGCCCGTACTTGTTCCAAGCGTATAGACCGGGGTTCGCAACCCCTCTGACCCAAGCACCTAGCATATACACTTTTGTGGGCACTTCCCTGACATCCGCCGGCAGGAAGACGCTAGTCAGAGTGTCAGACCCACACATTTCTATTTTGATTTCCGGTGTCCATATTTGAAAATACCCCTTCTGTTCAGGATTGAATGCTTTGAGTTTTAAACCTTTAGTGTTGAACACGTTCTGTTTTTTAAAGAATGTCTGATATTCTCTCTTATCAAACCTGACGTCAGCGTCGACGTCCCAAGGCAAATGCGTCCTGAGCTTGACAGCCCCCAGCAATGTGCCAGAGTCGAGTTCATAGCTTATGCCGTATCTTGAGGCAAATTCGTCCAAAGTTTTCCACGCTCTTGCCATTTGCACCAGGCAGCACGACGGCATGAGATGTTCTTTCGGTCGTTTCGCTGTTCTGCACGACAGACCCACCTCTTTACATGAGAACAGATATATAATATTCGGCGGAACGAATATTCTGTGTATCTCCCACTCTTTTGCCAACATCAGCCATGAATTTTGCTTCTGTTCGTGGAAACTGCTTCTCCCTTGAGTGAAGTACATCGCGTCTGGACAGTTCATCACAAGGACGTTCGCCTGCTTGATGCGTAGAAACCAGTCATTGAAGACAACGTCGCCTGACAGTTCTTGGTTGAACTGTATTTTCTTCATTATGCTTGCCCTCGCGACAAAGGGGCCCTCCAGATAATCACAGAACATGCAGCCGTACGCTGAATACTTGTAGCCCTCAACAATCCGCAAGAAGTAGTTCCTGATATCGGTCTGGTAGCATCCGACCTTCCAGTGGCCAGTTAAGTTCCTGAACGCACCACCAGCAACGCCAATAAACTCTGATGCTGAAATCATATAAATCTGTCTTTCTAACCGCGAGTAGGCGTTGAAATGGGACAAGTCCCTAGCTACGAGCACGTAAGGAGTCGTCACTTCTTCAACGAGGATATTCCATATTGCTCCAGGCGTCTGTGAAAGTCGCGGTTCCACGGTTATCAGACGCACGTTTCCAAGAGTTTTGGCGACATATTGTGCTTTTTGCGCATACGTTATGTTCGTATTTGCGTCGGCTACTATCACAGGCAGAAACGAGTGATAACCGCGAATGCCGTCCAGAACAATCTGAAGTCTTGCAAGGAACGTAATCGCGTCTTGGTCGACGTTGTTCAGAAGGACTGTGATCAGTGCACTGATCGGCCGTTTGGTCGCTGTGCCCTTGCACAGTGGAGGGTCGTTCTGTTGGTACAGCAGCTGATCTGCTCTAGAACTGTTGCTAGGGTTCTCGCACACATCGATGCGGGAGTCGGTGTCGTTGTCCCGCGACGTTAAAACCTGAGAGTCACTAAGGGCGAAGCGAGGATCCAGCTGGCTCACGATGCTGTTCAGTCTCAGCAGAATGCGTGGATCGACTTTACATTTGCTGCCTGTAAGAAGACAAGCGAACACAATTTGTGTGAACGGTGGACGGAATGAACGGCTGTTCGGACTGATGCCGGTAGCCGTAGTGCCGGCTTGTTCTGTACGATGTGGTTAGCGGTCGGTCGTATGAACGGGAACGCACTGGAACGGCGTTCCCGTTCATACGACCGCAATAAATTGGAGCTTTATGTACGATTTGTCTTTGATGTGTTAGAAGTGGTGGCGTGGACTGGATTAATCTGGCTTTGGATACGGACAAGTGTTGGGCTGTTGCGGGCACGGTAATGAACATTCGGGTTTCATGAAATGCGGGGAATTTCTTGGCCAGCTGAGGAGTTGTTGGCTTCTCAAGGTGGTCTCTGCTCCATGTACTTAGTTAGTTACGTAGTTAGTTAGCTGGATAGTTGGTTAGTTAGTTAGTTAGCTGGCTAGTTGGTTAATTAGTTAGTTAGCTGGCTAGTTGGCTAGTTGTTTAGTTAGTTAGTTAGCTGGCTAGTTGGCTAATTGGTTAGTTATTTAATTAATTTGTTTGTTTGTTTGTTAGCTAGTTAGTTAGGTAGTTAATTAGTTAGTTAGTTACGATTGTTAAATTTTCGCATTTCGAATGCTGTTGTACTTCAATGCGCTCCAATGCCAGTAACGGTAAGGTTGCAATATAAACAGTTCACTATTGGAATTACTGCCAAGAGCGTAAGCGAGTTTTTGCACTCATCTGGAGCGTAAATAGTTAAATACATAAAACATGATCCCTGCACATGCCATGAAGGAACACAGGAGGAGTGGAAGTATAGCTCCACTCATTCCTAACCCCGGTACTGGACAGAGGGACGCGGTCAGCCTCACGCCCCAGCTGCTCTACCCCTGGGGAGGAGCTCCCGGCAACATTGAATAGGAGACTGGGTAGGCCCCAGAGCCGGTCTGGACGGTTTGGAGAAAAGTTATGTTCCTACCGGGATTCAAACCCCCGAATCGCCCTATCCGTTTAGTTATTGTTAAATTTGTATCGGAGCGAAAAATGTTTGGAGAGGAAGCCTGTGGAGAAAACTGGAACACGCACTTGGGTAAAACAGGGCTTAAGCTTGCGAGATAGAACGAATAAACAAGAATGCACCACACTGGCCAGCTTGACGTTAACTGGGCGTCCTCTTAATATGTACTGCATTTGATGTTTATTGGACCGTGCAACATTGTGATAACTGAAGAATCAAAAAACCAACTAGATGCCACTCCATATTTTTTATTGTACTTCTTATAGGCTCAACATGTTTCAAGCATTATCTTGCCAATCATCATGAGCTCGCGACTATGATGTTGTGTGCGGGCTGCAGGCTATAGCACACAACTCCTGCCTAACCGCAACTCACCTCCAACGTACAGTAAACCAAGAACGACACGACCAATGCGGTAAACAACATCATAGTCGCGAGCTCATGATGATTGGCAAGGTAATGCTTGAAACATGTTGAGCCTATAAGAAGTGCAATAAAAAATACCGATTGGCATCGAGTTGGTTTTTTGATTCTTCAGTTGTACTGCACTGTTTGTTTGGTGAACCTAACGGCTTTGGATAAGTGTCAGAAGTAGAACATTCCGCGTTTTAGATCTCTGTTGAAACATTCTTACTACTCCGTATTTCGGTATATCATGCTTATGTGCACACACATCTGTTGAGGGAGCGGCTGGTCCTCTCAGACTGGGAAAATAGCGATGTTACTTTGATGCAAGGCCCCATGGAGGTTAGATACCCACTTGTGTGTGCTAAAGTAGTTTCGGTTTCAACCGGAGAAGTTCCTGTATGTGTTTCATCTGAATTCTTCGTGCCCACACAGCGTTAATATGTTCGTATCACTCTGTCAGCAAACCACGATCATTTTTAGAAACAGCCTCCGTCGGCCATTGGCCTTAGTAATACAGATCTAATGTCTGTGATGTCGGATCTGAATTTTCAAATATTATTTAGATCATGTTCAAGCTTCTTTTAAAGTCCACTAAGCAATAATCCTTAACACTAACATGTAAAGTATTAAAATCATTGTAAAATTTTGAATTATGCGTCTTCTCTAAACGTGCATGGTGGGATAGCGTGGCCGGCACGATCACAGATCATACTTATTAATTGCATAGTTTCGGCACAACACGCAAAGTGGCACCACATACTTCTCAGATCTCTGGTAAGATCAGCCAACTGTGCTGCAATCTCGCGGTGGTAGTCCACAGCATCTTGAGTAGGCTTCAGGATTCTTCTCAGAATTACATCTCCAGATTGAATTGCTGCAAAAAAGGAAGAAGGGCGCCCATGAAAAACTTCATAACACAACAGGCTTATTTCGCGTGGGGTTTGACCTGCGTATTTAGGTGTTGTTGTTGTGTTGTTGTTGTTGTTGTTGTTGTTGTTGTTGCTGTTGTGTTGTTGTGAATGGGGAGGGTAAAGTCAATAAAGCCTTTTGGTCTGGGATCAGCCTCCTGATGATGGAGGCAGTGATTGTCTCCGAAACATTGATTTTTTCAACCACTTGGCGCTGTTGATAGGTCCAAATGACGTTATTGATCGAGAAATGTGATATGTACAGTTTTTGTGCAAATAGGAATTTATGAGACATTTCATATCAAATTAAGGCAGTAAGTTGCTTCATGTCTGGGATTTTCTACCCCTGTGTCCAAACCATAGGTTGGAAATCCGCACCACAGGGGCATCCAACTTTCTTCATTGGTGGGCCTCATGATCAAAAGTGGTTTGTTATTGACAACAGCGACCAGGTATGGCTTTTTAAATATTAAGAAAATGTGTAATTTTAGCAGGAATACAAAAGTATTGAATACAAAACTAGTCGATCATATTTTAGTCACACTGTAGGTCGTAAGGTGCTTCTGGCCTGTTGGTTCATATGGATTTTGACGTTCAGGTGACCGTGCATCGTGTTAATTCTTATAATAAAACCAACCAGATGCACTAATTTCTCAAATTTATTTTTGGAATAAAACTCTACATGTTTCGGACAGTTCCTCTGTCTACCATCAGGAGTTTTTCACTGTACACACAGCAATGGTGTTCGTCATACAGGTTTGCTGTGTGTACAGTGAAAAACTCCTGATGAAGGACAGAGGAACTGTCCGAAACATGTAGAGTTTTATTCCAAAAATAAATTTGAGAAATTAGTGCATCTATTTTTTTTTATAAGAACAGTTCATATGGGTTAGCTAATTATGTAGCACAAAAATATCTACCTGTGAACAGTACATATCCACTGACGACAGCCGTCACGATGGTGAAGAAGTAAATTTTGATGTGACACAGGGCGGTGCAGCGCCTCCGCATGATGTCAGCAGCGCTGGGTTCGAACCTCAATTTTCGCCCTTGGAAAAGTGCAAATAATTTAAGATATTTACAGAAGTAAAATGAAGTTACTGTAACAGTAAAGCATAAACAGTAACCTGTCGGAACTGCTCGTTAGCTTAGCCCTATTCACCTATTACTGTCTTAATGCCTGTGATTAGTGCTGGCATCGCGACCGTATATTTCAACAACTGTACAGGTTTCAACCGGAAGCCTGTTGCATACTGCACATTACCGATGCCAGATAATTAGCAGTTTCAAAACTGACGCTAAGCTGTTATTAACTGCTATATAAACCATTACATCAGCACACCACATGGTCTTCTGAACATTGCAACAGTACAGCACAGCAGCCAGCTGCTCCACCTAACCACACCGACATTCCGCCTACCGCCAATTAACTTTATCCGCTTGATCTATTTTAATTCACAACTTACGTAATATGAGAAATACGAGACATCATTTATTGTAAAAGTAAGACCTCATTTTTAGCTAATGCAATTTAATATCCATATTATCAGGTGTTACCGAATGTTAGCCTGCGGGTGATCTTACAAGGTCCACACATCTAGTAGCTATATTAAAGAATACCAGAGTTTTAGTTGCGTCAACGGTTTTCATTTTGTTTATGAACCAGTGGCACTTTGTTCACCATAAATCCCACATGGACCGGCTCGGGATCGAGTCCGTCGACTAAACGCCCGAGCGCAGCCTGTCTACTTACATAACACACAAATACGTTATGAACTTTACCCCGTACTGCTGCCAGAATGTACGGCAGCCCCAGTGTGCAAGTGACGTGGTACTGTTTGCGAATTTCGTTCGATTCCTCATTCCAGAAACTGTCTCTTTACTGGCACAAGTAGAGTTGTCCTTATCTCTGGCCGAACACACATCCGACACAAGATGGGGTGTCACCCAGTTCGTGTAGCGTCACAAATACGTCACCCAGTGCTCCACGCCCGACTGTGTAATGCAGTGTGGTCTAGCCCCATGGCGCCGCTACAGGTCGCACTTCATATTGATTTTCGGTAAGTCGCTGGACCGACGTGCAGCGCTGTCAACTGCTGTGCCTGGAAGGGAATCGTGTTCACGTCACGTGATGTACTGTTCTTCGTCGCGCCAACCATATCTAAACGACACAAAACACGTGTCATGGTCATCTCCACCAGTGTGTTCTATATCCAGTGGTTTTGAAACCTTTTGAATTTGCCGAACGCAAAATAAATGCAATTCAATTCGTTTCAACATCCCTGGCTAGACGAATGGAAGGAAATAGTAAGGAGAAGTTGAACAGGCTGACGACGATCGTCTAACACGTAACAATCTCCCGGCCGGTCAAAAAACATATGTCTATCACGGACCACGAAGATCTGTTACCGTCTTTATAAAAAAAACTGGCACTTGGGTGCGATCGCGCAGGCAAATTAGCCCTATCTAAACCCCCGTATTTCGTTCCTTTAAAGATACATTACAACATTGCCTTGTCTCTTATGCCTATGTCTTGCGAATGTTCGCTTTCCTTCGGGTTCTCACACCACAAATTTGAGATGCACCTTTCCTGGCTTATGCGTGCTATATTCCCGGCATATCTCGTACATATTTTTGATCATCCCAGTACCAAGTAACAAGGCGTAGCCAGAAATATTATGAAACTACTTATTGTGAAATTTACAACAGTGTCCAGTTTCCTCCTGTTCCGTGCTTCCAAATATTTTCCGTGATTTGCGAGATTCTATTGTATTGTCTAAAAGTGGCAGGAACTACCTGTAGTGTTAATTGAAGGTACTGGAAATGCTAGTTCATTCCTAATATTTTGAATTGTCCGTGTCTTTGGTTGCTATTTATTACCAGTAATATGCAGCGGAATGCACTTGCAGGTTAGATACATTATCATTACATAACCGTAACCACAGGCAACGGTACCGCTGACGGTCGGTGGCTCAGTGAGGGAAGGCCTACCGAGCTCAAGTCTCGGTCAAATTAACTGCTGTTCTTAGGACCTTCGTAGTTTTATTCACTCTTTACTGGTGAATACTGAGACATTGCCTTCAAATATGGGAGGGCCGCCTCCATTCATACCTGACGTACAATCCACGAAGAGTTCCACATTTCATTGGGCTCCATATGGCCAACATACTTGTCACAGCCTTGTTAAATTTCTTACCATCAATCAATCACACTTTGATACAGAGAGCGGATTCCGTGATTTTCCTCAACCTCTTCCGTGCCATGAACATCCGTACGGCCACTGTTTCTGTTGTGTTAACCACTAGATGAAATCGTGTTTTCCGTACCATTACAGGAATAGTAGTGGGCTGTGTTATTGATTGTGATGTCGAATTCTGTACGCATCGTTTTCGGATTTTGCCGGTAAAACCGCGGTTTAACAACGTCCCAACGATTAGCATCAGTAGATGGTAGTACATCTTCCATGGATTAGCAGTGACGAACCCTAACTCTAATCCACGCTACCCTCAAAGATAACCGTGACATTAGGGAGCGGAAAGGAGTAAGCGACAGACGATCTCTGCAAGCGATAGTGTTGTGACATTAGATAATCTGTGGATATGATCGTAATTCCGTGCCATGTGTGCGGTTGAGCAGTGCAGGCGGCGTTCAAAGCAATCTAAGTAATATTACGTGTGTTGAACGCATTTTAAAACATTTATTAGGTAATGACAGTTGTTTTTAAACAGCGTGTCATATTTTGAAAATTATGGTAAGTGTTAGATTGCCCCGAATTCCTTCTCTACTCAGGGGTTATACATTACAATTGCAGCAATGACTCGTGTCTTTTTGGCCGATTGCTGACCATTCGTTACTTCCCAATGAGTAATCACGCATATACGTTACTTAAACATGCTAAATATGTGTTCCTTGCATCTAACTTTTACTCTAATGGACAGGTTGGAGGTACTTCATAAAATACACAGCAAATTATACCAACACTTTTACCCCCGTAGGTAGTGTTTGTGGGTGTTAGTAGTGTGCAGTGGAAATGGCGCAGTTTTCACAGTACCAAAGTACTGTTATAGAACGCAGCAGGAACAAGATGAAGGAAGGCGAATGTCTTACACCGGGAGAAACATGCCGTCAGAGCAAACCTGCAACCAAAGTGCTGGATATACAAACTTTACTGTACTACGTTTGTGCCTTCAGCTGGGGCATTGAAACTGCTTATATTGCAGTATTATAACTATTCATGTACCTGTTTTACATTTCAGTGTGATGTAGTGGTTATCCTGCCTGCTTCAGGTGTTGAAGACACCAGTTAAAGTCTTCAATGGAAGCAGAGCTAATGGTGAGTTATCTTGGTTCCTGCAGACAAACACTTTGAAATGAACACTTTCAGTCCTGTTGGCATTTTGTTTAGCTTAATTCACAGTCAGTTTTAACATTTCTCAAAATGATCTGTCACCTGCACAGTTTACATCTAAGGCCATTATCTTCTCAGAGAGTGAGAAATAACATGTTCACATTACTGCCAGTTAATTGCACAGTAGAGTGTGTATAGCTGGGCTCTTGCTCTGGCCTTGAACGAGTGCTGCATGTGACTACATGATTAGTAGCTGTCCTTTGTATACCAGCCTTTAAGTCAAGCCACCACATGTTGAAATTCAGGGAAATTAAAATAGGAACTTCTACTATTGTGTTATTCTCCATAATCATACACATATTTATTTTCCCAAACAACAGTTGTAATATTAACATTTGCCAACCCGATAGCCCGTTAATTAAATACCCCAAGTTCCTGGACGTTTCAAATGCTTTGAGTGTTCAACCCCATTACATACTCTTATTTAGGTTTGACACTGTAGATTATGTTTGTGAGCCCAAGACTGCAGAAACTGCATGTAGATAGTCTAGTAGTTCTTCACTGAATGGCATTTCTCAAAACAAGAAATTCTTCACTGAATGGCATTTCTCAAAACAAGACCTTTTGTGAAGCAGAACAACGGAGAATTTACAAATTTATCCAGTGTCATTTCGCTCCTTATGTGCAGCACACACTGTACAACTGTATCCAGTGTCATTTCGCTCCTTATGTGCAGCACACACTGTACAACTGTATCCAGTGTCACTTCGCTCCTTATGTGCAGCACACACTGTACACTGTATCTAGTGTCACTTCGCACGTTATGTGCAGCACACACTGTACAGTGTATCTAGTGTCACTTTGCTCCTTATGTGCAGCACACACTGTACACTGTATCCAGTGTCACTTTGCACCTTATGTACAGCACACACTGTATAACTGTATCTAGTGTCACTTTGCACCTTATGTGTAGCACACACTGTACACTGTATCCAGTGTCAATTCACACCTTATGTGCAGCACACACTGTACAACTGTATCCAGTGTCACTTCGCTCCTTATGTGCAGCACACACTATCTAGTGTCACTTCGCTCCTTATGTGCAGCACACACTATCTAGTGTCACTTCGCTCCTTATGTGCAGCACACACTGTACACTGTGTCCAGTGTCACTTCGCTCCTTATGTGCAGCACACACTGTACACTGTATCTAGTGTCACTTCGCTCCTTATGTGCAGCACACACTGTACACTGTATCTAGTGTCACTTCGCTCCTTATGTGCAGCACACACTGTACACTGTATCCAGTGTCACTTCGATGCTTATTTGCAGCACACACTGTACACTGTATCTAGTGTCACTTCGCTCCTTATGTGCAGCACGCACTGCACACTGTATCCAGTGTCACTTCGCACCTTATGTGCAGCACACACTGTACACTGTATCCAGTGTCACTTTGCTCCTTATGTGCAGCACACACTGTACAATGTATCTAGTGTCACTTTGCCCCTTATGTGCAGCACACACTGTACACTGTATCCAGTGTCACTTCTCTCCTTACGTGCAGCACACACTGTACACTGTATCCAGTGTCACTTCTCTCCTTACGTGCAGCACACACTGTACACTGTATCCAGTG
>Ga0123353_10016463_pt1 | contig 10811 bp, 9 predicted proteins | sample TergutLab28metaG_3_FD_92763 | JGI IMG/M metagenome (GOLD analysis project Ga0123353, IMG submission 92763) | Labiotermes labralis P3 segment gut microbial communities from Petit-Saut dam, French Guiana - Lab288 P3 | ecosystem: Host-associated > Arthropoda: Insects > Digestive system > Gut ... | reverse complement strand
TAACGTGATCGCCTTCGGCGGGCGGGCGCTGGACCCCAACGACAAGGCGAAGTACCTCAACTCGCCCGAGGGTCCGCTGTACGACAAGAGCGCGAACCTGTACGGCCTGAACTGGGCGAGGCAGACGATTTCCGTCCGCGAGCAGGCCGTCGTGGTCGAGGGGTACATGGATTGCGTCATACCGCACCAGGCCGGCGTGACGAACGTGGTGGCCAATCTCGGAACGGCGCTGACCGAGCGGCAGGTCAAGCTGCTTTCACGGTACGCGAAGGAAGTGGTGCTGGTTTACGACGCCGACGCCGCCGGTCAGGCGGCCACCGAGCGGGCGCTGGAGATGTTCCTCGCCCAGCAGTTGCACGTTCGTGTGGCGGGCATTCCCGACGGAAAGGACCCGTGCGATTTTACGTTAGCGCACGGTGGGGAGGCGTTTGCGGGGTTGATCGACCAGGCCGTCGACGCACTGACGTACGCGTGGCGGCGTCGTGCGGCGGAGTTGGAGTCCGCCGGTGACAACCTGGCCCGGCGGCGGGCGATTCTGGAGGACTTTTTGCGGCTTGTGGTTCACTCGTCGGCGTTCGGGGCGATCGACGAGGTTCGCCGCGGGCAGTTGGCGCAGCACATCGCGCACGTGTTAAAGTTGTCGGCCGGCGAGGTGCAGCAGCACATCCGGCGGCTGGGTCGGGCCATTCCGCGGACCCATCCGGTCGCGGGCGAAGCGGCGGGGCCGACGGGCCGTCCGGGGCCGCCGCAACCGGCGGTGCAGCCGTCGCCGCCCGCGCCCCGAACGGCGGCGGACATCGCCAATCAACCGACGTACCTCACCCAGCGTCACCTGCTGGAGGCGTTGTTGAACGAACCGGAGCGGTTCGACACCGTGGCTGAGCGCGTCGGGCCTGACGACTTCGAGGACCCGGTGCTGCACCGCGTGGCCGTGGAGTTGTGGGCGCGGGGATCGACCGGCCATCTGATCGCCGAGGAGTTGCTCGCGTGCGAATCCCTCGCCGACCTGGGCGGCCTGTTGGCGGACCTGATCGACGCGGGAATGCGGCGGGGCAATCACGAACAAACGCTCGCCGGGGCCGTAGAATCCCTATCGTATTGGCGCGACCGCCGCCACCTTCACGCGATGAAGGACGGCGGACTCGACGACGACACCCTCCGTCGCCTGACCGAACAGTACAAAAAGGCCGACCCAGGGCGGCGGATGCCTCGAATCGGGTGATGTGCGGGGCGTGTGGGTGAAGGTACGATTTTACCGTCGATCCGCGAAAAACCCGTTATTGACTTCCCCTATCCAGACGATATATTTATAGGTTTCGGTCTGGAGATGTGTTACGATTTTTTACTCCACCAGGAGTGTGTGCATGGCTGACGCTTTGGATGCCAGTATCAAGCAATTGATCGCCAAGGGCAAGGAACGCGGATATCTCACCTACGAGGAGATGAACGACGACCTGCCCGACGAAGCCGTTTCACCGGATAAACTCGACTCGCTGCTGATGACCCTCGACGAAATGGGCATCGAACTCATCGACGAGGACGAAGCCGCCCAGCGACAAGGGTTTACCGCCGGCGGCGCCGTCGCCCCGCGCGTCAAACCCGCCGACGAACCGGCCGAGGAAGAACTCGAAGAGGACACCCGGCGAATCGACGACCCGGTTCGCATGTATCTCACCCAAATGGGCGAGATTCCGCTGCTCACGCGCGACCAGGAAATCGGCCTGGCCAAGAAAATCGAACTCACCCGGCAGCACTTCCGCCGACGCGTCCTCGAAAGCGACTACTGCATCCAGCAGGCCGTCGACATCCTCGCGCAGGTTCACACGGGCGATCTGCCCTTCGACCGCACGATGAAGATTTCCACCGCGGAGAACCTCTCCAAGGAAACCATCACCGACCGCATGCCCGCCAACCTGGAGACGCTCCGCAAACTCATCAAGAGCGACCAGGAAGACTGGGCCAAGGCCCACGACCCGCGGCTGACCGAGACCCAACGGAGGGCGGCGCTGCGGACCCTCTGGCGCCGCCGCCGACGCGCGGCCAGGCTGCTCGAAGAATTGTCGCTCCGCACCAGCAAAATCCAGCCGCTGATGAAAAAACTGCACAACATCAGCGACAAAATGGAAGACCTCCAGCACGAAATCGCCCACGCCGACAAAAACAACATCCCGCCCGAGGATGTCGCCGTCATGAAGGAAGAACTCGCCGGGCTGATCGACCTGGTGCTGGAAGAGCCCGACCTGCTCCGCAAGCGCGTCAAGGCCGTGCAGAAGGTGTTCAACGATTACGAACAGGCCAAACGCGAGCTGTCCGGCGGCAATTTGCGGCTGGTGGTGTCCATCGCCAAAAAATACCGCAACCGCGGGCTGTCGTTCCTGGACATCATTCAGGAGGGCAACACCGGCCTGATGCGGGCGGTGGACAAGTACGAGTACCGCCGCGGGTACAAATTCAGCACGTACGCGACGTGGTGGATTCGCCAAGCCATCACGCGGGCCATCGCCGACCACGCCCGCACGATCCGCATTCCGGTGCACATGATCGAGACGATGAGCAAACTGCGGAACATCTCCAAGCGGCTGGTGCAGGAGTTGGGCCGTGAACCGACGATCGAGGAGATCGCCGAGCAGGCCGGCATGAGCGTGACCGAGGCCCGCCGCGTGCTGAAAATCAGCCGCCACCCGATCAGCCTGGACCGGCCTGTCGGCGAGAGCGAGGACAGTTACTTCGGCGACTTCATTGAGGACGAGACGGCGGAAAGCCCCGTGGAAACGGCCGGCAACGAGATGCTCAAGGACCGCATCGAGGAAGTGCTCAAGACGCTGACCTACCGCGAGCGCGAGATCATCAAACTGCGGTACGGGATCGGTGACGGTTACACGTACACGCTCGAAGAAGTCGGCCGAATTTTCAAAGTTACCCGCGAACGCGTCCGCCAGGTGGAGGCCAAGGCCATCCGCAAGTTACAACACCCCGTGCGGGCACGGAAATTGGAAGGTTTCCTTGATCTGGGGCGGTTGGGATTGAATTAGTTTTGTCGTCTTCCATTTTTTGCAGGGATTAAAGGGATTAACGGGATTGAGACGGAAACAGAAGAGACGCTCGTATGCGACGTGTTTGTCGTGTGTGAACGCTTCTTCTGTTGTTTCAATTCTTCAATCTCCATTGGGCCTTGGGTGGTGTGACAAAATTTTCTGACACGCGACGAATCGTTTATTTTTCGTTGAAAACAACCGATTTTCTTTCCCGGCCTCGCGCGGAATCGCCGGGATCAAGCCGCGAAGCGGCGTCGTTACACGGCGCAGAGGAAAGCGGGATATGGGGGGATGAGGAGGGATTTGGCGGGATGTGCCGATGAATGCGTGATTTACGACGCGGGACGGCTCGGAATGGGCAAACCTGCGCCGTGAGTCGAATTACGGGGGATTTACGGGGATTTATGGGGCCTGTGTCGCGAGAATGTCGCTTGATTGTCGCGATTTTGTCGTGAGGCGTTTTTCGGTACGTTACGCGGGGTCTGCCGTATTACGATCTCCCCCGGACACCCTACGAGGGGCCGGGGGTAGACGCGGCTGCAACGGAGCCAGTGTCGTCTACGGCTGTCGCCATGCGATGGTCGGCCATTGGTCGCGCGGGGTCGTGTCGGTCACGATTTCGGCGGGCGCGACGCCGTAGTGTTTCGCCGCCTCCGCCACGGCGGCGGTGGGGTTGGCGCGGTCGTGGGCACGTAGCCGCTCGCAGGCGAGTCCCTCTCGGTATCGTGACGCCGCGTAGACCCGTATGTGCATGGCCATCCAGCAGGCGTGTCCTCGCGGCTCATCGGTCCAGGTGACGACGATATGCTCGTCGTACGCCTCGTCGGCATCGGGGCCGTCGTGACCGCCTGCCCGACGCCAGGAGGCGTATACGCACCCCTTCCGACCGTAGGAAGGGTCATCGACACCTCAGTGCCTCGTACGGTATCGCGAGCAATCGCTGGAATTTTTCGGTGGATTCTTTAATCAGGCCGATGGCCAGCTGGCTTGTTCGTGGACTTTGGACCGCGACGCGGATCATTTTTTCCAGTTCCATCGCATACCTTACATCGAATCCTTGTTCGTACATGGTCGCGAGTTTTTGCGCGGTAAAAATCCAACTCGGACTATGATGAACGATTCGGCCTGATTTGTCCGTGATCAGCAGATTACTATCTTTCGTCCAGGTGATTGTAGTTTCGCGATCGGAAATAAACTGGAGAGCTTCATCTCGTGTCATCGGGATGGATTCTGGACGGTTCATTTCATCGACCTCGGTTCCGTTTTTTGATTTCCAGCAGCGCCTGCAACACACGCCGAAGCCAATACGCCGGGCACGCTGCGAGCGTATCGTATTTTCCGTTCGTCATGTGTTTTCCTGCCACGAACTCATCCAGTTGCCTCGGCGACATGTCGAGCGCCTGGGCCTCGCAGTTGATCCGGTGAACGAGTGGGTCTATCGGGTTGGCCCTGGATTCCTCGTTTGTCCAGTAGCCCGGCGTACAGCCGCGAAGTTGTCCACCGCAATGATTTTCGAAGAACGCCATACACGATATGAATCCTTCGCGTGTAACGGACGGATCGGAAGCGGACTCGAACCCACCAATGTTCCGCTGCACCATGCGGCGGGCGTGATCATCAAATCCTGCCTGACGCGCCGCCGAATGCAGGCTCTTTTTTTGGCCATTTGTCAGCATGGTAATGCTCGTTTAACGCATAAATTTTTACAGAACAACTCATCTCGGCATACCACACTACAGACATGCAAGAACCTGTCTGGCATGTCGATTCGTATCCATCCGGCCGGAATGCCTCGAACGTTTTGGTTTAGACGTTTCCTACACTAATCGCACTTCCACCGGTACAGGTCTTTTTCGTGAACCATCGCGCCACGGGAAAATGTCATAGACATGTTGAAATCCTCCTATTATACGAGTTTTCGAATAATCGACTTCACCGCCTCGTAATCGTCCTCGTGGCACGAGAACGCAAAACACGCTTTGGTGGTCAGTTTGGCCGTGTTCAATTCATACGAGGACATGATCTTCCTTTTCTGTGTGAACTACAGTTGTAAAATTTCCAGAAATATACCCCGGCCCCGGCGATTCTATACCACACGCGCAGCAGCCTAAAAGAATCGCGTCGGACGAAACACAACGATATTTGATCCCGCACACGGGGCACGTCCAGTTGACTTCGCGCATAATCGTTACGCTGCCTCCGTGAGTTGAGCCTTACGAGATTCACGCCATTGATCCGCATCGGCACGCGCCTCGGCTTCGGTCTTTCTCGGCTGCGTTACGTGCTCGGGATAACCCGTGGCGATCTCCGTAATCTGGCAGAAATAGCGAAGATTCGCGTCCACACACACTTCGACTTCATACAATTCGTTCATGCGTTTTCTCCTGTGGTTTCTGATTTTTCCAATGGGTTACACCGCCGCCCGGAGCGTCGGTTTGTCTGTTAATTTGCGGAATGGTAACTGGCGGTGAATGGACTCCACTCGTCCCGTAACCAGTTCGCTCGCGAAGTCGAGTTGTTCGGGCGTGTACTCGGCCACCAGTTGGTTCTGCTCGGCCATGTCGTAGACGGCCTGCATTCGGAACACGAGGTTTCGGAACCGGCCTTCGCCGCCGGCGATCTTGTGCAAAAAGTCGATCGTCGTCTTGGGAAGTTTCCCCTCGTAGCCCAGGCTGTCGGCGACGGCATTGGCGAGCAGTTCCACGTCGCGCCGCTCGATCGCGGAGGACGGCGGCGGCATGTACACCGCACCGAACCGCGTCTTGAGTTGCTCGTACCCGCCGGCGAACCCCGCCGACGTGCTCAACTCCACATCCAGGCGAACCGTGTCGGCCAATACGACGCCCAGTCGTACGCCCTCGTCGTCGTGGAGATTTCGAAGGATGTTCAGGCACTTGGGCGAAAGCGTCGTGGCCTCATCGACCACCAGGCAAAACGGTTGATTCGCCCCGCCGTCGTAGTACGTGGCCAGGTGGTCGCGGACGTGCCTGTAGCCTGCGCCGGTTGTCCAGAGTTGCCGAAAGGTGGATTTCAATTTCAGAACGGAACACAACTCCGCCATGAACTCGCGCGGCCCCTGCAACGCCTGCGACGCCTGCATGTACGCGGCCCGCTGATCCACGGTGTTACGGCGGCGGATGAACTCCCGCAGCGCCGCCGTCTTTCCCATGCCGCTCGGCAGCACGATCTTCGCCAGGCATGGTGTGGTCCACGCCCGCTGGCACACGCGGAGAATGGACTCGCCGATCGACGTGGGCACATAATCGCTCTGCGGGATCACGGCCCGCTCGGCCTGATCCTCGAACCATTTTTTCGCCCGCCGCAAATAGGCGTCCGTGTCGCCGGGATATTTCCCCGCGCGAATCTGCGACCAGACCGCCGCCGATGCCCGGAGGATCGTCTTGGCCACGCGGGCGTGCGACCATCCGTGAACCAACACCTGCTCTTCGAGCGCGCCGATCAATCGGGCGCGTTCCTCCGCCGTCGGTAATCCGTTACTCGTCATGGCGCTCAACTCCAAAATATCAAGTGGACGAATCTGCTCTTGCATCGGGCCGCTCCTGTTGGGGCGTCCGGTGCCCGATGTTCGATCCGTCCTGTGTGTGGTCTGTCGTGGCCAGCATGTCCAGCGCACTGACGCGAGGCGTCGCGTCGTCGGTTCCCGTGGCCATCCGTTCAGCAGCCAACCTCGCAAGAATTTCCCGGACCGATTCGCGCTTCTCCTGTTCGGCCTGCTGCTTTTCGTTGTGTACTACGCCCGCCTGGGCGGCCCGATCCAACTCGCCGTCTCCGACAAGTTTCAAAACCGGCGGCTTGGCCCTGGCGATCGTGCGCGGATCGTCGAGCAACTGGAGATCGCCCGCGGCGCGGAGGCTGTCCGACGTGGCTCAGATAGATCGCGAGATGGCTGTCATCTTCACGGTGGCGCCGCGTCCGGTTCCGACGCCGAGCCCTGATGTTCTCGCGGCCGTCGGCGATCACCAGGCGGCGACCGAAAAGTTTGTCGCGGAAAGCGAACGAAAGCGCGTCGCCGCGATGACGCTCCATATCGCCGCGCTGATCATGGCGGAAGTATTGCCGGTGGCGGGCGCACTATGGCGCCGCGGCGCTGGCCTGGCACTGCTTCTGGCCATGTCGCTCCTGTTATTCCCCGCGTGCTCGGCCCAGGTTGGCTCGGAGAGCGAGCCGCTTGTGCAGGTCGGGTCAGAAGGCCAACCACTGGCGAACATGCCCGTATCGGCCAACGTCGCCGCAACGGTGGCCGCCAGCGTGGACGCGACGCTGGACTCGTCCATTAACGTCGCCAGCCCCAGCGCCACGCTCGCCGGCTCCGCCGATCTCAGCGGCATCGCCTCCGATACGTCAAAGCAGGAGACAGCCCAGCGCAACACGTCGAGCGCCGGTGGAGACAATCGACCCATCGAAACCAACCTCAGCATCAATGGCTCCGGCTGGCCGTTCGCCGCCGCCATACTCGGCGTGGCGCTTCTGTGGCTGTTCTATACGATCCACCGATGCCAGGTGGAGCGACTCGCCGCCGGCGACGCGAAGTGCACCACGGTCGAACAGAACGCCCAAGGCGTCGCGCGAGCGATTCACGATCTAGGACCCGGCCCCGTCCGCGACAAACTCCTCACGCTCATCAGCCGCCGCGTAAAGGATCGCGACGCCTGGGAGGCGACCGTGGGTTCGTATGACGTGTCAATTGGTGACAGGACACAGCAGCCGAGTGTGGCGTAGATAAGCAAGGCCAGAGGCCGCGAAGGTGGCGTGAGGCTACCTTCGCCACGGTGTTAGAGGCACCGCACAAGGGCCTCCGGCTTCTAACTGGATCGACCAACGGCGTGAGAGAAAACAGTAGTGCGTAATGTCCCCATTAAAACCTGTTCTCCGCTGGCCCGGCGGCAAGGCCCGCCTGGCGGAATGGATTCTGTCCCGGATACAGCCGCACACGCTGTACGTCGAGACTTGCTGTGGCGGAGCGGCTGTCTTCTGGGCCAAACCAAAAGACCCAAAAATCACCGAGGTATTAAATGACGCCGACGGCGAACTCATCAATTTTTACCACCAACTCCACCGACGCGGAAAATGCCTCGCCATCGAGGTGGACGCGATGCCGTATTCGCGGAAGCTATTCAGCGCGATGCTTCACGCCAGATCCACCAGGTCGTTTCGACGTGCTGTGCGATTCTGGTACCTCAATCGCGTCGCCTTCGGTGCCAAGCGGGATCGCCCGACCTACGGCGTCACAACCAGGCACGCCACAGTCCTCCCAGACAGCATCCTGCTCAACCTCGACGCCACCATCGAGCGGCTTCGCGGGGTTGCGTTTGAGTCCGTCGATGTTGTCCGCGCTGTCGAACTGTATGATCGACAAAATGCTCTCCTGTACGTCGATCCCCCGTATTACGGCCTCAGCCAGGACTACGCCGCGACATTCGGCGAAGCTGACCATTCCCGCCTCGCCGCCGCCCTGCGACGGGTCAAAGGCCAGTGGCTCCTCAGCTACAACGATTGCCCGCACATTCGGGCGCTGTACGCTGACTACACCATCCACCGCCGAGACATCCGCTACTCCCTCCGCAACGCCAAGGGATGCGGACGAGGATCAGACGGAAAGAGCCTGGCCCGAAAACTTTCCGGCGAACTACTCATCGGCAATAGATAGGGCCTGGAGAAGGATCGTCTGGTATTAACCAGCCACCAGGGCACGCCGATAGGCGTCCCAAGAAGGGTAGTGGGAATCCCCAGAGCAGACGGTGTTAGGCTACGTCGCCGGGGACAGGCCACCAGGCGGGATTATGCCCCCCCCCCCCCAGCCCTTATGACCGAGATGCACCAGACATGCCACGCACGGCGGCGCAGGCCAAAGACAGAACAACGAAATAGGTGTTTGACGCCCCGTTAAACGCCAAGTAACAGAGCGTAACCGAGTGGCTAAAACAAGGCACGCCAAACGGCTACGCTTACGGTCTGCGCCGTTCAAATTTCGTCAGTCCAGCTTTGCAGTCCAGAATCCTCTGCGCCAGTCCAGCTTTGGTTTGCGCACTGTAGTCGTTTTTTCCCATGGTGAGCCCGTACTCGGGCGAACCATGGGTTCGCGGTCCCCTTTCCAACAAGCCCCGACAGGGGCGTCGTAGTGTGCCGGACGTCCGATGTTCCCTATGACGTTACGACGCCCCTTGCGGGGCTTGGGTGTAACAAAACATTCGAACCCATGGTTCGCCCGAGTACGGGCTCACCATGGGCTAAAAACGACGCCGCTTCGCGGCTGTGTGCCGGCGATTCAACGCGAGACCGTGGAGGCGAATCGGTTTGTATTCAATGTCAAAACCATCGTGCTAAAAAATCTGGGCACGTCCCCCGGGCGAATTTCGGGCAGGGGCTTGCCGAACGCCCGAGGGATGGTAGAATGCTGCGGTCGTGATTGATTCCGCGCCCCGGCTGCGCCGGGGTGGTTCCTTTGTAGAGGAGATCGACCGAATCCGTTTCCGTTAACAAATACGCCGCCAGTAAACCGGCGTCATATGCTTTGGGAATTCCTCAAAATCTCCCCGTTTTCGTGTGTTCCCATTACTCATTCGTGAGCATCCCTATAGGGATGCTGTTGTTGCGTTTGAGTATGGGCTTGGGAGAGCCTTGAGGAAGACGTAAACGGCGGCATCCTTTTGGTGCGCGGCTGTTCCCGCGTCAACGATTGTCTGGATCGCCCTGTCCACGTTGGACTGGGCGTTTTTTATTTGCGGTTGGCCCCGCGAAAAGCGGGACCCAGAAAGGAGAAAGGCATCATGCGAAAAGGGAAGCACAGGATTTCAGGAAAACGATGGCTTGTCGCATTGGCGGCAGCGCTGGTCGTCTACGGAATGGCGACGGCCACCGCATCGGCGGCGGTCGTGAAAGGAGCGTTGTATTCGTGGGGGTATAACGGTAACGGTCAGTTGGGACTTGGGCACAACATAACCCTTCGCACTCCGCAGCCGGTGCCGGGGATGGACAGTGGAGTCAAGGCCATCGCGGCGAGCTATGAGCATGGTTTGGCCGCTCGAAACGGAACGCTGTATGCATGGGGAAGCAACGTCTCCGGCCAGTTGGGAGGTGTGGGGGCCAGCAACACTCCGCGACTGGTGGCGGGGGTGGATGGCGGCGTGACGGCGGTTGCGGTAGGGACAGGCTACAGTCTGGCCATTCAGAGTGGAAAGTTGTATAAATGGGGAAGTGATGGGGTGACGAACAGTCCGATTCCATCGCTGGTGACGTTGTCGGCGAGTGAAAACGACGTGACGGCCATTGCGACGGGAAACGGCTATTATTTGGCCATTCAGGATAGAAAGCTGTATGCGTGGGGGTCGAACACCTCCGGCCAACTGGGACTTGGAAATTACACGTCCTATGACACTCCGCAACTGGTGTTGGGGATGGAAGGCAACGTGACGGCCATCGCGGCATTTGCCACTGCGAGTATGGCGGTGATGGACGGGCGCGCGTATGTATGGGGCAGTATGTGGGGGACAGGCTACAGGACGCCGCAAGAGGTGGCTGGGTTGACAAACATCGTAGACGTGGCGATAGGATACACCAACTACGTCTACAGTTATTATGCGCTGGATGCGGATGGTGTTTTGTGGGCATGGGGATCGAATCGGTGGGGGCAGTTGGGCATTGAGTCGGGATTCGACACCACGACGCTCTTTACGACACCGCAGCGCGTGGGTGAGGCGGAAGGTTTGACGTTTGCATCGATCAGCGCGGGGGCTGGTTTTGTCCTGGCAATCGGCG
>Ga0123353_10016462_pt1 | contig 10811 bp, 9 predicted proteins | sample TergutLab28metaG_3_FD_92763 | JGI IMG/M metagenome (GOLD analysis project Ga0123353, IMG submission 92763) | Labiotermes labralis P3 segment gut microbial communities from Petit-Saut dam, French Guiana - Lab288 P3 | ecosystem: Host-associated > Arthropoda: Insects > Digestive system > Gut ... | reverse complement strand
CTGCCACAGCGCTTTTTCGATCTCGATGTCCCGGTGGTTCACGTCCACCTGCAGGCCGGCGGACGTCAGGTGCCGCCCCAACGCCTCGGCGATGGCCACTGAGCGGTGCGCGCCGCCCGTGCAGCCCACCGCGATCATCAGGCACTGTTTGCCCTCCTCGCGGTAGTGGGGCAGCAAGAACGCGAGCATGTCGTAGGTGCGCTGCAAGAACTCCTGGGTGGCGGGGTGGCCGAGCACGAAGTCGCGCACCGGCTCCTCCAGCCCGGTAAACAGGCGGATCTCTTCAATATAAAATGGATTGGGCAAAAAGCGCACGTCGTACACCAAGTCGCTGGTGCGGGGCAGCCCGCGCTTGAAGCCGAAGGACAGAATCTCGACGCGTAGCGCGCCCACGTCGCCCGGGTCCCTGTTCAGCAGCTTGCCCACCGCCGCCGCGGTTTGGCGCGGGCGCATGGGGCTGGTATCCACCAGATAGGTGGCAAACTCGCGCAGGGGCTGCAGCATTTCGCGCTCCCGGGCGATGGCGTCGGTGAGGGACACCTCCTCGCCGGCCAGCGGGTGGTCGCGGCGGGTCTCCTTGTAGCGGGAGATCAGCACGTCGTCGCTGGCGTCCAGGTACAGCGTCTCGATGGGATAGCCGGTGCGGCGCGCGTCCTCGATCACGGTGCGCACGCTGTGGGCGTCAAAAAACTCGCCGCTGCGGATGTCCACCGCCAGCGCCACCTGCTTGATGCGGGTGGAGGCCTGTTCGCACAGCTCCAAAAACTTGGCGATCATCATGGGGGGCAGGTTGTCCACGCACAAAAAACCGCAATCTTCCAGGTAGCGCAGCACGCTGGTTTTGCCCGCCCCAGACATGCCGGTTACGATCAGGTATCGCATCGAAACACCCCCTTATACCAGTGAAGAGTGAATAGTGAATAGTAAATAGTGAATAGTGGAGAACGGTTCCTGATAAACAAACTATAACTCTTCACTTTTCACTCTTCACTCTTCACTTCCAACGACACGCACTTCCGGTTCGAGCAGCACGCCGCTGCATGCGTACACTTTGTCTTGTACGCGTTGGATCAATGCCAGCAGGTCGGCGGCGGTGGCCCCGCCGGTATTGACGATAAAGCCCGCGTGCAGGGGCGATACCTGCGCGCCGCCCACGCGCTCGCCCTTGAGGCCGGCCTCGTCTATCAGCCGGGCGGCGAAGCGCCCGGGCGGCCGCTTGAAGGCGCTGCCCGCGCTGGGCTGGCGCAGCGGCTGCTTGGCGCGCCGCTGCTCCGCGAGGCCGCGCATGCGCTCGGCGATCTCTTGGGGATCGCCCGGGGTGAGCGCGCACACCACCCGGGTCACGATCCAGCCGCGATCCAACAGTGCGCTGTGGCGGTATCGGTACGCCAGATCGGCCGCCGGCAGCGTGCACGTGCATCCCCGCTCGTCCACGATGTCCACGCTTTGCACGATTTGCGCCATCTCGCCGCCGTAGGCGCCGGCGTTCATGCAGGCCGCGCCGCCCATGCTGCCCGGTATGCCTTCGGCAAAAGCCAGGCCGTCCAGCCCGCTTTGCTGTGCCGCCCGCGCCGCCGCCGGCAGCAGCAGGCCGGCTTCCGCCACGAGGCGATTCCCCTCTACCCCGCACCGGGCGAGGCCCGGGCCGACGTGCAGCACCGCGCCGCGGACGCCGCCGTCGCGCACCAGCAGGTTGGAGCCGTTGCCCAGCGCCAGCAGCGGAACGCCTAGTTCCCGGCAGGCGCGCACCGCGCAGGACACCTGCTCCGGGGAACGGGGGATCACGAACAGGTCGGCGGGCCCGCCCACGCGGAGGGTGGTGTGCTCGCGCATGGGCTCGTCGCGCAGCAGGCGCGGCGGGCTCTCCGTGCCGCAAAAGGCGCCGCGAAGCTTCTTTTCCAACGCAGCGACGGCATTCGCCAACGCAAGCTTGGGCTGCATGCCTCTCCGCCTCTCCACGAAAAATCAAAAAACAAAATCAAAAACCCGCTTCTATATTCTACATGAAGCGTGGCGTTGATACAAGCCTTCACCACACTTCCCCGATCCACAGGTCGACGCCGCCCTGCGTCAGCGCCATATCCACCCGCGCCAGGAACCCGGATCGCCGCCCGGTCCATTCGAAGGCGTTGGGCACCCGTATGTCCTCGGCCGCCAGCGATTGCGCCACGGCGTGCAGCCAGGGCGCGGCCTCGGCATCGTAACCGGGCACATCGCCGCGCACCGGGAAGAGGCCGTGCTCGGCCAGGGCTTGCTGCGCTTCGGTTCCCATCAGCTGCCGCAACAATTCGGCGCACAGCGCCTCCGACGGGCCGCCCTCGGCCCCGCGGAGAATACCCGCCAGCAACAGTTGATCGGTGAAGGCCTGCTGTGCCGCCACGACGCGGAAATCGAACCCCTTGCCGGTTTCGCCCAGCGCGCTGCATTTGCGGATGTCGCGCTGGGTGCCCAGCAATGCCATGGCCCGGCGGCCGATGAAGTCGGCGTAGGCCTTGTCCGGGGTGCAGAGGGCAAAGTCGTCGGGCAAGGTTCCGCCGCCGCGCAGTGCGGCGATGCCCTGGGGCCATCCGCCGCCCAGCGCCCCGCCCTGGGCCAGCAGCGCCGCCGGATGGGTGAGGGCGTCGCCGGCGGCACATTGCAACGCGTACCGGGCGGGCTGTTTTCCCTGGGCCGGCCGGGCCGCCGCCGCCAGGCTCTGCCGGTCCAGCGCGGGCCGCTCCGGATCGGGGTACCCTTCGGGGTTCACCAGCAGCGCGTAGCCGCCCATCGCTACGGGCACGCCCCACTGGCGCTCCCGCCAGCGCCCGGAGGCGGCCAGCTCGGCGCGCACCGGCAACTCGCCGTGAAGGGGGATCAGGAGTGCCGCCGGATCGGCCAGGACGCCGGGGGCGAACAGCAGCAGGTCGGGCAGCACCGCGCCCTCTTCGGTGAGCTCGAAGGGCTGGGCGCGCCGCACCCGCAGGTTCACGCCCGGATGCCCCCGTTCAAAGATTGCGCACTGCTTCTCCAGCCAGGCGGTGGAGCCGACCCAGCTCTCGCACACCCACACGCGCAGCACCCGCCGCTGTGGCCTGGGCGCTATGTCCGGCTTGGGGCCGGCGTGCAGCAACGCGTCCCGCTGCCATACGAGCGCCGCGGCCAGCGCCACGGCGATCCACGCGATCCTTTTGTCGCGCACAAACACCCCTCCCAACAGGCATGCGCTTTGGCAGACATGCGCTTTATTGGGAAGGGTATGTGCGCTGCCAAAGTTTCATAACGTACGGAAGGCCTGCTCGTATTGGGCTACGACGTCCGGCCAGTTGTAGGCGGCCGCGATGCGCTCCTTGGCGCGCTCGCCCAGGGCCTTCCGCTCCGTGGCGGCCATGGATTCCGCCGCGCCGATTTGCCGCGCCAGGCTGTCCGCCGTCTTTTCCCAATACAGCGCGCTGTCCGCCGCCACCTCCCGGTTGAAGGCCACGTCCAGCACCAGGTTCACGTCGGTGGCGGCGAGGGCTTCCAGCAGGCTGGGGTTGGTGCCGCCCGCCTCGTGGCCGTGCAGGCAGCCGTAGGCTTCGCGGCGGATGCGGGCGAGCAGCGCTCCGTCGTACACCGTGCCGGCGAAGCGCACGCGGGGGTCGCGGTCGAAGCCGGTGCGGGTGCGCAGGCGCTCATAAAAGCGGTTGCGCTGTACGTTGGAGATGAGCACCAGCTTGCGGCGCGTGCCCGATTGCAGAAAGCCGCGCAGCATGGTTTCGTAGTTGTTTTCCGGCAAGAAGCGGCCCACCGCCAGGTAGAATCCGCCCTTTTCGAGCCCGTGTTCGGCGTACCAGCGGCCGATGGCCTCCTGCCCGCAGGGAATCTCGCACAGCTCGGCGCCGTAGGGGATAAACAGGGTGCGCGGCGCGTACCGCCCGTATTCCCCCTGGATGTAGCGCTCGATGGCGCGGGAATCGCAAATCAGCAGATCCGCCCGCTTCACCGTCAATCCCTCGGAGAGCTTCCAGTAGCGGCGGATGGCGGCGCTCCACCCGGCGCGGGACCATTCCAGCCCGTCCGGATTGACGGCCAGGGTGGCCCCCATGGCCGCCAGCTTCTTTTTGAATCGGCCGATAAACGGGCCCACCCGGCACGTGAGCACATACACGACGGCATTCGCTATGGCGTGCCGGCGGATGTAGGCGCAGCAGGCGCGCAGCGCCGCCAGATCGTAGTACACGGCCTTGGCCGGGCCGATGTTGGGCGCCGGCAGATGAAAGCAGCGCGCGCCGCGGTATTCGGTCTCGCGCCTGATCGTATCCAGGCAGGCGACGTGGTACTGTATGTTTGGATCGGCGCGGCGCGAGACCAACTGATCCACAAAGGTTTCAAAGCCGCCGTAGCGCGCCGGTATCCCCTTGCTGCCCAGTATGAACACGTGGAGCGTATCGGGCATGTGTGCGCCCCTCCCTTTGTTTGTGCTTGGCCAAGCCTGTCATCAAGCTTACCATCAAGCTTATCATCATGCATTTGCGTTTGCAACAGGTCTTGACATTTGGCCGCAATTCCGGTATGATAGCGCCTGTTCCCCACCGATATGCGCCCATAGCTCAGCTGGATAGAGTGTTTGACTACGAATCAAAAGGTCACAGGTTCGAATCCTGTTGGGCGCGTCATAAAAGCCTTGCATCCGAATGGATGTGAGGCTTTTGTTATGTAAAAAACAGAATCGGCAGCGCGAATTGGAGACTAAAAGAATTAAAGCGGTATCATGGAAAAATTGCTTGCTTAGCTTACTTTCGATTCAAAAACCCTATAAATACTTGCGTTTTTGAGAAATGATATGATAAAATCACAAAATGCAGCATCAAAAATAAAATTCTTATGGAAGGAGTATTTGCCGATGAAAAAGCGACTTGCTTGTTTGTTCCTCGCCTTCTTGATTGCCTTTATTGCTTCCTCTGCCTTTGCGCATTCTGGCCGTACGGATAGTAGGGGAGGACATAGAGACAATAAAAACAAGAGCGGCCTTGGCAGCTACCATTATCATTGTGGGGGGAATCCTCCACATTTGCATGGTGGCGGTTCATGCCCATACGGAAAGTCGAGCTCGTCTAAGAAGCCCTCCACAAGAGGCGCCACCTCTGCCGCAAAGAGAAGCAAGATCGTTTGCAAAAATATGCCCAAAGCGATCAAGCCCGGCGAAACAGTCCGGCTTACATGGCAATTGGAGAATACGAACAAGGTTGAGTGGAGCGTGTCCGACCCAAGGATATTGACCATTACGGCAGATGGGATAATCACCGCACATCGGCCTGGAACAGCAAGAATCACAGCAAAAATGGATAACGGCACAAGCACATTTAGCGTAAGGGTGAATCCTGTAAGGGTTAAGAGCATCACGATCATGGATAAACCGGAAACGTTGCGACCGGATGATCAGATCGCGCTACAAGCCCTTGTTCTGCCGGCAGATGTATATGAGAGTGGAGTAAAATGGACGTCCAGCAATAAACGGGTGGCGGCCATTGACCAAAGCGGCGTTTTGACGATCATTGCGCCCGGAAAGGTGACAATCACGGCAACATCCAAGGACAATCCCGATATAAAAGATAAAGCCAGCATAGTCATTGGGGTATTCAGTGAGAGCATTGTGATTGCGGCGCCTGATGAAGCACAAGGAGGAGATAAGATCGAGTTATCCGCAATTGTGCTGCCGGAAGATACGACCAACCCAAGCGTCAAGTGGGAAGTGGTGCCCAAAGGCGCGGGTACAATATCATCAAAGGGCATTCTTTCCCTCAAAAAAGTGAAACAGCCGACAGAGATCATTGTAAGAGCAACGACAAAAGACACCGGCATCATGACGGAGCATACGATTCTGATCGTTCCATAAACGGTAGTGCAAACATGGAACATACAAAATTTTCCTAAACAGAACTATTGACATCCGTGTTTTCATGGGCTATATATGGTTGAAGGCCTAACGGCTGCTATTGGGGACGCTGTTTCTCAACCATGTGAGGCATATAGAGAAAAGAAGCGCGGATGGAGGAGGATACACATGCACAAGAAATGGATACTGGGCTATGTGATGAACCGGGCGCTGCCCGGCTTCACGGCGGAAGACGGGCAAAAGCTCACCCACATCAACCTCGCTTTCGGCGTGATCCGGGAGGGCCTGCTCCACATGGGCGGCCTGCCCGACATCGCGGAGTTGCCCCGCATCCGCGGCGACAACCCCGGCCTTCGCGTCGTGCTCTCCGTGGGCGGTTGGGGGGCAGGCGGCTTCTCTGATACCGCTAAAACGGAGCAAGGTCGGAAAAAGTTCGCCGAAAGCTGCGCCCGGGTGGCGGACCAGCATCGCCTGGACGGAATCGACATCGACTGGGAGTACCCCTGCATCGCCGACGCGGAAATCGACGCCGACCCGGCGGACAAGGAGACCTTTACCTTGCTGCTTCAGGCGCTGCGGGATGTGCTGGGCCCCGAGCGCATCCTGTCCATCGCCGCCGGCGCAGGCCCGTACTTTTGTGAGAATACGCAGATGGATCAGGTGGCCCGCATCTGCGACTACGTGCAGCTGATGACCTACGACATACGCTCCGGCTTCTGCGATGAGGCCGGGCATCACACCTGCCTGTACACCGCCGAGGGCGACCGGTTCGACGGCAGCGCCCAGTCCACCGTGGAGGATTTCGCCCGCCACGGCGTGCCCAAGGAGCGCATGGTGCTGGGCGCGGCCTTCTACTCCCGCCGCTGGGAGGGTGTGCCCAACGTAAATCACGGCCTGCATCAGCCGGCCAAGACCATGGGATTGGGCGGGGCGAATTACGGGGAGCTGGTAAGCAAGTACTTCAACAATCCCGCCTTTGTGCGCTATTGGGACGAAAAAGCCCAGGCCCCCTGGCTGTTTGATGGGAGCACCTTCATCAGCTACGACGATCCCCGGTCTTTGCGGGCGAAGTGCGACTATATCAAACAAGAGAACCTGCTGGGCATCATGTACTGGGAGCACGGGTGCGATCCCACGCGGGAGCTGCTGGGCGTGCTGGCGGAGGAGTTGGGGAAGTAACGGTCACACCTCGCTCCAGATGCGGCGCGCGTTGTCCAGCGACACCCTCGAGGCGTACTTCGGCTCCTCAAAGCCTTCGAACTCGATGGCGATGGGGCCGTCGTAGCCGGCCCCCTTGATGTGGCTTAGGATCTCGTACATGTCCAGGTCGCCCTGGCCCATGATGGAGCCGCGCAAGTACCTGCCCATGTTGGAGCGGAACCAGTGGCCGCCGCAATCGAACTCGGTGGTGTCGCCGGGGTTGCGGCGGCGGATGTAAAAGTCCTTCAGGTGGATCATCTCGGCCAGGGGCGCCAGCTTCCAGGCGGCCACGGCGGGGTCCTCGTCCACACAGGCGATGTTGCCGGTATCCAGCAGCAGCCTGTAGTTGTCGCGGTTCACGGCGCGAACCAGCCGCTCGCAGCGGTCGCACCCGTTTACGAAGAAGCCGTGGTTCTCCAGCATGGTGGTGACGCCCAGGGTTTGCGCGTACTCGGCGATGCGCGCCGCCGCCTCCACCATGCGGGGAAACAGGCGCTCGAAGTGCTCTAAGCCGTTTTCGTCGCGGGGGCGGCGGAACGACGAAATATCGTGGCGCATCCGCGGCAGGCCCAGCTCCGCGGCGATTTGCACCTGCCTTTGGGTGCGCGCGATTTCCGCCTCGAACGCTTCGGCTTCCTCCTCGCACAGGTTCGCCGGCACCGAGTAGTTTGCCAGCGGTATCCCCGCGTCCTTGGCCGCCCGCTTGGCCGCCCCGATGGCCTCTCGGTCGATGCTACCGTCCGCGTGTTCAAATTTGTACGAAAAAGGAACGAGCTCCACGCATTCCGCGCCCTGGGCGGCCGCCCAATCGATGGCGGTGGCCAAGGTCATGCGCCCCTGTTGGATTTCCCGGTCGATGGAATATAGGCTCAGCCCCAGTTTCATCACGGATTCCTCCTTTGTCCTGTGCGATCCTTTTGGATGGCTCCATTGTAGGATAAGCGCGCGCCGATGGCAAGCGATTCGCGAATCCAGAAGTGCCCTCAAACGCAAAAGATATTGACATACATACAGTATGTATGTTATTGTTTTGCGGAAGCGTCGAAATGAGAGAGGAACGCTGAGAGGAGAGCGAATGGGTGAAGCACAAGGATTACTACGATGACAAATACATAGCGTTGATTTCGGATAAACTTGCCCGGGCACATCATCAATTTAAGGGCGAAGTGTTTGCAAGGCACCTTCGGGGAAAGTTAGAAGGCCTGCCCTTGTTTGAACGGTTCGATTTGATTGTGCATGCCTTGGAGCAGAGCATGCCCGATGATTATACCGATAACATCAAGCAGCTACATCATTTGCTCGAGGGAGAACTGCAAACGCAGAGCGGAATGTTTACCGAAGGTTGGTGGTATTGGCCTATTGGCAGGTACGTCGAAAAAAACGGGGTTTTGGATTTTGAAGCTTCCATGGGCTTTATCAAAGAATTAACCAAAAGATTTACCGGCGAATACGCTGTGCGGCCCCTGATTGCGCAATATCCCAAACGGGCTATGTCGCTGTTAATCCAATGGAGCAAAGACGAGAACGTTCATGTCCGCCGGCTGGCAAGTGAGGGAATCCGCATTCGGCTGCCTTGGTCTAAAAAGCTATATACAGCCCTCGATGAATTCGAATCGTTTGTGGTTATTCTGGACAATTTGAAAAACGATTCTTCAAAATTTGTTCAAAAAAGCGTCGGGAACAATCTAAACGACTTGTTCAAAGAGGCGCCGGAAAAAGCTTCTTTTATTATAGACAACTGGCAAAGGGACAACCCCACCCAAACGACGCGCTGGATCATCGCCCATGGAACACGGAGTTTTAACAAGGAATTTTAACAAGAAAGAGGGAAACAATGAATAGCTTTTATCCGGTGTTAATGACCGACAAACTCCAGGAGACCGTCCATTTCTACAGGAATCACTTGGGATTTGAAGCAACGTTCGAAAGCGATTGGTATATTAGCTTAAAGGAGCCGTCGGGCCATGAGATCGCGCTGATTGACGCGAAGCATTCAACGATACCGCAAGATCGTCAAACAGCCGTTGCAGGGCTGATACTGAATGTTGAGGTTGATGACGCGGAACGGATGTACAAGAAACTTGTGATAGAAGCCGGCATTGCTCCATTGGGCGACCTTCGCGACGAGGAATATGGGCAGAGACATTTTATCGTATCCGACCCGAATGGGGTATTGCTGGATATCATTCAATACATTCCTCCGAGCGAAGAATTTATGGCCATGTACCATAAATCAGATGGGTAGATTGAATGAGAAAAGAATCATGAGAAAAGAATCAGCCGAAAAAACGAAAAAGCGCTTGCTAGAAATTGCGCAGCTACACTTTGTGGCGCATGGATATCACGGCGTTTCGCTTGAAGATATGGTGGATGAAGCCGGCGTAACCCGCGGCGCTCTGTATCATCATTTTCAAAACAAATTGGGCCTATTCAAAGCCGTATACGAAAAAACACAAAACGATGTGGCGGCGCAGATCGAAGCGAGCTGCAATCAAAGCGAGGATCCGTGGGAGCAGCTTATTCTTGGGTGCAAAGGTTTTATTGACGGAGCCATTCAACAACAAAACGCAAGAATCATGTTGATTGACGCTCCGAATGTGTTGGGATGGAACGATTGGAGAAAAACCGATAAGGAAGTCTCCGAATCTTCATTGGCAGAGCACGTAGCGTTTTTAAGTGAACAGGGATTTTTGAAGCCCGTTCCTGTTTCGCTCATTGTCGCGGCCATTTCAGGGGCGCTCAATGAACTCGCGATTTATTTGTGTAGCGATCCTGGACTGGCTGGCAATGATGGATACATACTGGATACCATCAAAAATCTGCTCGATGGTTTTAAAGCTTGATCAATGCATCAGAGCCATTTCCCAAGATCCCGCTCGGTTGACATTTGCCCCTGCCGCCGGTATACTGGCAATGTTTTTATACGAAACAAATCCCATACTCGGAGGAATGGCCATGATCAACGGATTTTTTCGCATGGATCAACCCGTCAACGAGCCTGTCAACAGCTACGCGCCCGGCGCCCCCGCCCGGGCTTCCCTCAAGGCGGAGCTCGATCGCCAGCGCGCCCTCTGCCCGGACATTCCGCTCATCATCGGCGGGCGCGAGGTGTTCACCGATGCGCGGGACACCTGCGTGACGCCCCATCGCCACGCCCACGTGCTGGCCCGCTATTGCGTGGCGGGCGAGCGGGAGCTGCGCTTGGCCATAGAGGCCGCCATGGACGCCAGGGCAACGTGGGCCAGTATGCCCTGGGAGCAGCGGGCCTCCATCTTTTTGAAGGCGGCGGACCTGCTGGCCGGCCCGTGGCGGGACCGGCTGAACGCCGCCACGATGCTGGGCCAGAGCAAGACGGCCCACCAGGCCGAGATCGATTCGGCTTGCGAGTTGATCGACTTTTTGCGCTTTAACGTGTACTTTGCGCAAGAGATTTATCGCCAGCAGCCCAACAGCGCGCCCGGCGTGTGGAACCGGATGGAATACCGGCCGCTGGACGGCTTTGTGATGGCCATATCGCCGTTTAACTTTACGGCCATCGGCGGCAACCTGTGCACCGCCCCGGCGATCATGGGCAACACCGTGCTGTGGAAGCCCGCCTCCACCGCCGTTCTTTCCAACTATTACTGTATGCGGCTGCTGGAGGAGGCGGGGCTCCCCGAGGGCGTGATCAACTTCGTGCCCTGCCGGGGTGCGGACGTGAGCCGCCACGTGCTGACCGACGAGCGCCTGGCCGGCTTCCACTTCACCGGTTCCACGG
>Ga0123353_10016460_pt1 | contig 10811 bp, 3 predicted proteins | sample TergutLab28metaG_3_FD_92763 | JGI IMG/M metagenome (GOLD analysis project Ga0123353, IMG submission 92763) | Labiotermes labralis P3 segment gut microbial communities from Petit-Saut dam, French Guiana - Lab288 P3 | ecosystem: Host-associated > Arthropoda: Insects > Digestive system > Gut ... | reverse complement strand
GGTTGGATTCCGGCGGAAGCGTTCAACCTGGCGGTTTTCAAGTATCGTCAGGATAAAACCCTGTCCGATTCTTTGGACAAGACCAGAGACGATCTCGAACAACGCGGAATCAACAGAACCCGGACGACATCTTCCGCCAATTCTGCGACACAAACGGCTCCACAGCAACCACGTCCACCACAATAACCACGTCCACCGCAACAGCCCATGCCGCAACAACAGATGCCACGTCAATCGGCTGCCGAGGCGGGGCAAATCACCAATCGCATTCCAGGCATTCCTTATTTATAATCTCAAATCAATTGAACAAAAATATCCCATCAACAATTTACAAGAAATGAGTTTTTACCATGAAATACTGTTTTCCTTTGATTGTCGCGATTCTTTTGGGAATCTGTTGCGACACTGCCCATGCTCAACGTCTTTTCCAACAACGCCCTGCAAATCAAGCGACTGTTGCCCGTCAGACTTCGCCTGCTCCACAAAAACCGGAAGCATCAAGTCCGACCCCCGACGTTTCGGGACTTCCAACGCCGCCTCCGTTGGGGGATTTTCGCGCGTTGCTTGTCGTCGTCCAAAAATACCCGTCGTCCATAGGAAAAGACCTCCCCAATGCCTGGGCGGAAATTTCGCTCATATCCCGGGAATTGAAAAAATTGGGCTACAAGGATGTTACCGTGGTTTCCGATGAAAAAGATTCGGAATCCCCGTTGTTTTCGACAAGCGAAAATGTTATGCGAGAACTGGGGAAACTGGCCGCACGGACGAAAAAAGACGATACCTTGACGGTGGTGATTTCAACACACGGCATTTCTGAAAACGGGGTAAGCTGTTTTCTCATGCCGGACCATACGCGGGTTTCGATCAAAGACATTTACTCCACGCTTCAACGATCGCCATCAACAAAAAAACTGCTCATTGCCGAAGCATGTCGTACGTCCGCCGGGAGTCGTGACTTTATCAAAGGAATGAAAGCCCTGAAAGAAAATTATCCCACAGGATTGACCGTCTTTCATGCGTGCTCGGAAGGCGAGCAGTCATGGACGATGCGCGGTCTTGATCCCAAAGCCCCTCAGGAGGAGCATTCCGTGTTTCTCCATTATCTGACCAAAGGGCTGGATGAAGCGGATTACGTCGTCGGCGGCAACAACGGGGATTTGACGGTTTCCGAGTTGTATAACTACCTTGAAAACAAGGTCAAAAACGCCGCAGCATCCGAGCCTCTCAATAAAAAACAACGCCCGGAAACTTTTTCTTATGATTCGAGTTTCGTTGTCGGGAGACGTCCCATCATCAACCCGTTCCTGAAAATGCGGGTATCGATGGACTGCCAGCTTGAAGTGAGTCTCGATCAACTTGCCGAATCGGGGAATCGCGCCGTGCGTGACGCACAAAACCGGCTCGGTTTGACGTTTCTCGAATCCTGGTCGTATATGAGGCGAACCTCGACAATGGGGGAACGATTCCCGAACATTCGTGCTTACGCGGATGCCGCCGTTGCCGATTACGCGCGAGGTTTGATTCAATCCTATTGGCTACGTGAATTGACCCAAATCGGAGAACAATGCTTTGCCTTGAGTATTGAGTTACGAAACGATCCGAAATCCTATCTTTTCAGGGCGGATATGTATCGTGCGCTGGGGTTGTTCATTGAATCACTCAACGACTACAACCAGGCCAATGTCGATATGAATTTATACGTTCTGCTTGACCGGGTCGTTTATTCCGAACCGCCGGAAGGACTTGATACCCTTGCAACACGTCAAATGCTCACTCTTTCCGAAATCATTGATCAAGGTAAAAATCAACCCATTCGTGAGGAAAACAATCCAAACAAAACAGCCCGGGAACAACTTTCTCCCGCCCCGGTGCAGGACGATCTTGAAATGCGTTTTGAGCAACTGGTGAAAAAATCCATGGACTTGATTCAATCCTCCATGTCACAGTATGGCAGACCGCAAGCCGAAGGCAAGAGATACACGGAGCAAATGGAACTTGAAGCAAGGAATCAATGGAAACAAATGACATTGGCGGAAAAACGGATGAAACTTGATGAAGCGGAACAGCAATTTCTGCAAATGGGACGCAATTTGGACAGCACAGGCGTTTACCGGGGAAATGACCAGGCGGGGGCGTTGACGACGAAAGAATTTGAAAACCAATTTTCACTGGGGACGCTCGCAAGTTATTCTGCAAGGGTTCCACGTCAATCCAATACCCCGTTGTCGCAACCGGAGGAATCGGGTAACAGCCAGGCCGAGACCAACAGGGTGTGTCGTCTGATTGTCCAGGAACTTCGGGGACGCGGCAATCAAGTCACGTGGATCAAAGCAACCGTATGTGATCTTGGCATCGAATTCGACGTGTGGTTCAAGTCCCACGACGTGTTTTGGTCGAATGACTTGGCGGAAAACTATTGGGTCTCCGTCGGGGAACACTCCTCGCAATATCGTAACGCACAAGCCGCCGTGCAGGCAAGAGTCCAGAATATTCATAATGCCGTCATGACTTATGAAAATATTGCCAGCCTTCTGTCGAGTATCCCGTATGCTGGCATTTCTTTACCCGGTATTGCCCAATACGTTGGTATGGCGGAAGGATACGCGCGCGCATTAGTTGAACAGCGAATTAGGACTCGCATGGGAGAAGCCAACGAGATGGTCAGCCGGGACTACTACCGCCCGTGGTGGAATTCCGTCCTGGAACTGGAAACAAAATCACTGCCGACACAATAAGTACCATTTTTCATCCAATCAACATTGAAAAAGAAAGACATGATGACAAAGATATCTATTTATTACCTCGCGATTCTGATCATTGCGTCGATATCGGGTGTGGGTACCGCGCAATCGGATAACAGCATTCGATTGATCCAGCCTTCCCAGGCACTTTTGATCGGTTTTTCGCAATTTGAGCTTCAGGGCATCAACGACTTGCCGACCGTGGAAACAGACCTTGATACGTTAACTCCGGTCTTGCTGAGGGGTAAGTACGATGTCACGCGATATATGCCGGGAAAAGGCTTGAAAACGGCCGATCAATTGTATCCGATCAAAGCGGACGACGCATTGCATGATCAATTTTCGACCAAAGAAACGGATTTGTTAAAAACCTCAATTCGCATGTTTTTAAAATCCGTCCCCCAAACAACGAAAATAGCCGTTATTTACGTTTCGACACACGGTGTCGTCACCAACGACGGACTTTTCTTTACCGTAACGGATTCGACAGTTCACGGGCAGCCCACGCAACGGGGCGGAGTCACCATCTTCGAAAAAGTGTGCGGGCTTTCTTACAACTGGCTGTTTAACGAGGTGGCGGATTGCATGTTCGACGTACTCCTGATCTTCGACGCCTGCCATACCGGGGAAGGCAACGTGCCCGATCTTTCCCAATATGTGAAGAAAGAAAAATCCGCCACGCAAAATCGCGTCATTGTCATGGCAAGGTGTCACCGTGAACAACTGGCCAGTGCCAATACCAATTATTCACACTGGCTGAGTCTGGGAATGCAGGGTTTTGCCGATATGCGACCGACGGACGGAAATGTCGATGTCAACGAATTGCATGAATTTGTTTTACAACGGTTTCGCCTTGTCGCAAAGGATGAAGTACCGATGAAATTTGTTTTTGGCGCGGCACAAAACCCTGTCATAACACCTGTCATTCCGTTATCTCAGGAAGAACTGATCATCGCTATGGCAAGGGAAATCGACTTCGAACTCCAAAATGCCAAAGACACGATCCTTGATGCAAATGACAACCGTGATAAACGAATCAGTGTCTTTGTACCGGAATTTCTGCCGACAACCTACGCCCAACGGCAGGAAAACAACTATGAAAAAACGCGAAAACAACTGGGAAGGGAACTCGCTGCACATTTAAAGCGGTTTTCCGCGAAATCGGGCATTTATCGCGTTGTCGATTTTGACGTGGTCCAGAGTAAAACGGGAATCAAGGATAATGATCGCGACATCCTGAAAACCTTTTCTCACCTGGATGATTCTCCTTTTCTCTGGATTAATGGAACCATTGAACCTTTCGACATGGATAAGCATGAACCCACCCTGAAATCCAAGTCGAAGGATATTGAAATTGTTAAAATCATCAGTCAATTTGAAAAATCCATGTTGCACATTTCCTGCGACATACACCGAAAAGACCGTGCAATTCCTCTGACGCAATGGAGCGGTTTGATGAACAACGTCGTGCAAAACCTGGATGATCGCATCGAATCGCATCCTGTTTCCGTTGCCCCGAGAATCGTTTTGGGAGTGGATGAGGGCGATCCTCCGGTATTTGCGGCGATTTCACTGCCCATGCTCAACGATCCGCCTCAATCCAATCCGCTGGACAACCCCCTCCTTGAACCGATGATCCTGGTCAAAAATGCGAATGCACCGCCGATGAAAGACAATCCCACGGATGTGGAAATGGGCAGCTATATTTCCAAAAACTATACGAAACGCAAATTGAGTATCGTGGAAAACAACGAGTTGCGGATGGATCTGAAAGTGGGAGAGGAGTTTGTTATCGTACTCAATGTTCATCCATGTCCCCGGGGAAATAACGCTTGGAAACCCGACCCGCAAGACAAGAAACCGTATCTGTTTGCTCGCGTTTTAATTGACGGACGCAATACGATGACGCAGGCGATTCCCAAATACGAAGCAATGACGTTGGATGACGGTTATCAAACGGCATTCCGTTCCGCCGAACATGTTTCGGTCAGGAACGCCGAACCGTGGTATATCGCTTCCGACGGTGTCCCTGTGGGGATTCTCGGTTTTACGTCTCGCCAGGATCGTATGACACGCGCATTCAAAATGACGGACCAAATCGTGCGTGACAAGGAAGGTAAGACCATTTCCGATTACACCGGCTTGATCCAAATCATCGCTTATCTCCCGGAATTGCCGGGGACTCATAGAACCGCCGTTATGCCAGGCGACCAAATTCCTTACGAGCCGAAACTGATCAATACGCCTTACATACCGGGTGATATGATCGGCTCCTGGGTCATCCAGTATGGAAAATGAATATCCGCCTGCGATAAGACAATAACGCGATCAAGGCGGAATGACATGGCAACAATAACAACCCTTTTCAACCCAAGGAGGTTAAAATGAAACTACGAACAACATGCTTGACACTGACGTTTGCCGTTTTTTTGGCCGGGCTGGTTGCGGTACTTGCTCAGAACGGCAACACACGCGATATTTCCATTGTACCGATCACACAAAAACGGGCGGTGCTTATCGGTGTGAACGAGTATAACAGCTTGAGAAATTTGGAATTTGCCGTTGCCGATACGGTCGCGCTCCGCGACCGATTGATTGACATCGGTTTTCTCCGAGAGCAGATCAGTTGCCTTGTCACCGGTGCTGAGGTGGAGGCAAAAAATCTTCCAACCAAAAACAATATTGAAAATCAAGTGGAACTGACGGCCAAAAACGCGAATGCGGGCGACCTGATCATCCTTGCCTTGAGCGGTCACGGCGTGAAGGGTAAAAGTGGGAAATCCTATTTTTGCCCAAGCGACACCAACAACATGTCCGCCGAGACCATTGAGAAAAGCTGCGTGAGCATCGACTGGATTTATGAAACGCTGAACAAATCCGAAGCGAAGTTCAAGCTGATTTTGGTGGATGCCTGCCGTAACGATCCGTTTGAGGGCAGGGTGCGCGGAGACGAGGATGTCGTCGGGCTACAGGGGTTCCTGAATCCTCCGGACGGAATTATTCTCCTTCAAAGCTGCGAAGAAGGAACATACAGTTATGAGGACGAGGAAATCGGTCAGGGAATTTTCACCTACACGTTGATTCAGGGTTTGAACGGCCAGGCGGATGTCAACAAGAGCGGCAGCATCGGCATGATGGATTTGCTGACTTACACGATGCGGGAAACGAACAATTACGTCAGCAAGCGGTTTCGGAAGTCGCAAAAACCCCGATTGAGCGGATCGACCGGTGATTTTGAAATCGTCAATCTTGGCAACCTTTCGGTTTCCGAGCGTGAAAAGGCGGAGGGCTTTTACGAGGAAGCCATGACGCTCCGCAAAGATCGCAAGTATGAAGACGCTCTCCACAAAATCAACTTGGCCGTCAAAATCAATCCGCGTTCCGAAGCGTATTTCAACGAACGTGCCACGATTCTCCAGTTTTTGGTGGAGAAAACCAATGTCACCAGCGGCAGTGACCGTTACGAACGCCCGAAAGTGACGACGACCGATCCGCTGCAACGGGCTTTGGAGGAAGTGATAATTTCCAAGAATCGCCGGGATGATCTCGAAAAAGAACGCCTGACGATTCTCGAAGATTACCCGCCGACTCACGTCAAAGTCAAGGCAATAGAAAAACAAATCCTCGCGGAAGGTGTCTTGTACGCCAGCTATGTCGATCAGGCGAATATCCATTTTGGAACGGAGATCGAGATTAAAACCAATCTAATCAAGGAACACCTGGCTCAAGGTATGCGGGAAGACGCCAGAACTATCTGGGATTTAAAGGCATTGATTGAAAAACTTACAGAACAGAGAAAAGACTATGTGAATGCGTTCCATCCGGAAACGTATGAGGACTGCACAAAGCTTTTTCCGGAATTTGACATGCTTCGTTTCGTGCCACGTGAGGTGATTGATATCAAAGGTATCGAATATGCTTTTCGCTGGTGTCCACCGGGAACATTTATGATGGGAAGCCCGGAGTCGGAAGAAGGACAGCACCAAGTGACTCTGACCAAGGGTTTTTGGATGTTGGAAACTCAAGTGACACAAGAGATGTGGGAAAGTGTCATGGGGGATAATCCGAGCAACAGCAAGGAGGGACTTCGAGGTATTGGGCTTCGGTTCGTTAACCCCAAATTTCCCGTGAATAAAGTTGCATGGAGTGATTGCCAAAACTTTGTTTCAAAGCTAAACATGCTCAAAGTGACACCTGCCGGTTTCAAGTTTTCACTGCCGACTGAAGCTCAGTGGGAGTATGCGTGTCGCGCTGGTACAACGACTCCATTTAATTTCGGAAGTGTGTGGGATGTAAACCTGGCCCGTGATACCGCAGGAACCAAAGAAGGAACCGATGGAACCAAAGGACCTGTGCATGTAGGGTCATATCCGACAAATGCATGGGGATTGTATGATATGCATGGTAATGGAAGTGAGTTTTGTATGGATGTATATGGGAAGTATCCGGAGGGCCCTGTGACAGACCCAGTGGGGCCAACGACCGGTGAGGCACATGTGACTCGGGGCCATGCCACTTCCGCATCTCGTAACTACATGCATCAGGTAATGCCATGGGACTACCACACTGGTCTCCGCCTTGTCTTGGTCAGTGATAATCAGTCACAGACGAAAGTTGAACAACCGCCGATTGCACCATCGGTGGTTGAACAGCAACCGGCCGTCCAGCAGCCTGTTACTCCGCCGTCGGTACAACCCCAAATCTCCTCCCCAGTGATTCAAGGTAGTGAAGGGACATACACAGGCGAGCGTCAAGTGCTGACGATCAAGGACGTGGAATATGCGTTTCGCTGGTGTCCGCCTGGAACATTTATGATGGGAAGTCCGGAAAGTGAGGGTTATTTTAGAAAAGATAATGAAACGCAACATCGCGTGACTTTAACCCAGGGTTTTTGGATGCAAGAAACTCAAGTGACGCAGGAAATGTGGGAAAGTGTGATGGGAAATAATCCCAGTAGTTTCAAAGCCAGCAAGAGGCTCCCGGTAGAAAATGTGTCATGGAACGATTGTCAGAAATTCATTCGACAGATGAATCTATTGGGTGTTGCCCCGTCGGGCTACAAGTTTTCGTTACCGACGGAGGCACAGTGGGAATACGCCTGCCGTGCCGGAACGACATCGCCGTTCCATTTCGGAAGCTCTCTGCTTGAAAACAATGGGCGAACTATAACAATCTGGGCAAACTATAACGATTACAAAAAAAAGACGTTGGAGGTAAGTTCGTTTACCAAGAACGCTTGGGGTTTGTACGACATGCATGGCAATGTCTGGGAATGGTGTTTGGATTGGTATGGTACGTATCCTGAAGACAGTGTAGCGGACCCCGTGGGACCTCCGACTGGCTCGTTCCGCGTCCGGCGGGGGGGTGGCTGGCGCAGCACCGCCGGGGATTGCCGGTCTGCGTATCGGAGCTACCGCGATCCGTCGGACCGGGGGGACTACAACGACGGTTTCCGGCTGGCCATGGTCAGCGATCATCAGACACAGGCCGAAGTTGAACAACCATCAATGACACCATCTGTGGTTGAGCAACAACCTGTAATTCAACAGCCCGAACCCGTCGTCGAACCGCCTGTTATTCCGCCACCACCCGTCGAACTCCAGGTTACGGAATCGGCACTGACACCTGCAATGAAACGGCAAGTTCTCGCCGATTATCAGAAATTGGCGGAGTGCGTCGCGAAGCATCAAGGGACGTATGATTATATGAAGGAACACTATCAAGCCTGTTGGTCTGAGTGGAAAACTGCGGCTGAAGAAGGGATGCCCGAAGCTCAACTGTTGTATGGACTTTGCCTCAATACCTATCTTGACGGCGAAAAAGATGAAGAAGAAGCGGTGAAATGGTTTCGTAAGGCTGCCGAACAAGGTGTGGCCATCGCTCAGCTTGAGTTGGGCGATTGTTACAATTCCGGCACGAGCGTAAATCGGGACTCTTACGAAGCCGTCAAGTGGTATCGCAAGGCTGCAGAACAAGATATCCATTGTGCTCAAACCAATCTCGGGTGGTGTTACGCATCGGGCGATGGCGTAACACAGGACTATGCCGAAGCGATCAAATGGTATCTCAAGGGGGCTGTGGGGTGTAGTACCGCGCAAAAAAACCTTGGCTATTGTTATTATGAAGGCAAAGGAGTGGCACAGAATTTTACAGAAGCATTAAAATGGTTTCGCAAGGCTGCGGAAGATGATAATTGCTGTGCCTTGGCCGCGATTGGGAAAATTTACTATTATGGTCATGGCGTCACGCGAGATTACACCGAAGCGGTCAAATGGTTCGGTAAAGCCGAAGAACAGGGGCATACACTTGATCAGGAAGAGTTGAATCTATTGGAAGGAAACAATGCACAGACGCTCTTTAGGCAACTTGACGCTCCAAAAATCACACGTTATGAATGGGGCAGGAATAAAATTGGGATTAGGTGGACTCCGGTAAACAATGCCGGTAGTTACAAAATTGAGTACACGACCGACTCGAACTTTAATTCCAGAATTCGCACGGTCACGGTCAATGCGTCAACCACTTCGAGAGAGATTACAGGTCTCGGAACATACACGACCTATTACGTCCGTGTCAAGGCACTGGGAACGGGGTTCACCGATTCGGGCTATTCTAACTCGGTCTGGATTCGGACACCACGATAAAATCATCGGCAACCTCGGCTTCCGGCTTGACCTGATTTCCGAATAGCTGGACGGCCCCATGCCGGGGACGGGGCGAATGAGAGGATGTTTAGTCCGAAGCCTCGCCTTCGAGCGGAGTTTCATAGCAACAATTAACCATAACCCTTTTCAACCCGAGGAGGTTAAAATGAAATTACGAACAACATGTATCACACTGGCGATTGCCGCTTTGTTGACCTGGCTGGTTGCGGCGCAGGGGCAGCGTGATCCGCGTGACGTTGTCATTGAACAGAACATCCGGCGTTGGGCCATTCTTGTCGGAGTGAATGATTACGTCCACATCGGCAATTTGAATTACTGTGTCAACGACGTATCCACGCTGCGCGACGAATTACTCAAGCACGGCTACGAAGACAAACGGATGTTTTGTCTGACAACGCGTTCGGAAGCGGGACCGAGTTTCCAACCGACTTATGCCAATATCAGCCGGGTTATCAACCAGGTTTTTCGGCAAATTCAAAAGGGAGACCAAATTCTGATCGTCTTGAGCGGTCACGGTTTGATGATCAACGACAAGTCGTATTTTTGTCCGGAAGACGCCGATCCGAACAAGCCCGAGGCGACATTGCTCAACATTGAGCAGCTTTATGACACGTTGGACAAATCCAGTGCGACGAACAAGATGCTCGTCGTCGATGCCTGTCGCAATCGACTGGCGGACAGTACGGAGGCAGTCCCTGAAGAGGTCATCGCGGAGACTTCGCAAGACCCGCTCGAAGGAATCAGGTCGGTTCGCGGTGCCAAAGGAATTGAAAAGCTGCCTGAACCGCCACGTGGCATCGCCTTGTTGTCAAGCTGCGATGAAGGCGAATACAGTTTTGAAGACAAAAACCTGGAACACGGTGTTTTTACCCACTTTTTGATTGAGGCGTTCCGGGGCAAAGCGGATATGAACGGTGACGGTCTCATTTCATTACTGGAACTGACCAATTATGTTTGTGAAGAAACACCGCTTTACACGATGAAAAAATTCAGTGCCGCCCAAACTCCGTATTTGACCGGTAAAACCACGGCGTATTATCTTGCCACCGTAGAAACGAAACCGCCGGATCAGGTTGCTGAACCCGATGAAATCATTCCATCGGAAACACAATCTACTCAACCTCTCGGAATCGCCAAAGATTACACGCTTGAGCTGCGCCAAGTCGCATTGGGAGAACTACCGACGGGATGGAACGGACCGAACAACGCAATGGTCAACAATATCGGCGGAAGCAAGTGTGTGACAAGTAGTAACAACAACTCTGCTGAATTGATGCTTACTGATCTTTTTAAACAGCCGGGAGATTTTGTGCTGAATTTTACGTGTAATGGCATATTCGCTGATTTTTCAGGCAGAATTAATGATGAAAACAAAACTTCAATTTCATTCCGATCAACACCAAGG
>Ga0123353_10016452_pt1 | contig 10815 bp, 9 predicted proteins | sample TergutLab28metaG_3_FD_92763 | JGI IMG/M metagenome (GOLD analysis project Ga0123353, IMG submission 92763) | Labiotermes labralis P3 segment gut microbial communities from Petit-Saut dam, French Guiana - Lab288 P3 | ecosystem: Host-associated > Arthropoda: Insects > Digestive system > Gut ... | reverse complement strand
TTTTACCGTATTGGCCGCTTTGCTTATCGCTTTTGGGACACTCATCGCGGAAACCATTTACCGGAATAAACATAAAAGCATCGAAGCGTTTAATACCGATGAGCCAGAAAAAGCAGAAAGCCAGGCCCTCAGGCAAGATTCTGATGTATCAAGCTCCATTGGAGCAAGCGCCTATGAATCAAGCAGCTTTGAGCCAACCCCTATAGGGTCCCTTAAAACCGCAAGCGAAACAATGCCGGAAACCCCGCTTTCGAGCAAAAATCCACAGGGACTTTTTACACCCAGAGGGAACATTGGATGGGAACCGTACACCCAGGACAGACTTGCCTCTGAACTTCACCGCTGTTCTGCCTTTGAGCAGGATCTGACGTTCATGGCCATGGGCTTCCCCGGTCCTGTCCCTGTGTACAGGGAATTCGCCGACGAAGCGGTGAACTTTTTTTCCATGAGGGATCTGATATTCGAAAAGGGAGAAAGCTGCATTACAGTAATCATCCCCAACGTGAATCTGGAAAAATGCATCGTAAAATCCGAAGAATTCCGCGCAAGGTTAAGCGAAAAGCTGCCGGAATTTTTTGAAGACCGCACGATGCTTTGTGTGGGACTCAGTTCACGTTCGGGGAGACTGATTGAAGCGGATCGCCTAATGATGGAGGCTCATACCGCTTTGCAAAAAGCTTTTGAAGGCACAGGCCCCGGAGTGGTAGCTTTTAAAAGCGACCCCGAAAGATACCGGGAATTCATCGCGAAACAGCCGTAAAGCCAAACTTAACTTTCAGTTTTAATGAAACCGGGAGATCTCGGGAAGAGACGGCCAACGCCGCGCATGTTAAATGAATAAATAAAAGACGAATCGGAAACCGAAACCTGGCGGTTTCCCTCCTCATCGGCAGACCCTGTTTCAATTTTTTTTACAGTTCCGTCAGCCAGCCACAAAGTGACGCTTCCTTCTATATCATCCAGAGGACTTGTAGAAAAATCCTGTCCTTCAGCTTCAATAACCGCCCTTAACCACGCTTCCACCCTTAAGGAATCGATAGCGTCGTCTTTCCCGGGCATTACCCAGCCGCTTCCGCTGCGGCGAAGGATATAAGCATCCGATCCCGGAGATCTAATTTCTGCCTGCTGAACCGAGTCGATGCTAAAAACCCGGAACAAACGAAGATCGTACCAGGAGATTTGCTTGCTGTTTGTAAAGGAGGTAAATTGATCCTCTCCGGAATAAATTTGATTCCGGTCTGCCCTTCTTAAATATACATCACGGCCCATTACGTCTTCGCTGCCCACAAGGAGATCCAGGAGGGGAAGCCCGGCGCCGCCCCTTACGCGTATCCTCGATGCGCTTTCATCCATAAGACCGAGTCTTTGAATGGCCTCCTGCGAAGCCGCCCTCTGCGGATAGATATTTCTTCTGGTAAGCAGCGCCAGAAGATCTTCTACCCTGCTTTGCTTGATGGGAAAGCCGGAATCAATGCCCCAGACATTATTTTTCCGGCTGAGCAGGATCCCTCCCTCCTGACCGTAGATATCAATACCGTCGGCCATTACAACAAGAGACGGATCAAGCCAGGCAAAAGCATCGCTTCTTCTGTTAGGAGAAGACGAAACCAGGATAAGAATATAAATTATGGCAAGAACAGCAACAAGCGCCGACAGAACGGCGATTTTTCTTTTATATGTCACCGGAGTTCCCTTTCTCTTTTGCGGTTATGGTTCTTCGCCTCCACACAATGAAAAGTCCAGCCAGAAGGATGATGAGGGGAATGACTATGGTATTTATTGTACGGGAAAAAGTCATGGCCGCGTCTTTCTTGTCAGGATCTACGATACGATCAAGTCTGAGTGTCGGCCCTTCCCTTCCGCGTATAGCCACAATGTCATCATCGTCGCAAAGCCATTCCGCCGCCCTTATAAGAAAATCAAGAGCTTTTTCTTCTCCCCTGTTAATCCGCATCATGTTACCGGCAAAGTCCGAATCGCCAATAACGATCAGCCTTGAGGCTTTTCTCTCTGTGGGAGGATCCGGAAGAGGATTTTCATCGCCTTCCAAAACAGGTTTTTTCTGGCCTTCAAAAGCGCTGGGGAAAATACCGGAAAGGCTTACGCCCAGTGACTTCCTTCCCCTCGTAGCTTCCGCGTCAATCATAAAAAGATTCATCTGTGTCGGATTGGAAATCATTTGACTTGTCATGAGCCAGGCCTGGTTCGTGCTGTTTAAAAGAATTTCTCCTTTTACTCCGGGCGGAGGGCTAAGCTGAACGGGGCTTGCCCAGTAAAGATCCAAACCCTGGAAACGGGAAGTCACAGAATGATTGGGATTGCCTCCCTGGCTCTGAACTCCAAACCATTGGGGATACCTTACTATTTGTATAGCCGAACCCCTCTGGTTCACGGTCTGGAACCTCAGGTTCAGGGCTGTCTGGTCAAGGACTAGAACGCGGCTCACCATAGCCCCGTAATTGGTAAGCATGGCCAGCAAACCCTTATCATGCACGGGCTTTGAGTCAAAGCTGCCCCGGGTATCAACAACGACACCGTCAACGGCAAAAAACACATTCCCGCCGCCAAGTATGTAGTGATCTATCCGGTACTGCTGGTATAAATCAAGGTCTTCTGATCCGCCGAAAACAAAGAGGGCTTTAAGACCGGCGGGGATTTCATCGCCGGGATTTATCAGCCTGATGCGGAAACCAGAAAGAATAAGCTCCTGCTGAAAAAGCGTGAACTCGCTGCCCCACTGTTTATGGGCGTCTCCCACAATGACGCCAACCTCTTTTTCTACATTCCGTATCAGCGCCCTTATGCGGGAACTGAGATCGTACTCCAGAGTATCGAGCGAGAATGCAAGAGGCAAAACCGATTCCCTGTCCAGGTATTCAATGAGAATGCCCGAATAAACAACGGCCACGGTGAGTTCGTTTTTTTCCACAACCTGAATTTGCTGGGGCACCATGCCCAGCTCTTCAACTTCCCGGAGAAGTTCTTCCCTGGCCGGGTCTTTCTGAACGAAACGTATCTTACCCCGCGAATGAGCCGCGTACTCCCGGATGAGATCCGCTATTTCTCCCGCCTGCGGATAGGACTGGCGCAGCTTGTCGGAAACGAAATAAGTTATTTTGACCTGATCTGAAATTTCCCTGTGGAGGTTCCGGGAAACCTCGGAAATGGTATAGGCTTTATTGCGGGTTAAATCCAGCCGGACCCAGGCGCGGTTTGTGATTAAAAAACCCAGAAGAAGCGCGATAAGGGATAGCAGTGTTATTACCCTGGCTTGATTCTTGTTCATCTTTAGTTCCACCTTCTAAAGATCAATACCCTTGTGTTTATAAACAGGAATAAAAACGTAGAAAGCAGGAAAAATGCGACATCCCTTGTATCCAAAAGACCGCGCGAAAAACTTTCAAAATGGAAGGACAGAGAAACATAGTTGATGAGATCCGCGAAAGAAGAAGGCAGCCTCTGGGTAAAATTATTCGCCAGCATTACAGCCAGAAGCACAACCACACTGCCAATGAAAGCGGCAGCCTGGTTTCTGGAAATACTGGAAAGCAAAAGACCCAGAGCCAACGCGGAAGCCCCAAGCAAAAGGATGCCGGCATATTCCGCGACAGTAACCCCGGGATCAAAATGGGCCAGCGCCGAAAGGGTCAGTGGAACCGGAACAGTAAGGAGGACAAAAGCGAAAAGAATGGCAAGACATGCAATGAATTTTCCCAGAACAAGTTCCCATTCGGAAAAAGGATAGGTTAAGAGAATTTCCATGCTTCCGAGCTTTTTTTCTTCGGCCCAGGCTTTCATGGTTAACGCGGGGACAATCAGAATAAACGCCAGGGGAAAACCTTCGACAAAGGGAATCAGGGTGGCGGTATTCATGGCGAAGAAGCTCTGCAGGTAATAAAACCAGATAGATATAAAAAGCAGGAAAAAAACCGCAATGCCGTAAAGAGCCGGAGAAAAAAGCCATGAGCAGAGTTCTTTTCGGGTTATAACCAGCGTCCTTTGAAACGCTGCTTTAAGCGAAAAAAAGTTCATTTCTCCTCCCCCTCCTCATTTGTCAATTTCACAAAAATATCCTCGAGGCTGAGTTTTTTACGGTTCATTCCGATTATTTTATAACCCTGGGAAACGGCCCAGTCGAAAATTTGTTCCCCGGTTGAAGAATAATCGCCTGAGTCCTTTATCTCCATGCTGACCCTCGTTATTCCGTTCTCGCTTACTTCGGTTTTTATTCCTCTTATTTCCCTCCCCAGTGAAGCCAGGCGCTTTTCAATATCCGCCTGCTCCGCGCCCTTCAGGTTCAGCTCCCACGCGTGCAAAGACGCGCCCTTCATGGTACCGGCAATCTCTTCCGGTGTTCCCATGGCGGTGATCTTACCCTCATTTATGATAAGGACCTGTGAGCATACCGCTTCCACTTCCTGCAGAATATGGGTGGATAGAATTACGGTTTTTCGCTTTCCGAGCTCCCTGATGAGGGAACGTATTTCAATGATCTGATTTGGATCCAGCCCTGATGTAGGCTCGTCAAGAATAAGAATCGGCGGATCGTGAACAATTGCCTGGGCAAGTCCAACCCGCTGTTTATAGCCCTTGGAGAGGTTTTCAATTCTCTGGTTTTTTACTCCTTCAAGTCCGCAGGCGGCAATGGCCCCATTCACCGCCTTTTTCAACTCCGCGCCGGAAAGAAGCCTCGAGGACGCCGTAAAACGGAGATATTCCACAGGCGTGAAATCCCCGTATAAAGGATTACTTTCGGGGAGGTAGCCTATCCGTTTTTTCGCCTGCAGGGGGTTTTCTTCAACTGAAAAACCGTCAATTCTAACTTGTCCGCCGGAAGGAAAATGATAGCCGGTTAGCATTTTCATTACTGTGGTTTTACCGGCGCCGTTTGGCCCCAGAAAACCCAGCACCTGATCCTGTCCGACAGAGAAAGAAATATTTCTGACAGCTTCAAAGCTTCCGTATCGTTTGCTTACATTTTCTACTTCAATCATGATGTCAACCTAAAATGCTATTTATGATAAAGATATATACATACAAAGTTTTATTTTGTCAATATTTTTTTTTACTAAATTGACGCCTTGACAACACAAATTTGTTGTATTATTCTGATAATGATTATTGAATAATCAATTAAAGAAGACAAAAACGGAGATCCACTTTGAGTACAAAAGAAAGAGCTTCCAAAAAGCTCAAAAAGTCCATTTTTTTAATTTTGATACTATTGGTTCTCGTAAGCGGAGTATTCGCTCAAACCAAATACGACTTTCCCGCGGGCGACTTCTGGTCGTTTGACGCAGGCGTCGGAATGGGCAATTTCCTTGTTAAAGGAAATCCGTTCCAGGTCGTACTTGACCCGAAGCTTTGGCTTTCGCCGGCAGTTTATGTCGGAACCAGGGTAGGATTAAACTACAGCAAGGAAAAAGACGAGCATGATATTTTTACAATAGAAGGCCAGGTCTATCTCCGCTGGAATTTCCTGCATCTTGGTAAAGATGTGCAAAAAACAGTAGACTTTTTCATCCAGGGCGGACTTGGAATGATCGCGGCTTACAGGGGCTGGGACACGCCTTTCGATGAGGTAACCAGAACACGCGGTTCAGTTCTTGCCGACGCAGCCTTCGGAGTTACCATTCCATTAACTCCCAGATGGCACATCGAACCATCGGTACGCGGCGGCTATCCGCATATCTGGGGTGTTTCTTTAACAACCGGGTATAAATTCCCGCTGCCAAAAGTAACCTATCAAATGACCCCGACGAGGGTTGAACTTGTCGGAGGAAGCCGCAGGCCCGATTCCAACATTTCCTACATCGGAGATCTCCCAAAACCGGGAGAAAGCGTAAGCCAGGGCAAAATCGGCACAGTCGGAGCTTTCGAAACACCTCCGCCCGGACTTGAATACGTAGAAGTAACCGGGACACAGCCTCCCCATATTGAATACGTTGAAGTTATCAAAATACTTCCTCCGAATGAAATTATCAAACGGATAATTGTTCCCGCCATTGAGTTCATAATCTTTGGACCGGATATCGGAAGCTTTAACGTTGGTATTGACCGCGACGCACAGCAGCTCAACGAACTTGTTTTAAACTCGATTGCCAAAATGCTTAACGATGATCGGAATTTGCGGGTCAGGATAGAAGGTCATGCCAATCCCTTTACCATAAGCAAGAGCGAACAGGATGAGCTTCTGGCCCTTAGTTCCATGAGGGCGAATGTAGTCGCCAACCAGTTGAGGGCAAAAGGTGTAAGTGAAGAACAGCTTGCAATCATTTCCCTGGGCGGAACAAGAAACGCCACCAGCGATTGGGACGTAAGAAACAGGAACCGCAGGGTTGAGTTAATGATCATTCAGTTTATACCGGATTAGAGATTGGTTTAAGAATAAAAAGGAGAAAATATGAAAAAGTGCCTTGCATTTTTAATAATTGTAGCATTCGCCAGTTTAACTACCTGCGAAAACTGGATTATGGAAAAGTGGTGGGTAGAAGATGAACGTCAACCTGGTAGTATAGTTTACGTCCCGGGCGATACTGTGTATATAGAAGTCCCAGGCGGTGAAAAGATTGTTTATATCGATGTAATACATGAGGTAGTTACTACAATCATAGAAGAACACTGGAACACAATTTCTGTATACATACCGGTTGTTACTACTCCGCCGCCCCCGGAATTAATAGCCGAGCGCATAGAAATTCTTGGTATAGATTTTATCCTTTTCTCAGGTGATCAGGACGGATACAACGAAGGTCCTTACATGGGGGCTGTATCATTCCTCACCCCGGCAGAAAAAGCAAGAAACGATGAAATTATCAAAGCATTTGGCGAGCAGCTATATGACCAGTGGATGATCGTAGAAGCTGAGCAGGCAGTGCCTGGTTACGATCCCGGAGCCGCCGGTTCAACAATACCTTACTTTTTGTTGCTGCACGGACACGCAAACCCGGTAGACAATACAGCGGCGGAACGCGCAGAGCTCAGGGATTTAAGCATACATAGGTCAAACGCCGTACAAAATGCCGTGACAGGTCTTAATTTCCCGCTTCCCAGTCCGCCGCCTACTGAACCCACTATTCCTTATTTGGGCGCTCATTATCCCCTTGCAGCCAACGGCTTAATAGGGACCGGTTTATATAACACCGCTGCACATTTTGCAACTACAGATTTTGGAGCGCTATCACCACTGACACCAATAACAAACCCTGCAACTGGCGTACCCGGGCCCACTGTAACAATTCCCACCACTGCAGGTGAAAGATTAGACAACCTTGCCAACTTGATAAGCATAAGAGGTTACGGCGGAGGCAAAACCTTAATTGGAAGCACGCCTACATACGCTGCGCTTAACCGACGGGTAGAGGCAATACTTTTTACGATTCACAGGGAAAAAAGTACGGTACCTCCAATAATAATCGAACCGTAAGTTAAAAAATTTATCCGAATCTTAGGAGAGATATATGAAAAAAATTTTGTGCTTGATTATTGGTTTGATGATTGTCTTTACCTTTGGCTGCAGCAGTGTTGATAGGGATAGAAGCCATGAGCCTGTAGCTGAAGTTGTGATATATACATCAATGTATGATTATATCATTGAACCAATGTGGAGGCAGCTGCAGGAGAGCTTCCCGCAGTACGGTATTCACTTTGTATACGGCGGAACCGGCGTTATACAGGAAAGAATTAAAATTGAAGAAGCAGGAGGCAGACTGGGCGCTGACATACTGATGGTAGCGGAACCTGCCTATTCTTTTGAATTAAAGGACAAGGGAATGCTGCATCCTTTTATATTCAAAGAAGCTTCAAATCTGGCTTTTGATTACGATCCCGAAGGCTACTGGTACCCGGTACGCGTCTCGAACATGGTTTTGGCTTTTAACCCTGAAAGAAACTCCAGAAACAGCATCGCAAACTCCTTTTACGGTTTTGCCAATGATTCAAGTGTCAGGAACGCGATTGCCATGAGAAACCCGATTGTTTCAGGAACCACCTTTGCGTCGGTTTCGGCGCTCAGCGACAAATACGGTGATGCTTATTTTACCGCGCTTGGCAATCAGAGGGTGATGATTGACTACGGTTCTGATGGGAGTCTTTTGAAACTGGAATCAGGCGAAAGCAAACTTATCATGGTCCTTGAGGAATCCATTCTGCGGGCAAGGAAGGAAAATAATTCCAAAATTGAAATAATTTATCCTTCTGATGGCACCATCGTTATTCCGTCCACTATCATGGTTATCAACAACAAATGGAACGCAAGCAGAAACACCGAAGCTGCGGTTAATGTTGCCAACTGGTTTTTGAGCAGAGACGGCCAGGAAGCAATTGTTGACGCCTGGATGCACTCGGTCAGAAAAGATTTTACAAAGCCGCCTCAAGGCTCAGTTCCCTTAAGCCAAATCGTTTCAACAAGCCTGCCTGTAAACTGGCAAAATGTTTACCGCAACAGACAGGACATAGTAACAAAATTTGAAACTAACGTTGCCGGGAGATAGATCAATAAAAAAAGTCTTATAAACCACCGCGCATTGCGGTGGTTTTTTTTATCTTAATTTGAAACACACACATCCACCCACGCCAAACATCGGGAATACTCTTCCAATTCGGCGGGGCTTAGCTCAATAGCCGAATTATCGTCTCCGCAGGCGGGAAATACAGTTGTAAAACGCTTAAGCGAACTATCAAGGTAAACTTTTACTTTGTCCGGAAGGGCAAAGGGACAGACTCCTCCAATTGCGTGGCCTGTGTGTTTAAGAGCTTCTTCATGGCTTAGCATTCTCGGTTTAAAGCCGAACTCTTCGCGAAATTTTCTATTGTCAAGCTTCATATCTCCTGAGGTAACAAGCATCATAGCGTCATTATCGCATCGTAAAGAAATGCTCTTCGCGATTCTTTCCGGTTCGACCTTGAGGGCCCTCGCGGCCAATTCCACCGTCGCTATGGAATCGGCAAGATCAATAATATCCTTATCCCTGGCCCAGCGGCTCAAGTATAAACGCACCTGTTCCAAAGACATAATGAATACCTAATCTACATATTCGATGGGAAAAACCATACGGTCTTTCGTTAAAACTGTGGACGGGAAAATTTCCAGCGCTTCCTTTATCATTTGCTTGAGTTCTGCCTCGGTGTAACGCGGACTGTAATGGATAAGCGCGAGCTTTTTAACATAGGCCGCGCGGGCAATATAGGCAGCCTGCTCAGCGGTCATGTGCTTTTTTTCCCTGGCGCTCTCTTCCAGGGCCCGCTCAAACATCCCCTCGCAAACCAGAAGATCGGAACCGTAAACCTCGTCGGCAATTTCAGAAAACGCGAGGCTGTCGGTCACAAAAGAAAACTTCCTTCCCGTCCTCTGTGGGCCCAGAACCTGTTCAGGCAGCACATCGGAACCGTCCTCAGCCTTAACAGACAGGCCCGACTGAAGGGCGGCCCAGAGCGGACCGCGCTTAACTCCCAGGGCTTCGGCCTTTTCCGGGTGGAATTCGCCGGGCCGCTTGTCTTCTTCCAGGGTATAACCGAAACAGGGCTTGGTGTGCCTCAGGGGGAAAGCCCGCACCCGGAAATCCTCGCCTTCATACACCACGCCAGATTCCGTTACTTCCTTGATAACGATATCGTAGTTAATAAACATATCAAGCACACGGCGGTTTGTCTCAATGTACTCGGCGATACGCGGGGGACCAATGATGTAAAGAGGATCATCCCTGTCTACCTGGGAAGAAAGCATGAGGAGTCCGGGGATTCCTGTTACGTGATCCGCGTGGGTATGGCTGATGAAGATAACGGAAATTTTTTTCCACCGGAGGTTAAGCCGCCTGAGCGACACCTGGGTTCCCTCTCCGCAGTCGAAAAGAAAAAGATCCCCTTCCCGCCTTAAAAGCACTGATGTAAGATGACGGTTGGGTAAAGGCATCATGCCGCCGCAACCGAGTACAAAGGCTTCAAGATTCATAACGATTCAGTATAAACGGTAATAACGGAGAACCGCAATAGCTTGGCACATTTTAATTTCGCCTGTTCCTTGCCAATGATGCGAATATTCCTATGATTGAAAGAAAAGCAAGCGATAAAAATCCGGTTTGCGTCGCTTTAATTAAACCGCCATATGTCGCCTCTGATATCCGTTCATTTCCCACGTAATTGGCCAGGAGCAGCATGGCAATGCTCATGCTCATCATTTGCCCTATGCTTCTCATGGTTCCGATAACGCCGGATGCCGTTCCAAGATATTTTTTCTCCACAGAACTCATGATGGCGTTTGTGTTGGGAGATGAAAACATGGCAATTCCCGCTCCCATCATGACCAGAAGCAAGACAAGGTACCTGATGTCAGTTTTTTCATTTAAAAAATAAAGCAGAAAAAGACCGGTGGTGGTAATTCCCATGCCAACTGACGCGATTATGCCCGGTTTTATTTTATCGGAAAGCCTTCCGGCAAGAGGCGACAACAATGCCATTGTCACAGGCTGTGAAATCATAATAAGCCCTGCGGTTTTAGCGTCGAAGCCTTTAAGGTATTGCAGGTAGAGGCTTACAAAAAAACCAGTAGCAGCCGTGGCCGCGTAATTGATAAGGGCGGCAAGGGAGGAAAAAGCAAAGACCCTGTTTTTTATAATAAGGTTGATATTGAAAATCGAATTGGCGGTTTTTAACTGCATGAATACGAACGCAATCCCCAGAAACAAGGCTGATAAAAGGCATACCCAGCCTGTAAACGCGGGGAGCCGCGAAAACCCGTACATAAACACAAGCAGTGCAAGAGAGTATAGTATCGAAGCCTTCCAGTCAAAGTACTCGCCTTTCGCGTCGGCCCATTCG
>Ga0123353_10016451_pt1 | contig 10815 bp, 7 predicted proteins | sample TergutLab28metaG_3_FD_92763 | JGI IMG/M metagenome (GOLD analysis project Ga0123353, IMG submission 92763) | Labiotermes labralis P3 segment gut microbial communities from Petit-Saut dam, French Guiana - Lab288 P3 | ecosystem: Host-associated > Arthropoda: Insects > Digestive system > Gut ... | reverse complement strand
TGTAAAAATTTTGTATTTTTATGATAGGAAATACTGCAATTTTTAAATTTTTTTCGGTACCCTTAAAATACGCCGGCTGGGGGTATTTTAAAGTTTAAATGGACGCCGGGCTGAAAGTGTTAATGAGTGGAACCATTCCTCACTGCATGCTGTAAATTGCTACCAGATTAGTCTATACTTTAAGTGAGGTCAAGATGTTATTTTATGAAATAACTAGTTAAAGTGTTGAATATTTTCTCATTCTATTAATTAACTGGAATTGGGACACTATTCAATGACATAACTAGTTATACCATGGAATAACTGGTTAGAGTGTCAAATGGTTCCTCACTGTATGCTTAACTGGTGTAGGGTCATTCTACCTTGAACCGAATTGGTGACATTCTGTGGAACAACTATAGTAGTTGAAGTGGGGGAACTGTTTCTTAGTTCATGTTGTGACATGTGTCGGATCATTCCATACTTTAAACTGTGGTCAGGAATTTATTCCAAAAAATAATTAGTTACAGCTTTGAATAGTTCTTCATAAAACACTTCACAGCTGATGGGTCATTATTCTATGAAATATGTTCAATTGCCCCTCAATGCATGCTCTCACTGCCTGTAGGTCATTACTCTTTGAAATAACTAGCTGAAGTGTAGATTGGCATTCTAAGTGTTAATGGGATCCAGATTGTTATTGTATTAAACAGCCAGTTAGGGTTGAAATGTCCCACATTCTGTGCTTTAACTAAGGTGGCTTCTATGGTAAGAAGTTACTAGTGAAGGTATTGATGGTCCGTCATTATGTACTTTACAGTCCCATTTTTTGTTGCTGTAGATGACAAAGCATTTAATTAAATAATGGAAACATATACATCCTGGGGGGTGTGATGGGTTTACCTGCTTAATATATGGTATACAACACATACAATATTCAAATCTACTCACACCAGTCTTGTACACAGTTTTCTTGTACAAAGTGACAAGTCTATCAATTGCTCCCTCTCTGATTTCTAATGATGGCAAATGAGGTAGGAAATCATTCCCAACAAAGAAACACATAAAAACCCAGTCATCTATTGCTCGTTCAAAATCATATTCGAAAGGTAGGTTGGGCATTTCTAATTCCTTTTCTAGATACTCCCGAAGAATGTTGAGACGGACAAATATGAACTCCACTTCTGCAGCAAAGGCAGGTGCCACTTCATCATTTGTACCAGACAGTTCTCTAGCAACTCCAATACAGTCCTTCATTTCATGCCCTATAAGAAACATGCAGGAAAACAGTATGACATTAATTACAAATATTTCTAAACTATGATGGTGAAAGAAAATGGTAATAAAATTAACATTTCTTATACTATGTAATTCATAAACAATAGGCAATGCTGTCTACAAAATAAGTGTTACTTGTTCAAGAACAAGAGGGAATATGTGAATATGAATAAAGTACATATAGTACACGTATTTTTTATAAGCATTTTCTGCAATTTTGCATATTTCAAGTATCTTGTGTTGATTTATTGACATCCTAATTCATTGCTGCCAAGACTATCATACTGCACAGTCAGAAAATGTTTTTCCTTGCACTTTACTAACAGTCACCCCACCAAAAAACGTTAAGAGAAAGCATTAAATCTTAAAAACTTTACACTCTATGTAATATACAAAACTCTTACACAATAAGCAACTTTTCAAAATACTGGTGAGATAAATTTGGTCTTCAAGTGGAGTAGCACTGATCATTATCAATAACTGCATTCCATAACCTGAATAAGCTTACAGCTACTGTCTTAAAATTAATGTCCTTGAAGAGTGATGTCTTCTGGGATGTGACACATGTCAGCTGGTAGAAATTTACATATTTTTCAGAGGAACCTGCTGCCTCCATCTTCAGCATACAAGAACACACCATAAAAAAAAAAAAGAGGATGGTTTTTAAGGAAAAGGAGGGACTACCAAGTGTTGTGGCCAAGACAACATGAGACAAGGTCTTCAGTAGTGAAGCAGTGGATGAGTGTTGGCAGGATCAGTAGGAGATCATACAGAGTGAAGAACTGGAAGAAAACAGAACCCAATGTAAATGCCAAAAAAGGGCTCTAATGGAAGGGGATAAACAATAACAAAGCTTAAGTCCATTCTCATTAACATTCTTATTTTACAGGTTTTATGTATGAACAGATGTTTAGAGCAGTGCTGGCTATGGAAGAGGACTAGTGTATCAATTCAAATATGCAATAACACATGTGTTGTTCAGAAAATATGTGACAGAGGGATTAATGAAGATGAGTTGCAGTGCATGTCTAGTTATTAATCTCATTATTTGCAAATCCTTTTTGTCTCAAGAAATAATAAACTTGGTTCTTTACTTCAACAGTGAAAAAGACACTTTCACAAATAAATAATACATTACATTCATACACACAATTTATATGTACAAAATCTACACAAAGTAACTGCTACCTATTCAGAAATTTCATACTTTCCTCAGTCCAGTCATTACAGAGCCAAGGTTTTGCTAAGTACCCTTTCACAGAGTCCACACATCTCACAGCAGGCTTTGAAACAAACCTGTTACCTACCAGACTTCATTCTTGTCAGATCTCAAATGATAATTCCTCCCCTTCTCAAATTTTGGTTATGTGCAACATATGCAATTACATTAAATTCTGTAGTGTCTACCACATTTACTGTTTAACTACCTCCATGGATGGAAACAGTGATAATACATAAATGTACTGGATATCAATTAATTAAAATCAAAATGCAATATAATCAAACAAAATACCTACCTAACAGACTAACTAATGAACCAACCAGCCTACCTACCAACCACATAATTTCAGCCAGCGGGGTCATTGTTGAGAAGCTAACAGTTCCTCAGCGGAGCAAGGAAAACCCAATATACTATGGAACCTAGAGGTTCATCAACACTGTTCCCAATCCTGAGGGACATAAATCCACTTTATGCCCTCCAATTCATTTTGTGCCTAATTTTAATAGTAATCCTCCCATCTATGTCTATGTCTTCCAAAAGGGCTCCTTCCCTCCACCAGTTTTCCAACCAAAACCTTCTATGAGTAGCTCTTTTCTCCCATGTATACCAACCATCTCATCCTCCTTGATTTTATCAACCTACTAATATTTGGTGAGGAGTAACAAGCATGAAGCTTATCATTACAAAATTTTTCCAGCCTCCTGCTATTTTATCTCTCTGACCTAAATAACTTTCTCAGCACTCTGCTGTCAAAAACCATTAGTCTGTGTTATTCTTTCATTAAGAGACAAAAGTTTCACATATACAAAAACAAGCAAAACAGTGGGCATAGTTATAGTTTTATAGGCAATAAAATAGCTATGATACGTAATTTTTATGCAGTCACAGAAACAGTGCACACACACACACACACACATGCATGTGCACACATGCCCACACACACCACTCCTTATACATGTGCCACACATGCTGCGCGCATACACACACACACACACACACACACACACACACGTGGTATATATGAAGTACACTGGTCAAATGTACATACCAATTTGTCCACAGATGTCACAGGGTTTTGGTTTATTAGGTTTGAATTCCTCCCGAACAATAGTAAAATTGGGTTCATGTGTTGCAAGTCCCAACATTATTAAATCAGCATCAGCACCACACAGGCAATGCTGGGTATTGGGATCATGGTCTGGTTGTCCTGAAAAATAGAAGCATATACATTTCATGGTGGTGCAAAACAGAAAATAAAAATGTCAACACATAAGTATCAAAATTAAAAATGACAAGACCTCTGTAACAAAATTTCTGTGAATAAATTCAGAAGGAATCTTTTGGCAGATGTTACAATAAGTGTTTTAATTATAAAGGTAATGCTGCATGTTGCATGTGTGTAAACAAAGACACCACAAATGATAAGATTTAACCCTCTACTAACCACACTGCTCACACACACACACACACTCAAAAATGTATGTGGGTCTTGATGCTTGGAAACATCCAAACTTCCTTCCTGTGTCAGAGGAGAATAATTGGGCCTAAGAGGAATGAGGTAACAGGGGAATGGAGAAAACTACATAATGAGGAGCTTAATGATCTGTACTCCTCAATGAATATTGTTCAGGTAGCCAAATTGCGACGAATGATGTGGGCAGGGCATGTAGCATGTATGGGGGAGAGTAAAGGTGTACACAGGGTTTTGGTGCGAAAACCTGAGGGAAAGAGACCACTTGTAAGACCCAGGAATAGATGGGAGGATAATATTTAGATGGATATTCAGGAAGTGGGATGTGAGGGCATGGACTGGATCGATGTGGCTCAGGACAGGAAATGTGGTGGGAACTTGTGAATGCAGTAATGAACCTTTGGGTTCTATTAAATGCTGGGAATTTCTTGACTAGCTGAGAACCGATTAGCTATACAAGGACTCTGCTCTATGGAGTAAGTAAGTAAGTATGTATGTAAGTTATAATGACTCTGACGAAGGGTGTCAACAAACTTCCTGATGGTTAGACAGATGCATCATACCCATATTGTTCCCTTCACATACTCACTTCCCTTCATATAATCACTACACTTCCCAAATTACTGGTCTTGTGAAATGGTGAGATTTATTCCTATAATTAAACATCACAGTTCCCAGATATTTTACAAACATTTGAAAGTTCTACCACTGGGGACAATGCTACTTACATTCAAACATTCCTAATAATGATCTCTAGTCCAGTGCTGCATACAGATAAGCTGTTGGTGCACTATTGAAATATATATTCCTTGAAACTAGAACTACCAAGTAGTGAAACACAATATTTACTATTGAAACTGGTTATACTATGCACTTTTGTGTGCACCATGAACTTCACCCTGTATTACTTAAGTTCTTTTCTCTGTCTAACCACAACTAATTACTCAAACTTGTTTCTTCAGACCCCCTAAAAGTCTGCACGGAAAGTCCTGGTAGGTGATGAGGCTTCCAGTCTTCTGGGATATGATAGCACGTAGTCTGGTACACATGCATCCTTAGTTACTGCTCTTTACTTATATGTAAGTTCAGAATCATCAGAACTGGTTGAAATTTCTTAATTTTTGTGTACTCTGAATAAACTCAAAACCTTTATGTACACAGTGCTACATGCCGAATGACTGAAGCACCTTCATATATTTAAGCACCAATACGAAATTTTATTCAACAGCTATATGACAATGAAAAATGTCTTCCTTAATTTATGGTCAAGAGTCATTGTAAATGTTGCACATAAGCTCCAAATACTACCTGTATTACCAATATCATGAACCCCACAAATAATAAACACTGGTCAACCAACTCACTGCTCAATGACCTGAAATGTTTAATGATATATTCTTGGTGAAAAAGGAGCAAAATTACACATAAGATCTTTGAGAGTAATTTTGTTTCTATTAATATAATAAAAAGCTATATTTATTTTGATGATTGCAGTGTATTTTGTGCCACATTTCCATATGACAATTATTGTAAAAGAAAATCTTTTGTTCTGCATTGCAATATAATTTTGAAGCCTATACTCAACAACGTGCATGTATATGTATATCTGAAGCATTAGTCCCTGAGTGTGCACATGAACTTTCCCACTCCACTTTTGTTCTACTCTTCTCCCTTATAAGGAAAAAAAGGCTTGTGAAACCACCATGGGGTGTGTGTGTGTGTGTGTGTGCATGTACGCACACGTGCACATGCATATACTATTTCAAGTTTTGGAACAGCTGTCTTTCATAAAATTTGGTACAAATATGATACCAATACAATCTGTCCTAACACCACACATTTTAATTTTTACAATCTGTAACAACAAATGGTGGATGCATGACCACATGAAGTGGGAAGCACTAATGTGAAATTTGTGTGTTCTGGTCATAAAAAAATCATATACTTGGCAACACTTTAAATAAGCCCAATTGATAGGCCACAGGGCAAACACGCACATACACCTGTTATGCTCTTGGGAAAAACACAATGGTTGTCTGTAGTGTTACTGCCAAGATATGAGAAAAAATACAAACAAACCAGCACAGATTTTTCCTGTATCAGTTATTATTTTATGTTAAAACACTGGCCACAAGATGGGCTCTCATTAAGAAAGGTAAATATAAAGTTGTCCCTGCCCATGTCCTTGTCATGAAAGAATATGGGTATTAGACATACAGCTCCACTCATTCTTTTCCTCAGAACTAGATGGTTGTGAGGGGTCAAATTCACACCCCTCACTGATTTACCCCAGGTACCCACTGAGTAGGAGGCTGCATGGGCTCTAGGACCAGTCTGGACTTTTAGGAAATGAGGAAATCAACTGCTCTTACCAGGACTTGAACTGAAATCATTCAACCCATAGTTCAGTCACTACTCTGCATCCCTGAGATTTTCATTTTTATTTCTTGTAAAAATGAGAGCATACATAGGGGCTAACTAAGCAACACTGATGATGAAATCAAATACTACTGCAATCTTGATGAAATTCAACAGAAGGAACACATGCTTTACAAGTTCAGCCTTATCTCTTAGGTCTATATTTTTAATCTTCTCACCCTGAGTTTTGAGAATACATCTCCCTTTTCTGCTCTAAATTTTTATAATACTCATCCTTCCAGTTTATGAACACACTATCCCTTACTGCTCCACTCTTCTGTATCTTATTCCTAAACACCATGCAAGTCAACATATAAATTCTTCTGCCAAATACACCTGCCAAGTGTCAATGTACATGCATGGTATTACGAACATGCTGTTATACACAACCATTATAAGGAGAGTCGTAAGCCCAACAGACCATACTATCATTTGTCATTTTTCCCTCTGACCTGTACCAGGCCCCATCTTATCACTCATTTCTCTGGATTTTCTTTGCAATTTGTGCTTTTTAACCCATGCATTTATATTCTACTCAATTTAACCCTGATAAAGTAGGTCCTGAGGTCTTCTGCAAAATCAGTATTCACAAATATGATTACACCAATTCACAACCCAGAAGAACAAAATCTGTATAATCAATACCAGTGGCTTTAGTTGGGTTTTAGAACACCTGCTCATAGGAGTAGTGCTAATTCCAGAAACATTGTGTGTGTGTGTGTGTGTATATATATATGTGGTTTGTCTCAAAAGTAAGTGTACTGATTTTTTATTTAAATGTCTACTGGATTCACCTGAAAGTACAAGTTATCTCCTTCAAAGTATGACCCTTGGGAAGTTACACAATGGTTCCAACGTTTTTTCCACTGATCATAGCGGTACCGGAAGTCATTTTCTGTAAGTGTGTATAGCTCATCGGTTATGTTTTCCATCATCCCGAAATGATGACCCTTCAACTTCAATTTCAACTTAGAGAAGAGGTAGAAATCGCACGGAGCTAGATCTGGGCTGTAGGGAGGATGTGGAAATATGGGAATGTTTTTCTTTGCCAGAAATTCTTGAATTGAAAGCGCAGTGTGAGCTGGCGTGTTATCGTGGTGCAGCACCCAGTTGTCTGCAATGTCCATTTGGACTCACTGGACCCGTTTTCGAAGTCGTTCCAAGACATCTTTGTACAAGGCGTGATTAACTGTCTGTCCTGCAATCATCCTGACACTCATTCAGCGGTCTTTCGCAATCACACCTCGCACCATTTCCACACTTCAATCATTTGTTGATGCAACTGGTCTTCCAGAATGAGGGTCGTCTTCAACATTTTCTGGGCCCTCTTTGAAAGCTTTGTGCCATTTAAAAACCATAGTTCTCGATAGAGTGGCATCTCCATAAGTTTCGGTTAAAGAAGCAAACATCTCTGAGGCAGATTTGTTGAGTTTCATAAAAAATTTGATAGCATACCGTTGTTCAATATTTTCCTGCATCGCAAACTAACGAGGTTATAAAACACGACCATACACAAACAGCAGTAGCGCATGACTGACTCAACCAATCCAGTTGAAACAAATATGGACATGTAGCCAAGATCACTACCAACACGCCGATATACATCAATGAGGTGCTACGTTACCAATTCGTACACAGGAAAATCAGTACACTTACTTTTGAGACAAACCACGTGTATATATATATATATGGAGTGAAACTTGGATTTTACATTTCTGGAGGGGACACTTAACATGCATGTAAAGTCAAGAAAAAGCAACTCAAAGAAATGGAACATTTTTGCAGCTATTGAAACATAATAGACTAAACAAATATTACATTATACTAAAAATACATTCCACATCAACATATTGTACAAAAATGTAAATTAGTTCACACCTCCCATATATTCATTAAATTTAACGGATAAATGGATGGGACAATGGTACCCCGATAAATGCACATCGTTTTCATCCAAGAGAGAAAACATCATCCCACAATGGGCATTTAAACAGAATAATGCTCTGGCCACAACACAAACCTGGTACTTAAAAAGCTGTATGCTAACAGATGCAGCTAGTTGCTTCTTCTTCTCTTTCTGCTGACACTGAAAACCTCAATCTCAGCATTAATGAGGGCAACTTTCTTACATTTTTAAAGCAACAAGGGCTTTCACTCTTCCTAGTAACGAATCGCGGCAGTGTGTCAGGCCTAAGGGCACTGGGGTTTAACAGAACTGTTACCTCCTCCTTGAAATTCTTGCTGCCACAAGGATTCCCTCTCAAACAAAAATGCCTGCATAGGTAGATGCCTGAGAACAGCCCAGCCTCATCACCATTACAAACTCTATTAGGTTCACAACAGTTAGTAATTCTGAGTAACCGTTTCTCTCTCTACTCCTCTAAGGTTGAAGAGTCTACACCTTTGCGCTACCCCAGTACAGTTTTGTATGCAACACTGTGCTCCTGCTTGCAGCTGCTGATCTCGCCATTTGAGGCTTTTAAGTCTTCAACATCTAACCTGGTGGCAATGTGCAAAGCCTTTTTGCTCATCAGTGTCCCAGTGAATAGGGCTACAGCACTGCTGACTCTGTCTTCCTTAAGCCCTTGACTTACAGACTCTCCAGATACTGACATTGTGTTTCAGACTTTTCCTTTGACCAGAGACACAGATGCATTGGGTATAACACTGGTGTCTTCACTGTTTTTAAAATGTTCAGTGTTGAAGCTGGCTCATGAAAGGAGCACATGGGAGGCTCTTGTGAATTCAGTGAATGGACCTATGGGTTCCACAAAATGTGGAGTATTTCTTGACTACAATTTTCAAGAAGGACTGTGTTCCATGGATTTATTTATTTCATTAGTCTGTCAGTCAGTTGGTGAGTTGGTAGGTGATAGGTTGGTTGGTTGGTTGGTTGGTTTGTTGGTTGGTTAGTTATTTCAATGTTGAAGGCACAGTTCCTAATCTGGTAGCCAATGCAATATATTTCTTTATTATCAGCCACTTCTGCTGGAATATCCATTTTTTCCTGAATAGTCGAGGTTTTCATTCTGTCTGGCTCATTCGTCCTGATGAAAAACAAGCCGCAACCAGAAGTTACAGTACAAGGGTTTACTAGATTCATGAAGCAACAAGGAAGCAACACTAAAACAGTGAGTTAATAAGACTGTAAAATTTGTAGTCACTTATAAGAAATAATAATCATAAAATAAAATAAAACAGCCTGCCAGTTCAATTTGCAGCTGGTTTAGCAACAATAACACAGCCATTTAAAAAGCACATGGAACTTGCCATCATTTATAATAAGCATCAGAAGTCATCCATCATTACACAGGCTTGGTGTTGGTAGGAAAAGCTGTCTATTCTGCTGCTGCTACCTTGAAAGAACAGATCATAAGTGCCCCCCTCCCCTCTAATTTCCAATTGAAAGTACTGCAAACAATGGCAACAGGCCACCTTATGCTCAATGTAAATATATGAATGAGGATTTTAATAGCAAGCACAAATTTATATTCCAAGCAAACACAGCATTCTTATGGATGATTTCCTGTGACCAATTTAAAACATCCACAGAATCAAGGAACATGGGGAAGCAATGAATGTACATCCAAGTTTGTCTGCTTTAAATATACATCAGAAAATGACACCAGCCCAATGGAACTGCTAAGACACAAATTTTTAGTGACTTACATGTCTTGCAAGCAGTGAAATGGCTAATCTTGAATCTGGGAAAATAGGTAGATACTCACTCACAGTTTTTGTTCCCATATCTTATTTACCTCTCTGCCTTCGAATGTAATCCATGATCTTATGTTCCCCTTCTCCAGGTACATTTGCATCTGAAAGAATTACTTTGATTCCTCTCCAAGCCGGGTCATTGTTCATTCGATCATGAACATAATAGTGCAAGCAGGAAGATAATCGAGCCATGAATGGTGTTCCCTAAGCAGCAAAGTAATTAATTAACAAACAACATAATTCAGAGATAGATTTGGGAAAAAATATGAATCATGTGTCATGAAGCATCAACCAGTAAATGAAGACACTAAAATTGCTTTCAGAAATTTGTAATAATCTGTTACAATGAGTGTTAACTTGATCATCCTATGCTCTCACACATACAAAAGCAAATCTACAAAGCACTTCTCAAAAACATTATCCTGTTCTGTAAATACATCAAATTTGCGTAGAGTAGAAAATCAACTAGATGCTACTGAATGCGTTATTGCACTTATAATCTGCTCAACATGTTTCGGCCACTTATACGCCCATCATCAGGAGCTCGAGACTATACTTGTGTTGTTGCCGCATATGGTGTGCAATGTTGCAAGGATGAAAAGATATGATGAGTGTTAGGTAGCATTAAGTATGTTCCGTGTTTGTGGGAGTTATATTATTGTGTGCCTTTGGCTGTGAGGTGGGTAGAGTGTGTCAAGTGTGCTGAAGGTGTGTGATGTTCGTGTTGGTG
>Ga0123353_10016450_pt1 | contig 10815 bp, 5 predicted proteins | sample TergutLab28metaG_3_FD_92763 | JGI IMG/M metagenome (GOLD analysis project Ga0123353, IMG submission 92763) | Labiotermes labralis P3 segment gut microbial communities from Petit-Saut dam, French Guiana - Lab288 P3 | ecosystem: Host-associated > Arthropoda: Insects > Digestive system > Gut ... | reverse complement strand
CGTCCCTTTTCGGTAAATAATAATAATGTATTGTGCATTGAAGCGTGGAACAGATGTTCGAGGAAATCTTCATCGCGACGGGTGGCGCTTCCCTTCGAGCCTATGCCGCCACGGCTCTGCGTTCTGAACTCCGACAGCGGCGTGCGTTTGATATATCCCAAATGCGAAATGGTAATGACCATATCGTCGTCGGCATAAAAATCTTCGGGATTAAATTCTCCGGCGTCGGGCTGTATCTCGGTGCGGCGTTCGTCGCCATATTTCTGTTTGATGGTTTTCAATTCATCCTTGATGATGTCCATCCGCAAGCTTTCGTTAGCCAATATTTCCCGAAGATGTTCCACCAATTTGGTCAGTTCGTCGTGTTCGGCTTGCAGTTTGTCGCGTTCCAATCCGGTCAGCTGGCGGAGGCGCATGTCAACGATTGCCTGAGACTGTATTTCGGTAAGCCCGAAACGTTCGATCAATCCCTGAATGGCTTCCGCAGGAGTCGCCGATGCGCGGATGATGCGGATGACTTCGTCAATATTGTCCTGCGCAATCAGCAAACCTTCGATGATATGCAGACGTTCAAGCGCTTTTTTGAGATCGTATTCAGTGCGGCGAACCACTACTTCGTGGCGGTGCTTTACATAATAATGTATCAAATCCTTTAGTCCAAGCTGTCTCGGACGACCGTTTACCAGCGCAACGTTGTTGATGTTGAACGTGGTTTGAAGTTGCGTGTATTTGTACAGATTGTTGAGAACAACGTTGGAGTTGGCTTCCTTTTTGAGTTTTACAACAATACGCATTCCGGTACGGTCTGACTCGTCGTTGGCATACGAGATACCTTCTATTTTCTTTTCGTTGACCAATTCGCCAATATACGCAATCAATAGTTCCTTATTGACCTGATACGGAATCTCCTTAAAAACCAGTATCTCCCGACCACTTGACGTTTTTTCAATTTCTGTCAGCGCACGAATAACCACCCGTCCGCGTCCGGTTTCGTAGGCTTCCCTGATACCTTGAGTTCCGTGAATGATGGCTCCAGTCGGAAAATCGGGACCCTTGATGTGGTGCATCAGTTCCTTGACTGTGATGTCGTTGTTGTCAATATACGCAATGATGCCATTGATAACTTCAGTGAGGTTATGCGGCGCCATGTTGGTAGCCATACCCACCGCAATCCCCGACGAACCGTTAACTAACAGCTGTGGAATACCAGCGGGCATCACTTTGGGTTCTTCGAGCGTGTCGTCGAAATTAAGTTGAAAATCAACCGTATTCTTTTCGATGTCCGCCATCATTTCTTCGGCGATCCTTTTCAAACGCGCCTCCGTGTAACGCATTGCCGCCGGCTCGTCGCCGTCTACCGAACCAAAGTTGCCCTGTCCGTCAATCAGCGGATAACGCAATGTCCAATGCTGAGCCATACGCACCATAGCGTCGTAAACCGAACTGTCGCCGTGCGGATGGTACTTACCAAGCACTTCCCCGACAATTCTGGCAGATTTTTTATGGGGCTTGCCAGCATAAACCCCCAGTTCCGACATTCCGAACAACACCCGCCGATGCACCGGCTTCAAGCCGTCGCGCACGTCGGGCAAAGCCCGTGATACAATAACCGACATAGAATAATCTATGTAGGAGGTTTTCATTTCCTCCTCAATGTTGACCGGAATAATCCTTTCTTCGAATTCCTGCATTATGATTTGAATATAAACACTTTATGTCTTAAAAAAGAATCGTCCAAATTAATACTATTTTTTGAAACGGCAAAATCGGAATACATGGAATTAATTCTTTTTTATTGAGATGTTATGAAACCCCCTTATTTTCAAACAGGAAAAGAATGTACGTTTTACGAAATCGTTGAATCTGTCTTGTCGACGAACGTTTATTTATATTTCAATTATATCTAATTTTCTTTTACATTTGCGGCATTTTAGTTTTGTTTGTTTATGAAAAACCGTGAACCGCATCAACCATCCATTTTTCTTTCTTTTCTTACGCTGTTCATATTGATCGGTATGCTGGCTCTGGCGATCGTCCTCTTTCGCGACGAAGCGCTCAATGGCGGCGTACAGATCGTATTGCTGATTGCGGCGGCGGTTGCATCGGCGATTGCCTGTTTCTTTTGCCGCGTGGAATGGAAAGCGATTGAGCATCGCATCGCAAAGAACTTTTTAGGGATAGCGCCCGCCATTCTTATTCTTTTATTCATCGGCTCGCTGTCGGGCAGTTGGATGGTGAGCGGCGTCATCCCCACCCTGATTTATTACGGGCTTCAAGTCATGCACTCCGGCTTTTTCCTGATGTCGTGCTGTATGATTTGTTGTATTGTTTCGACGATGACGGGTAGTTCGTGGTCAACCATTGCCACCATCGGCATTGCGCTGTTAGGGATCGGACAGGTGCAGGGTTTCAGCGCCGGATGGACGGCAGGCGCCATCATTTCGGGGGCTTACTTTGGCGATAAGATGTCGCCCATATCCGATACCACCGTTTTAGCGTCCACAGTAACCGAAACACCGCTTTTCACCCACATCCGGTATCTGTTTTATACTACCGTTCCGTCCATTACCATAGCCCTAATCGTGTATGCCATAGCAGGGTATTCGCGCGAAACGCCCGATGTACATCAGATTAATGTTTTCGCAGAATCGTTGAAAGCAAACTTCAACATCTCGCCGTGGTTGATGATTGTTCCGGCAGTTACCGGAGTGATGATTGCCAAAAAGATGTCGCCGGTAATAGTTTTGTTTGTTGCATCGGCGCTGGCTGCTGTTTTTGCAATGATCTTTCAGCCGCAACTGTTACGCGAAATTGCAGGCGAAACAGGCGGCAGCGAGGCGTTTGCCTGTGTGAAGGGCGCCATGATTTCCCTGTTTGGAAGCACGCAGGTAGAAACCGGTAACGAAACGCTTAACAGTTTAGCGTCAACGCGGGGCATGGGGGGGATGATGTACACGATCTGGCTGATCATTTGTGCGATATGTTTCGGAGGCGCGATGTCAGCCGGAGGTATGATCGGCAGCATTACCCGTCTGTTTCAACGCATGATGAAAGGACGCATCAGCACGGTGACTTCAACTGTAGCCTCGGGTCTTACATTTAATATATGTACCGCCGATCAGTACATCGCTATTCTTCTCAATGGCGAGATGTTCAAGGAAGTGTACAGAAAAAACGGTTTTGAAAGCCGCCTGTTGAGCCGCACTACCGAAGATGCAGTAACGGTTACCTCGGTGCTGATCCCCTGGTCGAGTTGCGGGATGACGCAGGCGACTGTGCTCGGCATTTCCACATTGACCTATCTGCCTTACTGTATTTTCAATCTGGTCAGTCCGTTGATGAGTATTTTGGTAGCGATTACGGGATATAAGATTTTCCGAAAAAAACCGCCGTCGAATGTCGAAGAATAAACTCAAACGTTTTGCCCAGATGGCTGACTATCCAAATGTGATAGCGGCTAAATTTGAAGAAGTTTTCCGTACAGATTTCAGGTTGAAAGGTTGTTGGGCGGAGGAGGTTTTCGGAAACCTCAACCCTTTGGTTTTGGAACTTGGCTGCGGCAAAGGCGAATATACGGTTGCGCTTGCGCGAAAATATCCCGAAAAAAACTTTATCGGGGTAGACATCAAGGGAGCGCGTATATGGGTCGGCGCCACCGACGCCCTGCAAAACCATCTGAGGAACGTTGTTTTTCTGCGCACGCGCATTGAATTTATCCAGTCGTGCTTTGCAACGGGCGAGTTGTCCGAAATATGGATCACCTTTCCCGATCCGCAGCCACAGCAAAGCCGCGAAAACAAAAGGCTTACTTCCGATCGTTTTATGCAGTCATATCGTGAAATATTGCAGCCGGAGGGTATCATCCACCTGAAAACCGACAGCGAAAGCCTTTTTGAATACACCTGCGAAGTAGTTAAATCCAACAATTTCCGCGTACTTGCTTCCACCTGTGATTTGTACCATTCGGGGTATGTTGATGATATTCTGTCGGTACAGACCTTTTACGAAAAAATGTTTATGGAAAAAGGATTTACGATTAAGTATCTGAAGTTTATGCCCTCTAATACACTGTTTTGAAGTCCGTGCATTGCATGTCATCATCTCGCAGGGCGTAATTCAGGATTTCGCAGGCGCATGTATCCTCTTAACGGCTGTGAATTTGGCATTAAGCGCATAACTTTCAAAAATCGTTGAATTTCAAACTAAAATATTCAGTAACAAGTAATTGTGTATCGAAGATTTGCCAAAAATAATGATCGGGGAAAAAAATATTTTTATTTTTTAAATTTTAAGCGGTTTATTAATTATTTTGTTAATTTTGATCGTTTACTTTTGTCGAAAAATATTAAATTGATCGAATAATTTTTTTCATCATCGAAAGTAAAATTTAAACCCAATTGCCTATGGAAAAATGAAAGTTATTGAAAACTGATATGCAAAAATGCGAGAAATCAAGAGATAAATTAACAACAAATTTTATATTATTTATAATTTTAATTATGCAAATAAAATCCTTTATTCAATGGGAATTTCTTTCCCAAATTTTAAAACGATGTGGTTACATTCTTGTAATCACGCTGTTGGCAGGTCAAATTCAAATGTTTGCCGCCGACAATCATGTAATAGTTAACTTTGAGCAACAACAGATAACGATTACTGGTACTGTGACAGATGATCAAGGTGATCCCCTGCCCGGTGTGAACGTTGTAGTCAAAGGTACAACCATTGGTCAGGTAACTAATTTTGATGGTAAGTTCAGTATTAACGTGCCGAGTGAAGAAGCAGTGCTTTTGTTTACTTTTGTAGGCTTTATGCCACAGGAGGTTGTTGTTGGAAGCAATCGCAGCCTGAGCATCACTATGGCTGAGGATGCCGGACAGATCGAAGAAGTTGTCGTGGTGGGTTACGGTACGCAACGCAAAGCAACCATTACGGGTTCAATTTCATCTGTTTCCAGTCAGGAACTCACAGTTACCAAAAACGAAAACGTGATCAACATGTTGACAGGAAAAATGCCCGGATTGCGTATTTCGCAAAGATCATCGCAACCCGGAGCGTATGACGCCATCATTGATGTTCGGGGATACGGAGAACCATTGTTCGTTATAGACGGCGTTGCTCGCGATAAAGACTTTTTCGCGCGTATGGATCCTGAATCCATCGAATCCATCTCCCTGCTGAAAGATGCGTCGGCTGCCATTTACGGTATTCGCGCAGCAAACGGGGTCATGCTGATCACCACCAAAACAGGTCAGGCTCAGGAAGGCAAGGTGGACATCACCTACAAGGGCACCCTTTCGTTTCAACAAATGATTTTTATTCCCAGAGGTTACACCACTCTTGAATGGATGACCCTGTCGAATGAATCGGAGTGGAGAGACATGGGTAATAATTTCTGGGAAAGAAGAAATCCAAAATTTTCAAAAGAACAGTTAGAAGAAGCAGTTAATGGAAAGAGCTACGACTGGCAAAGAGAAATCTTCAGGAAGGTTACTCCGCAAACGCAGCACAACCTGAGTATCAACGGAGGTAGCGAGAAATTGCGCTACTTTGTCAGTTTGGGTTACTTGAAGCAGGACGGATGCTACGCGAGCGGTTCCATGTGGGCTGACCGCTGGAACGTCACTTCGAATGTGGACGCGCAGATTACCCAGCGCCTCAGTGCAAGAGTTTCCATGGGCGCTACCATTGGAAGGACTCATAATCCGAACGGAGGTCTGTGGGACGTATATAAAGAAGCATTTTTGATAACTCCCAACGTGCCGTTTTATGTCAACGACAATCCGGATTTTCTTAACGGCAGGGACTATTATGATGCGACATTTACCAACCTCCTCGGAAAAATGGACGAAAAATATGTTGGACATACTGAAAAACACGAACGTCGCCTCAACGGTAATTTATCCCTGAAATATGAGATTCCGGGCGTAAAAGGCTTGTCTGCAAGAGCATTTTACGATTATTCTGCGAATGTCCCCGACGAATACGGTTTTAAACAGGCGTACTACGTTTATCAAAAAGGACCCGCAGGTGAAGCGCCACAGGTGGCAAGCACACAAAACGGACCTACAACCGTTTACCGGAGAGCCGATGTTAGCGTAAACACGAATATGCAATTAGGCTTAAATTATCAGAACAGGTTTAACCTGCACTCAGTTGGCGGTACTTTCGTGTATGAAGAGACTTACGGTGAGTGGGACAACTTCACGGCGCAACGCTATTTGCTGTTAAACTCAAGATACCTTTCTGCCGGAGAGGCTGAAGGTCAAACAGGTTCGGGCGGTACTCCGGGCGATCGCTCGCAGCGTGCGTTTATTGGCAGGGCAAACTATGACTTCGCAGGCAAATATATGGCTGAATTTCTTTTCCGCTATGAGGCTTCGTCGCGCTGGCCTAAAGACAGCCGCTGGGGCTTCTTCCCTTCAATATCGGTAGGATGGCGTTTGAGCGAGGAAGGATTTATCAAAAACAATATTGACTTCATTTCCAACCTCAAGATTAGAGCCTCTTACGGTCAGGTGGGTTCTGAAGATGTTGGAAACTTCAATTATCCGCAAACGTTCGTCGGATATGAAAACTGGAACAATGGCGGCTGGATTTACAAAGAAGGCTCGCCAACGAGCGGTATCCGCCCAACGGCAATCCCCAACCTGGATCTGACATGGTTGAAGGTTATCATGAAGAACATCGCTATTGACTTCGGATTCTTCAATGAAAAATTAGTTGGATCTTTCGAACTGTTCTCGCGCGATCGCGAAGGTTTGCTGGCTACCAGCTCGGCAATTGTGCCGGGAACAGTGGGCGCTAACTTACCTCAGGAAAACCTGAACCATGACCGGAACTTCGGATGGGAAATTGAACTGTCACACCGCAACCGCATAGGCGATGTGGGATATTTTATATCTGGACAGCTTTCACACACGCGCAGAAAATGGGTATCCAGGTTAGAAGAACCTGCAAGCCACTCATACGACAACTGGCGTAATCGTTACAGCGGACGCTATCATAATGATGATTTCTGGTGGACGAGAGAAATGGGCGGAATGTTTTCCAGCTTAGATGAAATCCGCAATTATTCGGTTGTTCCTCAGCCACAGGGTGCAATACCCGGCGATTGGTGGCAAGTGGACTGGAACGGAGACGGCGTCGTGAACGATGAAGACCAACGCCCCCTGGCTACAAGAGGTCTACCGTATTTTACTTACGGTATTGCATTGGGAGCCAATTATAAAGGTTTCGATTTAACCGCTCAGTTTCAGGGCGCATGGAGAGTCTATATGCAAGTTAACGAAGTATTTACCGAAGCGTTGCCCTTTGGCGGAAAAAACAGTTTGAACTGGTTTGTAGACAGATGGCGTCCCGAAAATATCAACGACGACTTCTTCAGCCCGAAAACAAAATGGATATCGGGTTATTATCCGCTTACAGGTGGAGACGCACGCCGTACACAATCAAACGGAATCTGGAATTCTTCGTACTGTCGCTTAAAGACGCTTGAAATAGGCTATACCTTACCTAAGGATTTACTGTCGAAAGCAAAAATTAAGGATCTGAGGGTTTATTTTAGCGGTTACAATCTGTTGACATTCTCGGCGCTGGATCAAGCGATTGACCCCGAACGTCCAAGTTCGACAGCACGGGCGGGTACCGGTGATAACAACCAAAACTACGTTCAAATGTACGGATACCCGAACAACAAGATTTATTCCATTGGAGCTCAAATTAAATTCTAAACAAATGAATATCATGAAAAGAATAAATATAATCATTATTGCCATTTTCTGCGTCGGGATATTATCGTGCAACGATTTGAATCTGGAACCCAAGGGACAGTACGGGCAAGCCGAATTTTACGGTAGCCCGAGCGGCGTGAGTTTTGTCTTTACAACCCTGTACGGTTGGCTGCCGATAGAAGATTTTCACTATATGCGAAACAATGGCTACCGTGACAACAATACTGATCCATGGGGCAGATGGGAAGCGCCAAAACAATCACTGCAGAACAACAGCGGCGAGTTTGTCAATACCAATGTACGAGCCAATACCGATGGAACTGAATACTGGCCATACGAACGTATTCGCGAGATCAACACATTCATCATTAATTTTCCTACGTATAAGGATAATTTTACTGAAGCTGTGTTTAATGAGTTGTTGGGTGAAGCCCGTTTTTTACGTGCTTTCTACTATTCGGGATTAGCAAAACGCTACGGCGGAGTGCCAATAATTGCTGAACTTCAAGACCCCAGAGGGGATTTGGCGGAATTGCAGGTACCCCGAAACACCGAATATGATGTTTGGAAATTTATTTACGAGGATTTGAAATTTGCCGGCGAAAACATGACTTCCAAACCGGATATTTATCGTGGCACCCGATGGGCTGCTCTTGCCCTGCAGTCGCGATTGATGCTTTATGCGGCAACGAATGCCAAATATGACGCGGCTATGAATTATGCAGGAGAAGAGGCATACGACAAAGGTTTTGCAGGAATACCCGCAAACAAAGCCGCCGAGTTTTTTAAATACTCGTATGATGCAAGTAAGGAGTTAATTGAAAAAGGTCCTTACGAATTGTACAGGGTTCATGATGATCTGGCTTACAATTTTGCCCAGGCTTTCATGGACAAAAATTCGAAGGAAAATATCTTCGTCAAAAGTTATGTACATCATGATGTATTTAATAGAGATGCGATGCTGATCGGTCACAACTGGGATGCATTAATGTTGCCGAGCCCCTCTATTTCGAGTTTTGTAGGCGGTCAAGGCTATCCTTCGCTTAATCAGATGCGTAAATACGAAGGCTTTCCTGATCTTGTTGCTGCCGATGGCACGCCAAGACGCTTCAACAAACCCGGCGATATCAGGGAGGAAGGTATTGAGCCACGTATGCGAGGCTGTATTTATCTGAACGGAGATGTACCGCGTGCCGGCGACGAAGTGCCGGTAGCAATAGATACAAGACGCGGAATTTACAGAACATTCAGATGGCAGGCGTCGGATGTGATTCATGGAGCAAATGAAGAAGCGCCGAATACCAGCGATAATCGAATTGTATCCAACGATTTGAATGCCACAATTGAGAAAACGGATGGAACAAGGATAAGCCTTATTGGCGCACATGGTTTGAGAAGCGGTTCGGGTGGTGAAAACAATTGTCTTTCCGGCGGTTTCGTTCGAAAATATATCAATGAGACTATGGCAAAAGCTGATTGTAAAGAACACATGAGTTTTCAACCATGGATTGTATTCCGTTTGGGCGAAGTCTATCTTAATCATGCGGAAGCAGCCTACGAGATGGGGTTAAAAGAAGAAGCCAACACGTATATCCGTAAAATTCGCGAACGCGCCGGTTGCAAGAAATTAGATATTTCGGGCGATCCTGCCGACGTAGACGAATGGGAATTGACGAAGTCCCGCGCGATTTACGGCAGTGGTATTACTTATGATGTTGAACTGCAGTTTATCCGCGATGAACGCGATCGTGAACTGTGGGGCGAAAATCATCGCTGGTGGGACGTTCGCCGCTGGAGAAACGCCTACGGAGTACTCTATCAGTTTCAGCACAGGATTCTTTCATGTTACTATATTTTGGACGAAGATAAGTATATTTATCTGGATGAGAGAAATAAGGATAATCATTATTATGATTTCAATCGTAATGGTTATTATCAATCAATTCCGCAGGGACAAATCAACAGGAATCCTAATTTGTTGCCCAAAAATCCGTTACGTTAATGAATCATCTAAAATTTAAAAATATCATGAAAAAAATATTGTGTTTATTTTTAGGACTGATCGTATTGAGTATGTCCTCGTGTTTTAAACTGGACAACTGGGACGAGCCGGATTGTACCATCTACGGAACAGTAATTGATTCGTACACCAATCAGCCTTTACTTTCTTCGCAGAACGACTGGCAATTCCGTACATGGGAACGCAGCTGGACAGGACATCCGGGCGGCGCTACCACCAATCAGGATTTGCGTATCAAACAGGATGGAACGTATCAAAATACAAAATATTTTGCAGGTACGTACGATATTCTTCCCTACAACGGACCGTTTTGGCCCATGGATACAGTGAAAAATGTTAAAATTAACGGTAAGACCGAACTGAATTTTACAGTTACCCCATATTTGCAAATAAAGGATTTCAGCTGTGAATTTGGTACAAACAGCGCTGATGGTTACCCCACGTTAATATTCAAATGTAAGGTAAGGGCTCCTGTAACATCAAAAGATGGCAGAAATCTTGCCCGACCTCTTTATTTGAGATGTTTTCTTAGTTTTTCCGTTTTTTGCGGTAACGGAAGTGATTCATGGATCGGCACGAATGTCTATCCAGAATCTCTCGTACGCAAAGAATTTTCAAACGACGGAAATTCGGACTGGGCTAATTTGTTTGCAGCCGGACCGGGCGATAACACTACCGAAGAATATACATTTGGACCTATTCGCGTTAAATCAGGCTATACATATCATGTGCGGATGGGAGCCAGTGTCCGTGATACGCATCAAAAGTATAGCTATTCGGAAATTAAAAAGATTGTTGTGCCATAGACTAGATCTATTTTAAAATGTGAAAGATAATTGCCTTAAATTTTTGATCATCGTATCGGATTTAGGGCAATTTCTTTTTTAGAAATGAAAAATAAACAATATAAATATAATGATAGAATGTCCTGATGGAAATTCTATGGTACAAATATACAACGTGTTAGGACAACTCGTTTTTCAACAAAAATTAACATCAAACGTATTTGACAGGCAAATGGAAACAGGCGTTTATATTGTCGAGCTTAAGGGAAATGGAAAT
>Ga0123353_10016448_pt1 | contig 10815 bp, 6 predicted proteins | sample TergutLab28metaG_3_FD_92763 | JGI IMG/M metagenome (GOLD analysis project Ga0123353, IMG submission 92763) | Labiotermes labralis P3 segment gut microbial communities from Petit-Saut dam, French Guiana - Lab288 P3 | ecosystem: Host-associated > Arthropoda: Insects > Digestive system > Gut ... | reverse complement strand
TCACCATATTCTCCACGTTAGCAGGATAAGGGTTAATATACAAAAATACATTTTGTGTCAAATACCAGGGTTTTTATATTAAACCAAGTGATATAAATAAATAAATAAATAAATATATATATATATATATATATATATATATACTAAACATTATGTTATGGAGGTTATACAAAAAATAACCTTATGGGATTAAACTATACGAAATCTCCAGTGATGACAAAATAATTTTTGTAGTTTAGTTATTAAATTCCTATGGCCGGCAAAGAAAACATTTGAATAATGAACCTGAAACAAAATTGCGTTAATATACCTGCGAGATTTTGTTTTTTCTTGAATTCCATAATCATATTACTAGCAAGTGATTTGTGCTAACTTACTAAATTAACAGTTTCGGAACGTGGATAGCATTAATCCAGATTTTGTGGTGTATGCACAAATATGTCACAATATACACGGTTGACATAATGGGTCCTAATATACTGCAGGCAGGTATATTAGTATGGATATCGTATGCACCTTTACATCCACCTACAGTACTCCCCGTGATAAACTGAACACGCTACTGCCAACTGCACTCCGATGTATTGCACAAATGATCACTACTGTTTTGGGTTCAGTTCGATGTCCTGCAGCCCCACCGTATACAGCGCACTGCACAACTCCCATCCCTCAAATCTAATAACAGGTTAGAGTACAATAGGACGAAAAGGGCAGCTAGAATATGAGCAACAGGGGGTGCGATTGGCGGAAGACATGCTGACGGAGAGCAGGTGCCAGGCAGCCGTGGTGAGCAGAATATGTGTTCCTTCTCCCATTACCCATCTTCATTTGGTCAATTAATTCTGACGCACTCTGAGCCTCAGTCAGTAGGAATGAGAACTTGAGGTGAATTTTGTATTATTGAATACTTGAAGGTTTCACGGACTGTTTGTTTAAAATTTTATATAAAGGATATTTTTCCCTGTGGGTCTGGAAACTGTAGTCGGTATAGCGAATGGCTACGGGCTGGATGGTCTGTGGATCGCGTCCCGGTTGGGAGGCGAGATTTTCTGCACCAGTCCAGAAAGGCCGTGGGGACCATCCAGCTTCGTGTTGGGTACTCCCGGAGGTAAATATGTCGGTGCGTGGCGTCGAACACTCACCATCTAACGCCGATGTGAAAGAAAGAGTAGAGATATACCTCTACCCCATTTCTGGTCCTGCATGGCAGGCTATATTGTGCACTTGAACTTTTACTTTTCATTTTTAATTATCTGCTTATGCATGTTAACAAAATACAGAAAAATAAATACACTATAGATGCTGTAAACAAATAGTGGTTTTTTATGAACAAATATTACTGCACAGGAACATGTATTGATCTGGTTGTGTGATAAAAAGCGAGGAGAATTTTACATCCACATTAATTCTTTCGTTGCGCTGTAGATATGGAACTTATCACAATGCAAACAATGCACGTGTACCTACATTCCTGTGTGAAAAGTGTGTCGTTAATCAACTCCCTTCCACATGCCTGAGGTAAGAATTTCTCTGCAAGACTGTGTGTGTATGTGTGTGTGTGTGTGTATACGACAACGTACGCACGTCAGGTGACTCTGAAATTTCAGCGGGTGTACATAATGAAAAGAATCGGCGTAGTCTGTGCAGTGACCTGGCTGCGGACTGGATGTTTCAGTGTTACATCGACTATTGTGTCCTCTAAAACGTCTGGGCCGGCTCTTCCGCCAAGCCAGCCAACTGTTCGGTAGGTAATAAGGATCTTCGCTTGGGGTAAAGTTGACGATGTAGTGAAGTTGATCACTCACCATCATCTAGCAGACCCTTAGGGTTCAACAAGGTTGAGGCTTCGAGGATTTCCAGGCATCAAGGTGGTAAGGTTGTTAGCCCACGGCACCGGCCGCCTTTACCGCCCAGGATATATCCCTGGTACTCATTCCTGTTAGAATTTTTTTATCTATTATTATTCCACCTTTAGTTCTTTCACGCCAATCCCAGTGAACACGCGGTCTAAGGCGTAGGACTGTCGTCGTTTTATTACTGGGATCGCTTATTCGAATCCCACAGTGGTATGGATGTTTGTCTCTTGATAGTTCTGTGTGTTGTCAGGTAGAGGTTCCTGCGACGAGATGATCATCCGTCCAGAGGAATCCTACCGACTGTGGTGCGTCTTTGTATGTGGTCTAGAAACATCTTGAATATGGAGGTCATGGCCCGCGTTGGGCCGCAGCGCCGCAGGAGAAAAAATAGGAAGTTTGCGTAACCACCCGTCTATTCAGTCGATGCCAGTTGTTCTTTCCTCACCGATACTACGGCCGAGACATGAAGTTCAAGAATCAGAGGAGCTATACCTCTGTTACTTTTATGGCGCGAACACGGACAAGTTCACATTTATTTTTCTAGGGCAAACTAATTTTTAAATCTCACGAAAACATATCGCTGCAGTTTTTATTTCATTTTTCCTTCCAAGGTCAAATGTAGGCTATTGCGATTGCTGAGGCTAACAGCGTATAGAGACGAAATGAGAAATGCACATGTCTTAGCAGAAAACCCTGACCGTATGAGGCAGCTTCGAAGATATAGCAGTAACTATGTGGACGAGAAAAATATTTCTTGAATATTTGAGGTGTGTCCCTATGGACTGTATTCTACCGGCTCTGTGTAGGATATTGTGGCGGGCCTTTTTGAAAGCCGTAATTTATTATCGTGGTGCACAAGAGCCGGGTCATTTCTTCATCATTTTTTCTAATTTTAGATTTTTGAAGGGAGTTGTGTTGTCAGGAGTTTGTTACAAGTATCACAGAGTTTCAATGAAACGGATAGATGCAAAAAAAGGTAAAGGTAAAGTGATCCCGTTACAGGCCCGGTGTGGCCCAGAGGGTGGGTAGAGGTATAGCTCTACTATTCCGTGACCGCGGCACTAGAAGGGGGTGAGTGGTCAGCAGCACGCCCCGGCCGCACTTTACCCCCGGGAAAGACCCGGTACCCATTTTGCAGGAGGCTGGGTGAGCCCCAGGGCCGGTCTGAACGGGCGGAAAATCTCGTCCCTACAGGGATTCGACTCCGGACCGTCCAGCCCGTCGTCAGTCGCTATACCGACTGAGCTACCCGGCCTACACGGATGGATGTAGTGTCCTTAAATTATACAGAAATGATGACGAACTTGTGTGTGAAATAACAAAATATTAATCCCGTTTAAATTTCGGAACTCATAACGCTTATACAAATTTTAGAGAAGCGAGCCGCCTTTTTAAGGCAATTGCTTGTAAATCCGAGTTTGTGTCTGATTTTAATTGTTTCCATTTCTTACTTGCAACGTAGCAGCAATTCATGTCGACAAAGTAAGTTTACTGACCATTGCTTGTCGCATGTTTTGCATTTTACAAACTCGTGAAAATAATGTTTGTTTTTAAACTTATTTTTAACCAAGAACATGCCTTGAGTTCTACAATATTACCAATAACATTCCTTGTTTACATTACCCAGGGACGTAAGTTACGACATCCAAAGAGAAAGAAATATCAATACACCATGAGCGTTTCAGCAACATAGGCCGTAGAGCCTAGTTTATATCCGGACTTCCAATAACCATCTTATTTGTACACAGTGTGTATCTCTGTCACTATTTCGTTCATTGTTGTTAAGTGATTAAATTAGAATTTATAAGATTGGTTTATCAAATTACAGTTCAACAACACAATGACGGGTTTTCATTTCCGCTACAGAGAGTTGCGTTACATCTAACGTGAACTACATGACTAATCTATTAGATTATTACAAACACGAATGTTTATGGCTTACCATTCTGTTACAGTAGGATTTAGTGTAATTATTACATATACTAGCCTGTTGTCACCGCCATATCGTGAATAATGTTATTAGAGTAAAATACTGAATCATATACCGTTGTAATAACGTGTTTCCATAATTCATTTTCGTTTTGATAATTATTCTTATTACTACAACGTATCCGGTATAAACTTTAATTCTTCGATAGAATTTAATTAAATGAATATTTACAGTAATAACGTCGAATATAAAGTTTTAACCAAATATCGTTACACCTATGGTTAGGCACATGCTGAATATGGCGGTCAAGCGAATGACACTCTTTTCTCCTATTCGAAGGTTTCTCAGCTCCAGATAAGAGACCTGCTATCTTGAGAGAGATATTTCTTGATTTTCCTCAATCCCTTCCTTCCAAATCTGAGATAATACCTTAAACTCGTCCACGACAACGGCAGTGGAAGTACGTTTTAGGCTTAATTCCTTTTCAATGTCCGCCTTACCTTTCAGTGTTACAGAATGTGAGATTATCTTACTGTCTTCAAGTGTACAGCGAACAGATGAAGAGATTAAAATTGGACAGAACCTCCAGGCGATACGTTTCATGTTACACATCTGAAGAATTTTTAAGAGAAAAAATGAAAATTACAGCTGCAAGATTCATACACAAGCAGCAGATTTCGGACATTTTTAACGGCCTGAAGACAAGATTGTATTAGACCTTCGCTCTTCTGGGATGTTACGCAACATAACATCCCAGAATAGCTGTGACTGTCTAGTAAAACTGGGTTTATTAATTACCAAAAAACTTCCTTTGATTAATTATGTTTTACTAATGCTAGCTGTATATTTGTTGCGACCTGCTATTTTAAATCCATCGCCATTTGCATGCAGCCCATGCTACGGTTGTTATGTTAAGACTGGCAGAGTACAGGGACATCAGATAAATATTACCTTCAAAATATACATTCTACTGCATAAAGTTTAAATTATTACAACTAAGGTCTGTATAAGCAGAACTTAAATTTATGGGATATTCGCTTATCTCCTTCTGAGATCGTGCAATATTTTAGTCTTAACCATACAGGTGACAGCACTAAACAATATCTGGGCTTATATTCTGTTCTGATCACAGAAGTTAAACTTCCTGCAGATATCGTTGCAAACGGCAAGTCCACACACTCAGTACAAGACGTGCAGCTTTTATTGGTTTTACAACGTGTAATATGTAAATGATGGAGAGATAATTCTGAAATATGCCATCCCCGTTGTGTGTATAAATAAATAGTTACAGGTATTTAGTCAATAACACAACAAATATTTCTAATGATGTTTATTAGAAGATGATAACAACTACATGTTTCGGCCTATTCCGGCCATCATCAGTTTTATTTCCGAAAGAGTATTAGTGTTTATAAGATTTATGCGGTTATGTAACGATGGTGAGATTTCATCATCTGTGGTTTTGATTTTTACTACTATTAACAGACGTGGTTGGAGGGTGTTCTGTAATTACAGAACAACCCCCCCCCCCAGGGCACGCCTCTTAATAGCAGTAAAAAATCAAAACCACAGAAGATAAGATCTCACCATCGTTACATAACCGCATAAATCTTATAAACACTAATACTCTTTCGGATGTAAAACTGATGATGGCCGGAATAGGCCGAAGCATGTACTTGTTATCATCTTCTAATAAACATCATTAGAAATATTTGTTGTGTTATTGACTAAATACCTGTACCTATTTATGATGGAGAGATAATCTTTTCAAAAGCCTCGCATTTTTTGGCAAATTATCTGAATCCATTCTATCCTGTCAACAGAATACCTTTCGTTTCCATGAGATGCTTTAAGACAGTAACATTTTCTGAAATAGCGTATGCTGCTTTGGATATTTTAATTATCCTTCACCCTGAATTTTGCATAATTTCATTCTAGTTTAATTTGCTTAGATAGAAGAGTTTTACTAAATGTTGCTAGTGTTAGCATTTCAAATGAAAAGCAAATTGCTTGATATTTAGTTAATGTAGATTTCTTGAATTCTGAACCCTTTATTTCATGATTATACAGTGTATATATTTGCCCTGCAAGCATTTATTCATGTAATATTTTTGAACCTTTGAAATGTAAAGCCGAGATAAATAATATTTAACGATCCATTTCCTGGGTCACGGAATGGAGCCTTAATGTTACAAAGACCATCCTGTTAATGATGTTCGGAGACATAATTACTATTGATTCTGTGAGCAGTACAAAAACACAAGGAACTGTGGGGGAAAAATGGATTTCTTACACGTTAGAAACGCGAGGTGCGTCTGATTACATTTTACTACAAAACGTTACATACTGAACACATTTCTATAGTAAAACCAACCAGATGCATCAATGTCTCAAATTAATTTTATTAGAGTAACACTCTACATGTTTCGGACGGTCTTTCCGTCTATCATCAGGAGTTAAAGACTTTACATACTGCAACAGACATATGTCAAACAGATACTGCTGTCTGCTTGTTAGCAGTATCTGTTTGACATATGCCTATTGCAGTATGTACAATCTTTAACTCCTGATTATGGACGGAAAGACCGGCGAAACATGTAGAGTTTTACTCCAATAAAATAAATTTGAGACATTGATGCATCTGGTTGGTTTTACTATAGAAATATATTACGATGCACGGCCCTATGAACGTCAAAACTGAACACATATCAGATCAGAACGCATTACGCGGTGCTACTAGGTTATAGAAGGAAATGTATACATTTCTTTTATAATTACGAATTCTTGATTGATTTTGTCGTATGCAAATGTGTATTGTGTACAGATAATCGCTACAGTCAAGCACAGGCTTCACCAGGCGTTTGTCTTCATATGAAGAATCATAAAAGATGCTAGAAGAAGATTCAAGGCTAATGGGGCACAAGGCTCTGTCATTTGTAAATAGATATCGAAGTTTCGGAGAAGCTTTCTACCTCCAACTTCAGGGTTTATGCAGTACATATGGGTCAACACGTCATCGTCGGTGGCTGCGAAATAGAAGACCGTTTAATCGAGGTGGGATACTCAACACGTTGACATCGTCCTTGCAGCGTCTCTGACCAAATGTGTCTCTGTAAAACCGTCACAGAGACATTGTATCCTAGGGTTATATCGGCCGAAGCGTGAAGCCGACCACTTGCCTCTGTCTGTTACTGAGGGTACGATTTATTGAAGCTACACATATGTTGCCCATTTGCTTTAATGGGGTAACCCTTGGTTAAGCGCTGGGACTTCACTCTAACTTTGTTTGATACCATTAGTAATATTCTAAAGGGAGGTCGTTAATATTTGCATCCCCTTCACTATTGATACTTTATCTTAAATCACATGGATGTGGAAAGTTTAAATCGATTCCATTCTTTCACATAAAGATTTAAAACTTAATGACACTTACCTCAAGTGTCACCCCAGCATTTTACGTAATAATGTTATCCTCAGTTTTTAGTTTGGAAGGGGTGAGAAGAAATGGTTATGGCGGGGGGTTGAGGGAAGGACTACAGATTTTTCCACTTGGATTTTCGAGAGTCTCGTAGGGCAGAAAGAGCGGCAGATAGCGAGCGAGAACAAATGACGTCATTAAATGCAGAGGGCTTGAAATAATGACCTCTCAGCGCGGTCTCGGCTCTAAAACAAAATCGATTCCATTGACCAGAAGCCAATATATAACTAGACATTGGTGTGAGCGTCAAAGCATGGTGCTGTTCCTGAAGACAGACCAGGGATTCATGCAGAAACACATTAGAACCTCACGGCTATTGCTTCTGTTTCCATGTACGGTGCTGTCGGTATCTTACTGTTCGGTATTGTGTGAGCTTGTAGACTGTTTTGACATTCAGGGAGGAAGATAGGCGGATAGTGTTCTACGGTAGGGTGCTGCGGTACACACTTAAACGTAAGGAGAAAATAACATAAGACTGGAGAAAGCTGCATAAAGGGGAGCTATGTGATTTGTACTATTCTCATTTTTTTTTTGTGGTGCAACAGCCCAACTCGGTCCTAAACCACTTCATAGTTGAGGGTTGTAGCCTACACACAATTGAACACACATGCCAAGTAGAACTCGCATGGACGAGTAACCAACTGTTCGCATAAGCCGCTACCTACACAACAAACACATAGAGAATCCATTCCCTGGGCGGGGTTCGAACCCGAGATCCGAGCAGTCAAATGGCTGCACACTTACGCCTTTTATCGCTATTGTCCTCGACAAATATTATTAGTGCTATCAGCACAATCGTGTGTGATGTGATGGGGGAGGATATGTGTCAACTTTGGTAAAGCAATGCATACGGAGTTTTGGTGGGGAAACCTGATTGAATGAGGCCGCGTGGAAAACATGGATTTTTAGAAAACAGAATTTGAAAATAATACGTGAAAAATAAATTATATTGTGCATCGAGTGTTTAGAAAGCAAAATTTTTTCTACTTTACAATGAATTAGAGGATGACTTTGAAAACTGCGTTAATCAGTAACATGCGTGTGCGCATAATTTTTCTTCTGCTAATACTAACTGTATATTCATTCTGTACGAAGTTTTGATTTCTCTCCAGATTTATTAAGAATCAGCTAATAATATACAGTCGAGTATCACCTAATTTAGATTTATTATAAAGAAACAGCGCCACGTTAGTCTTAATTATCCAGTCCGGTGAAGAGTTTCGCTTGCACCGATCTTCTGAAAGCAAATCCGCCTCCTAATTGTTTTAAGCCCACCATACTTTAAAATTTTTGTTTATTTATTTTAACCCTTTAAACGCCGAATTAAATCCCATCGGCCACTTGCTGGCATTATTAGGAGCTCACCATATTCTCCACGTTGGCAGAGTAAGTTTTAATAATCAACGCGTTTACGTCTTGTTACGTGTTAAGGGCGCGTCTGTTTCAGGGTATCATGATTTCAAATTATGTTTTAATTTCCCCTTGACGGACTTCATGCACCTTTTTTTATGACCCCGACAACAAAAAGACCCGACCCTAATTTTCACATTGTGAACAGTAATGGAAGTGACAGCATTAGGCTTGCTCTGTTGTTCTCATATAAAGTTGTGAACTCATGTAAATGTGCTGTGCCATACAAGCTGCTACTCTATCATCAGCCTTTGACGAAGATAGGACAGGGATACAAAAGCCTACGGTCTTATATTTCAGTGATGATGGTAGGTAACAACCTGCTCCTTTTATTCAGAAAGATTCGGTTCCTTGCCATTATGGTGAAACCATTAATAAGTATCATAATTAGCACACGAAATCCCTTCCTCCATACCGTATACGCTCCTGGCATTAGGCACATCATCTTGAATACGTGCAGTCGCTGTACGAAAAAAATGTGTACTTACTTGCTGTTATAGCGAATTTCAGTGCGCACAAAAACACTAAGAAATGCCGAGCCACGCCACAGAGTGTCTTGCAGTTGATATGTCGACGGCATTTTGCACTTTCTATTTATTTTACGAGAATTGTACGTCGACTTATACTGGCCGTCCTGCTGCGATTTTATGGTCCTTTGTGCCGGCACTCGGCGCTGTCCACCTTACAACATCATCGGCGGACGCCAGACATCTAGCCAGTTGTGTGATACACGTGCAAGCATTGTTCCGCTACCACAAGCCTCTCCGCACTGCAGAGAGTAGCGTTCATCAACCAATGCACGTTGTAGGATTACAAACTATGTACAGTTTTGATAATCCGTTTAAAGAAACACCAACTTGATGCACAACGTATTCTTAGTATATTTCGTCATCCTCTACATGTTTCGGACGTATCTAGGCCCGTCATCAGGAGGTACAATTGTATGTATACAACATCTGATACTTATTATTCTTTTTAGATGACTGTCTGTTGCCCTGGTTGGATTGGAACTTCCAATCCAACCAGGACAAAAGACAGTCACCTAAAAAGTATAGTAAGTACCAGTTTCTGTATACATACGGTTGTACCTCCTGATGGTAGATCTAGATACACCCGAAACATGTAGAGGTAGACAAAATATACTAAGTTATAAATTGTGCATCAAGTTGGTTTTTTTTTACACGATTCTATCGAGAAGCACGGTCAAGAAAACAAAATTTTTACAACCCCTTACACGTTTCGGTGCTGAGGCGTCGTCTTGAGGAAGTCTCAAATACAAACGAATACAGGCACCTGTACACCAATCTGGGAATAACAATGCTAAGTGTTATGATATTTAAAACGTTAAAATTGTAAAATATGTAAAATGGTAACGGTCAAGGTACCCCATTACAGGCCTGGACACGTCCTTAGAGCCCCAAGAAGTTGAGGTTCCCAGGATTTGGTTGTCAGGACTAAGGACCGAATGCCTATAATCCCAGGAGATAAACGTGTTAATTTATGTTAGAGGCTGCGTTGAGGATCATAGTGCAGCCGGAAGAATTAAGTTAGTGAAAAATTCCAATGACTCAATCTGGAGTCAAATCCGCAACTTTCCGGCTGGCAGCGGAGTGCGTCAAACATCTGCGCTAACGCTTTCCCAAATATAGGCTGTAAAATGGTAAGTATATAATTTCAGCGTTACTGATGTTGTGTTTCGTCATAATTCTGACCAGCTACCGGTGGAAGTAGTGTCTGTTTACTTTATGTACAGTATGTGCGTACAAACATCTGAATCCATCCTTTGCGGTCCAAGAGGATCCATTCCCGTAGTCTTACACTCTACACTGTTTCCGCTAGGATAATTTATTGGTTTTGTACTTGTGAGTACAAGCTTTGACCTTTGAAACTGAAATAAAGATCTGACAATAAAGCTATATTAACAATAGGTGTGGGTATCAGTCAATAACACAACAATATCTAAAAAACATATTTAATAAAGAATGAAGTAAACTACAGGTTTCGGCCTAATGTAGCCATCATCAGGTTTTCATCCAAAAGTATGGTGGTAGTGCTTTACAGGATTGGTATGGGTATGTCATGATGGTGAGATCTCAGCATCTGTGATGTTTGTTATATGCTATTTTTAAGGGGGCAGGGGG
>Ga0123353_10016446_pt1 | contig 10816 bp, 7 predicted proteins | sample TergutLab28metaG_3_FD_92763 | JGI IMG/M metagenome (GOLD analysis project Ga0123353, IMG submission 92763) | Labiotermes labralis P3 segment gut microbial communities from Petit-Saut dam, French Guiana - Lab288 P3 | ecosystem: Host-associated > Arthropoda: Insects > Digestive system > Gut ... | reverse complement strand
TGGCCGCGATGAGCGCCTTGGCCTCCGCCTGGTCGAGCTTTTCGTCGGGCAGGAAGTCGGGATCGGTCTCCTCCTGCCAGTTCATGGCGTTGTCGTCCTCGTAGTCCGCGAAGGAATCGGGCTTCTTCTTCGCGATATAATTTTTCGCCCTGTTGGCGACGATCTGGTGCAGCCAGGCCGCGAAGCGCTCCGGCTGGGCCAGCTGCGCCATGCTCTGGAATGCCTTCAGGTAGCTTTCCTGCAGGATATCCTGGGCGTCGTGCTCATTTTTGGTGATAGAGAGGGCCACGAACCAAGCCCCCTGCCGGGTGGCAAGGTAGAGCTCCTGGAACGCGTCTTTATCACCCTGCGCCGCGCGCAGAGCCAGCGAACTGATCCTCTCTGTGTTAGCCATCGGATGTCCCCCCTGCCCCGGGCTCGCCGCCCTGGAAGATGCGGCTCCATACGCGCTGGTCTGCCTCGTCCGACACAACGCACGCCGCCGCCGCCTCTTTTAGCGCCGCCCGAATAAGATCGTCCAGCACCCGGGATCACCCCCTCAACACCTATAAGACAGGCGAGCCCGCGCGCAGGTTCCGCTTTTCCACAATAAATTTTGGCACTCCACAAAAAGTGGTTCCAATCATTTGTCGCTGCGCAAACCGGAATTCCTCATTCTCCAAATTCCCTAATTTTTGAAAAAGCAAACGCAAGAGGAAAGGCCCGCGGCCCTCTCTTGCATTTTGCTTCTTTTCCTTCGTTGGCGCGCACTAAAGCGCCTTTTCATTACATTCAATGCCGTATTTTCTCCGGACACCCGGATAGGCGTGGGAATACCAGGCTATCGTTAAAAAGAGCTTGGCGGATGAGAGCGTGAATTTGAACATATTGAAAAAGTTCTGGCGCGATATCTTGCGCAGCAGGGAAATAAAGGCCCTGCGCACGGCTTTGCGCCGCGCGGCGCCCGTCTCATTTGTCTTTCGGGTGAACATCTTCCAATAAAAATGCGCCTGAACCACACGCAAATCCCGTGTGGGCACATCGGAAAAGTTGTCGAACATATCCTCTTGGGCCCCGTGCCTGCCCCATTCGCGCAATGTCCGCGGCGGGGTCAGCCGGCCAGCTTCCACCAATTGGATATACTTTTCCGTGCCAGGCACGGGGAAATACATCAGAATCTGAAACTTGGTCAAATTCGGTTCAAGGCGCAGCAGCAAGCGCACGGTGTCGCGCAGCTGCCCCTCTGTTTCGCCCGGAAAGCCGAGTACAAAGCTGCATTCTGTCCATATGCCGGCTTCATGGCAGCTGCGCACATCGTTTTCCAGCGTCGCAATGTTGAGCGTCTTGCGCATACATTTGAGTGTTTCCGGCGAGCCGCTTTCCAAGCCGCAGAAAATCTTGCGGCAGCCGGCTTCGTACATTAGCCGGAAGTCTTCCGAACTCAAACGCCCAATGTTTGCGAAGCAGCGCCAGACGACGTTCAGCCCCAGGCTCCGCAATTGCTCGCAGAAATCCCGCAAATCGCTCTTATTTCCGCCGAACATATCGTCGTCCACAAAGTAGACGCCGTCCATGCCGTATTGCTCCGCGAGTTCCTTCATCTCGGCCAGCACCTGCCCGCTTGGGCGTTTTCTGTGCTTGGAATGATGAAAAAGCCTGTTATAGCAAAAAGCGCAGTGCCCCGGGCAACCCTTCGAGGAGTACAGGCACAGCATTTTTTCGCTGCCTGTTTCCGTATCCGGAAAAAAATATTCCGCAGGATTGATAAGCGACCAGTCGATGGCCGGGAAATCCGCCAAGTCCGCAAATTCCCTCGCCGGCGTGCGGCATACCGCACCCGATTGCCCCAGATAGGCAATGCCTTCGACCTCGGCCAGCCCGCTCTTCGTCTCAATCGCCCGCAGCAGCTCATGGAAGGTGATTTCCCCTTCCTCCATCACCACGTAGTCCGCCCTGCCTTCCTTCAGAACCATTTCCGGCACAAGGGAAGCGAATTGGCCGCCCCAAATGACGGGGATTCCCTTCTTCCGGAACCAGCGGGAAACCTTGACCCCGTCATGGACATCCGCCGTTGAAGCCACGGAAACGCCCACCGCGTCCGGCCAAAATGCCCGCGCGGCTTCCTCCGGGGATCGCTTTTCCATGATCCGGTCATATATGTGCACACAGCAACCGCGTTCTTTCAAATAACTCGCGATTGACAGCAGGCCCAGCGGCGCGGATTTGACCTGCGACTCGCAGCCGCAGCTCGGCTTGACAAGCAGTACGTTCATGTTAATCCCTTTATTTGGCGATCTCGCTTGCCCGGCTTTCCCGGATGAGGTGCACCTTGATCTGGCCGGGGTATTCCAGGTCCTTCTCGATCTTCTGGGCGATTTCCCGCGCCAGGAGCACCATGGCGTCGTCGTTGACCTGGTCGGGCTTGACCATGATGCGGATCTCGCGCCCGGCCTGCATGGCGAAGGAGGTGTCCACGCCGGGGAAGGAGGTGGTGAGCTCCTCGAGCTTTTCAAGCCGCTTGATATAGTTCTGCAGGTTTTCGCGCCGCGCGCCGGGCCGGGCCGCCGAGATGGCGTCCGCCGCCTGCACCAGGCAGGCCACGATGGTGCGGGCCTCTATATCGCCGTGGTGGGCGGCGACGGCGTGGAGCACGTTCTCGTTTTCCTTATACTTGCGCGCGAACTCGACGCCCAGCTCCACGTGGGAGCCCTCCTGCTCGTGGTCCAGGGCCTTGCCGATATCGTGCAGCAGGCCCGCGCGCTTGGCCATTTTCACGTCCGCGCCGATCTCCGAGGCCATGAGCCCCGCGATGAACGAGACCTCCAGGGAGTGGTTGAGCACGTTCTGGCCGTAGCTGGTGCGGTAGCGCAGCTTGCCCAGCAGCTTTACAATTTCTCCGTGCACATTGTTCACGCCCGCCTCGATGAGGGCGCGCTCGCCGGTCTGCTTGACCTCGGCGTCCACCTCGCGGCGGCACTTTTCGTGCATCTCCTCCACCCGGGCGGGGTGGATGCGGCCGTCGAGGATCAGCTTTTCCAGAGTGCGCCGGGCGATTTCCCGCCGCACGGGGTCGAAGCAGGAGACAGTGATAGCCTCGGGGGTGTCGTCGATGATGAGGTCCACGCCGGTGATGGTCTCCAAAGTGCGGATATTGCGGCCCTCGCGGCCGATGATGCGCCCCTTCATTTCGTCGCTGGGGAGAGTGACGACGCTGACGGTGGTCTCTGCCGAATGATCCGCCGCGCAGCGCTGGATGGCCGTGGCGATGATCTCCTTGGCCAGGGCGTCCGCGTCCTCCCGGGTGCGCTGCTCGCTGTCCAGGACGCGCAGCGCCTTTTCATGCTCCAGATCCTGCTCCAGCAATTGCAGGATATAGGCTTTCGCCTGCTCTTCGGTGAACCCGGAGATGCGCTCGAGCATGTCGAACTCGCTCTTCTTGATGGTCTCGATTTCCTGCAGGCGGGCCTCCGCCGCCTTGAGCCTGCCCTGCACCGCGTCCTCTTTCTTTTCCAGGCTGTCCAGGCGTTTGTCTATGGTCGCCTCGCGCTGGTTGACGCGGTTTTCCTGGCGCTGCACCTCGGAGCGGCGCTCCTTGAGCTCTCGTTCCATCTCGTTGCGATATTTGTTGATTTCGTCCTTGCCCTCAAAGATGGCTTCCTTTTTCTTGGTTTTCGCTTCGGCCAGGGCCTCGTTGAGGATGCGCGTGGATTCCTGCTCGGCCGAGCCGATCTTCGTTTCCGCCTCCACTTTGCGCGTAGTATAACCCTTTTTATAAGCAAAAAACGCGGCGCCGCCTCCGGTGAGTAAAGCTATAGCGATTAAAATAATTGCCAAAATTAAATCCATTGCTCTGTTCGATCTCCTCCTGTTCATCAAATTTTTTGCATATTCACCAAATTTCATCAAATGGCATTTAACAAATACTGGCAAATTTTAAATGATATGGATGCTGATCGCCCCCTCGGCAGACCGGGGCAAAAACCATCAACCGTTATTATACCGCATTTCGGACAGGATGTCAAGCACGAGTTGCGAAACCCACGGAAATCAATTCTGCTCCCCCCGGCCTGCGGCCACCCCCTTCGCGCGCGAGGGGGGAAAGGCCTTCCGCGGAAGGCCTGGGGGGAGCATTATGAGGGTCAAAATTGATTTCCATACGCGGCTGCGCGGGGGCTTGACAGATGCAAAAAAATATGGTAAATTGAATCATAAACCACTGTGTTCCATCAGAAGGGGGCCTTATATTGAAAATACCCGAGGCGCTGCGCCACCCGGCCCGATATGTGAGCGGGTACCTTTTTAACCCCATGGCGGAGCGGGCGGGCGGCATCCCCAACCGGGAGCTGTCCCTGTATTCCCTGGGCATCGCGGCGCACATGCACATCGTCTACATGATGAACTGGCTCAGCTATTTCTGCGACACCGTGCTGGCCATCCCGCCCGCTCTGGTGGGCTGGATCACCGGGGTGAGCCGCCTGTGGGACGGCGTGAACGACCCCATCGTGGGCGCGCTGATGGACCGCCGCCGCTTTAAAAGCGGGGAGAAGCTGCGGCCGTATTTCAAGTATACGGCCCCGGTCATCGGCATTTTCAGCACGCTGATGTTCGTGGATTTCCGCTTGCAGTCCAAGACTGCGGCGATGGCGCTCGTCCTGATTTTTTATCTGATCTTCGATACCGCCATGTCCTTCCAGGAGACCGCCATCTGGGGGCTGACAGCCATGATGTCCACCCATTCGGACGAGCGGGGCCGGGCCGTGCAGTGGGGGAAGATCGGCGTGGCCATCGGCGGGACCATCCAAAGCCTGATCATGCCCATCCTCGGCTTCCGGGACCGGCTGCCCTTCGGGATGAACACGCTGTTCCTGATGTTCGCCCTGGTTCTGTGCCTGGCCAGCTCCATGGGGGTGCTGCTTTCCGGCGCCGCGCGGGAGCGGGTGCCCAACCCGCCGATCGACAAAGAGGAGTCCATCTTCAGCAACCTCTGGGTGATCAAGGACAATTACATATTGCTGCTGTTGGGGCTCTCGGCGATTTTGGGCGCGTTCGCCCCGCAGATCCCCGACATCTATGTGTACCAGGATGTCACCTACCGCGTGCTGGGGCAGAATATCCCCGGGGAAACCGCGAAAATGATGATCGACGCCCTGGGCTCCATCCCCGGGACCGTGGGCCTGCTGCTGGCCACCAAATTCGCGAAAAAGATCGGCGGCATGAAAAACGTGATGGTCGTCGCCAGCCTGGGCCATATCGTGACCCGTTCAATCAATTATTTCATCGGCTACCGGACCTTCGGCCGCTTTGTGGCCATTCATGCCATCGGGCTTTTCGCCGGGGTGCCGGGCATCATGTCCACCATCGCCGTCACCGCGCTGTGGGGGGACTCCATCGACTACCTGGAGTGGAAATCCGGCAAGCGCACGGAGGGCATCGCGTTTTCGCTGCAAAACTTTTTGAACAAGGCGGCGGGCGGCATCCAGACGGTGATCCGGGGGCAGCTGCTGAAATGGCTGCTCTACGACCCCGTGCTGGCGCAGAAGAAAATCCCGCAGAACGCCACATTCCTGAAATGGGCGTGGCCCCTCAACCAGCTGGGCCCGGCCCTGGGCGCGGTGCTCGCCCTGATCCCCATCCTCTGCATCCGCTACCCAGAGGCCCAGAAGCGGCAGGTGGAGGCGGAGCTGGTCGAGCGGCGCGCGCAGACGGAACTGATTTTAAGAGAGGAAGCATCGCTATGAAAAAATTCGACCCCGCGTTTATCACCGATTTTAGGGAATACACAAAGGACAGGCAGCCGGACTTCGACAATCTGCTGCGGGTCTTGAACCGAAAAAAGCCGGAGCGCAGCACTCTGTTCGAGTTCTTCCTCAACGAGCGGCTGGAGATGTTCATCGCCGGGGCGCAGGAATGGCCGGAGGACCCTATGGAGCGCCAGGCGCTGCGCATCAAGGCCTTCCGCATGGCGGGCTACGACTACTGCACCATCTCCGCCGCCCCCATGAGCTTCCCCAGCAACAAAAGCAACCACGGGAAGAGCTCGCTGAACATCAACGAAAACCCCATCATCACCGACCGCAAAAGCTACGAGAACTACCCCTGGCCGGACCCGGACGCCTGCGACGACGGCCGCGTCGGGCGCTACGGGGCGCTGCTGCCCGAGGGGATGAAGATCATCTCCCAGAGCGCGGACGGGGTGCTGGAAAACGTGATGGACCTCATCGGCTACGACGGGATGTGCTACCTGCTGGCGGACGACCCCGTGTTTTTGCAGGAGCTGTTCGACAACGTGGGCAGCCGCCTGGTGCGGTACTACGAGCTGGCCGCGCGCTACGACTGCATCGGCGCGTTCGTCGCCAACGACGACTGGGGCTTCGCCACGCAGACCTTCCTCTCCCCCGCCGACATGCGCAAATACGTCTTCCCCTGGTACAAAAAGATCGTGGAGGCGGCGCACGGCAGCGGCAGGCCCGTGCTGCTGCACTCCTGCGGGCAGCTGCGGGACGTCTACGACGACGTGATCGACGCCCTGCACTTCGACGCCAAGCACTCCTATGAGGACAAAATATGGCCGGTGGAGAAGGCCTATAAGGCGCTGTACCCCAGGATCGCCGTGCTGGGCGGGATCGACGTGGACTTCATCTGCCGGCGCGGCCACGAGGAGATCTATGACCGGGCCTGCAATATGCTGCGGCTGGGGGCCGCCGGGGGCTACGCGCTGGGCTCGGGCAACAGCATCCCGGGCTATGTCCCGTTTGAGGGCTACCTCGCCATGACCTGCGCGGCGCTGGTGAATACGTGAGCGAAAGGAGAGAACCCTGTGAAACAATACAAAGTCGGCATCGCGGGAGCCCGGGGGAAATCTACCCTGCCGGGGTTCCGGGGCATCGAAAACGCCGCAGTGACGGCGGTATGCGACCTGGACGAAAACACCCTCAACGCCTTCGGCGACGCGGCGGATATCCCGCCAGAGGGCAGGTTCCGCGTATTCGAGGACATGCTGGAGAGCGATGTCGACGCGGTTGTGATCGCCACGCCCATGCAATGCCATGTGCCGCAGGCGCTTTCCGCCATGCTGGCCGGCAAGCATGTGCTGTGCGAGGTCCCCGCCGCGGTGACCATGGACGAGCTGTGGTGGCTGATCGAAACCAAGGAGCAGACGAACCGCGCCTTCATGATGGCGGAGAACTACTGCTACACCCCCGCCGTGCAGCTGGTCAAGGCCCTGCGGGACGCGGGCGCTTTCGGCGCGCCCTTTTACGCCGAGGGGGAATACCTGCACGAGTTGGACGACCGCTACCTCCTTCGCCCGGACGGCGGCCCCACCTGGCGCGCCTTCTGGCAGCTGGGCCGCAGGGGCAATTTTTATCCGACGCACCCCCTGGGGCCGGTGATGGAGTGGTTCGCCGGGGACCGGGTGACGGAAATCAGCTGCTTCGGCGCCGGCGGCGGCCTGGTGCGCCCGCAGTACCGGCAGGACGCGCTGAGCGTCACCATGTGCCGTATGCGCAGCGGCGCGCTGGCGAAAATCACCACGGCCTGCGTCGCGCCCCGCCCCCACAACATGCACGCCTATCTGCTGCAGGGGACGAAGGGCTGCTACGAAGCGCCCCGTGGCCTGGGCGACGACCACAAGATCTGGCTGGCGGACTACCCAGCGCCGGATGACCCGGAAGGTAAAAAACGCTGGCGCAGCCTGTGGGATTTCCGGGACGAATACCTCCCGGCGCGCTGGAAAAGCCCGCCCGAGGCGGCGAAAGACGCGGGGCACCAAGGCGGCGACTACTTCCTGGTGAGGGACTTCGTGGACGCCATGGAGAGCGGGGAGGAGCCTATGTGCGGCGTCTACCGAGCGGCCGAGTGGACGGCGGTGGGGCTGCTCAGCGAGCTTTCGGCCGCCAACGGCGGCAGGGTCATGGAGGTACCGCATTTCCGGAAGAATATGCCCAATGCTGAGAGGATTGTAAAGCTATAATGCAACTGAAGATGTTCCGCCCGCCCGATTTGCCCCTGCCGGATTTTCCGCCGCCGCAAGGGTTTTCCATCCGCGCGATGCTGCCCGGCGAGGAGGAGGCCTGGAGCTATTGCTGCCTGGGGGAATTCGGGATCGGGGAGGTTTCGCCCCGGGGGTTCCGGGAGAAGATCGGCGATATCCCCCCCAGCGAGGTGTTCTATATCTGCGCCGAAGGGGACCGGCCCGTGGGCACGGCCACGGCGCAGTTGCTGGACGGCAGGCCGTTTCTGCACTATATCGCGCTGCACCCCGACTGGCGCCGCAGGGGGCTCGCCAGGCCCCTGATCTGCGCCGTGCTGCGGCGGCACGCCGCCCTGGGCCGCAGCGGATGCTACCTGACCACCGACGACCCCCGCCTGCCCGCCATCCATACCTATATAAAGATGGGATACCTGCCTGTGCTCTGGTCGGACGACGCGGCGGGGCGCTGGCGGGACGTGATGGCGAAGCTGGGGATTGACGCACTGGAGACATACAGGACGGACGGGGAGAGCAGAGGGGAAGCGCTGGGGAGGGAAGAACATCGAAATCAATTTTGACCCTCATAATGCTCCCCCCAGGCCTTCTGCGGAAGGCCTTTCCCCCCTCGCGCGCGAAGGGGGCTATTTGTGTGCTTTTCGCAGCTTTTGCTTAGAGCAGAAAAAGCCCCCTTCGCAGCGTCTTCCGCAGAAGGCCTGGGGGGAGCATTATGAGAGTCAAAATTGATTTCCGTGAGGGAAGAATAAAAGATTTGACACGGCGCGCGCAAAGGGGTATAATGCAAAGCGAGAATACTTGGCGCACGTGCGTCAAATGTGACAGAAGAAAGGTTTGATCGCATGAAACTGACCGGGATCCAGCGCAACCGCTGGGCCTTTTCCCTGGGCACCGTGGGGCGGGACATGGTCTACAACCTCTTCACCGTCTACCTGATGACCTTCATCATCTTCACGAAATCCCTCACCAACGCGCAGTACGCGGCCATCGGCGTCATCTTCGTCGTGTGCCGCTTCTACGACGCCCTGATCGCCCCCATCGTCGGCGGCATGGTGGACAACACGCGCTCCCGCTTCGGGAAGTTCAAGCCCTGGATCTTCTGGGGCATGATCGGGGCCTCCATCGACATCGCCCTGCTCTTCGCCCTGCCCATCTACGGCTGGGCCTTCGTGGGCTTCATCGCGGCGGGCTACGTGGTGTTCAGCACCACGTATTCCCTCAACGACATCGCCTACTGGGGCATGCTGCCCGCCCTGAGCAGCGCGCCCGGCGAACGCGCCCGGCTGGTCTCCCTTTCCAGTATCTGCGCGGGAGCAGGCGCGGCGGCCGCCATGACCCTCGTGCCCATGCTCACCGCCGGGCAGTTCACCATCGGCGGCAACGCCCTGACGGCCTACGCGGTCATCGCCGCCGCCTCGGCCCTGTTTTTCATCGGCTTCCAGTCCTTCACCCTCGTGGGCGTGAAAAAGGCCGAGCCCTCTTCCGAGGGCACGGCCCTGGAAAAGCTCGGGTTCAAAAACACGGTGATGACCGTGGCGCGCAACGACCAGCTGCTGTGGGCCTCCGCCGTGCTGCTGATTCAGGGCATCATGACGGGCGTGGGCCCGGCGGGCGCGGGGATTTCCATGGCCTACATCTATCTGAAGTACGGCTACAACGGCATGCTGATGACCTTTTCCATGGCCGGCGGCATCTCGTCGGTCGTCGTCACCCTGCTGCTGCCCAAGATCCTGGAGCGGATCACCCGCAAGCGCTTGCTGTACCTCTCCGTCGTCTCCATGGTCATCGGCGCCGCGCTGCTGCTGCTTTCCGGCCTGGTGCTGCCCAGCGAGCCCTGGTGGCTGAGCTTCGGGGTATACGCCTTCTCCAGCGCCTTTGTTATCGGGGGGGGCTCGGCGTTTTATCAGGTGCTGTTCATCGACATGGCCAACACCGTGGAATACGACGAGTGGAAAACCGGGCGGCGCAGCGAGGGCCTGATCTTCTCCCTGCGGCCCATGATGACGAAGATGGCCTCGGGCATCGTGCAGCTGATCGTCACGGTCATCTTCCTGGCGCTGGGCATCACCAACATCAACCGGGATATCTCGGACCTGGAAAACCAGGCGGAGCAGCTGCTGATCGCCCCGGAGGAGAAGCTGACGAAGATCCAGGGCATACTGGACGCGGTGCCCGACGGCAAGGCCGCCGCCCTGCTGCTGTGCCTGGCGCTCATCCCCACCGCGATCGCCATCATCGGCTACCTGATCTACAGGGCGAAGTTCAAGCTGGACGAGGAAACCTATGCGAAGATTCTGAAGGATCTGGAGGCGCGCAAGGCGGCGGACGGCCCGCAGGCCGCACCCGCAGGCTGTACTGGTCAAGATGAATAACCCGTGAATGTAATCTATTGCTATACAAAACGCAAGCTTTGTTTTCACCACCCCCTCTGTCGCTCTCTGACCCCTCTGGGGTCACCGCGACATCTCCCCCAGTCATTCCCGCCTTCGGCTCCATTGGGGGCGATCCTGACGGTTCCCGCGAGCTTTGTTTCGACATTCGTGTCATCCTTTTCATCATTGTTTACTTAATACTCAGAAGGAGGCAAGCCCATGAAAATCCGCATATTCGACACCCTGGCGCAGTTGGGCGCGGCGGCGGCGGCGCAGGCCGCTGGCATCATCAACGGGGCCATCGAAAAAAACGGGACCGCCCGCGTCGTGCTTTCCACCGGCGCGTCGCAGTTCCCGTTTTTTGACGCATTGAAGGACTACCCCATCGACTGGAGCCGTGTGGAGGCCTTCCACCTGGACGAGTACATCGGCATCGGCGACAGCCACATCGCCAGCTTCCGCAAATACCTGCGCGAGC
>Ga0123353_10016445_pt1 | contig 10816 bp, 3 predicted proteins | sample TergutLab28metaG_3_FD_92763 | JGI IMG/M metagenome (GOLD analysis project Ga0123353, IMG submission 92763) | Labiotermes labralis P3 segment gut microbial communities from Petit-Saut dam, French Guiana - Lab288 P3 | ecosystem: Host-associated > Arthropoda: Insects > Digestive system > Gut ... | reverse complement strand
TCTAACCGTGAATCCTCCAACATCCAGCCCCTAACCTAGTCACTTTACTAACTGCTCTATCGAGGCTAATATCTTGTCCCAGCCGTGAATCTAACCGTGAATCCTCCAACATCCAGCCCCTAATCTAGTCACTTTACTAACTGCTCTATCGAGGCTAATATCTTGTCCCAGCCGTGAATCTAACCGTGAATCCTCCAACATCCAGCCCCTAACCTAGTCACTTTACTAACTGCTCTATCGAGACTAATATCTTGTCCCAGCCGTGAATCTAACCGTGAATCCTCCAACATCCAGCCCCTAACCTAGTCACTTTACTAACTGCTCTATCGAGGCTTCGGGTTTGTATATTACCCTCCAATTTTACCCCATCCTTCTCTTAGTAGACGCGGAGGGAGGGGGCGCAAGAGAGTTGACTTTCCCATTCATCTTTGTTGCTTCTCGGTAGATTAATAATATTGCCATTGGCACAGGAGTTATTATGCAAATATCTTGGTTTTTGCTTCAAACCCACATCCCTTTCCCCACACTTGAAGCTTGTGGAATTTGTGTGGCGGTGAATTAGTTGAATACAAGGAGAGAAAGAAGCAAAGGATTATTTTAATGAACGCCTGTTGGTAATGAAGGGCCCTTTTCGCCTTTTGTGCTTGAAAGTATGGACATGACGTTGCCGTCTTTTTTAATTTATGGTAAATGATTTAGAATGGAGGGAATTAAAATTAAAATATCACAATAGCCCCACGTCCTAATTTCTTCTGTATTATGCGGTGACCTCGACTTCACCAAGAGTGAAGAACTTAAAAAAAAGAGAGCTTGAATATGAAATTAATAGATGTAAATAGAACGAACACAAGTGCAGGAATTATAAATAATTTGTGGAAATGAAGACACGCTTGTGCATCTCATTGTAGCATAACCTGTTTGTTTTGAAGCGATATGCATCAAGGGATACTTTTATAGAAGTTTTTATGAAAGTGAGATTTGGGGTTTTCATTGCAGCGAAGATCTGAATCGCATCCTTGAGGTTTATAAGACCGTGTTGTCGGGTAAGTGGTTGCAAATGTTTCAGGGAAATGTTTTGTTTCCACTTTACGTCCTGAAAATTGAGGCATGGAGGTGACCACTTACCTTCATCTACTTCTCATTTGAAGAACACGTGGTGCTTCATTGATTTATGGTAGCTTGAATGCAGGAACACCTTTGCTTTATCTTACACAGCGATCTCCATAAGCATATTAACAGTTTCATGCATGGAGGGTGAGTGATAGGGAAGTGAGAATGAGTGGCAGAAGAGTGGGTGAAATGGGAAAGCCACTGAGAAGTGGAGAAGACATTTGGTCGGTATGCCATTAGACTGCGCCCTCAGATCTAGGGATAAAATTATATATCAAAGTGACGAAGTTTAGAATGGCAAGAAGTAGCTTTGTATGAGATTGGCCATGGGATGTGGTGTAAATACAAAATTTGGAAGGATTACTTGGTGATTTTTAAAGCAAGAGTTGTAATTTTGATGAATGTGGGAAAGGTTGATCTCATGAGAAAGGTGCTGTAGTAACTTTGAAATTGAGAAGAATGACAGGATGAAGAGAAGCAGTGAAACAAGGAGATACTATTACTGTCAATAATCTTTAACCTCTCTTACGTCTGACGGCAGCATGAACTCCATAAATAGCCTGTCTGAACGAAACGAATAAGTTTCCATAATGTTTGCGGTACAAGGCGTTAAGCGCTGAGACATCCCATTGCACTGGTCTAAATGTCTGTACGGGCGATGTGGGAGAGCAGGCCGTTGTGTTTAACATGCCTGGTGCGTCGCTGCGCTCTAATGGTAGAGGGCAGACGAGACCACTCGCCCCGCGACAGAACCCATCACGCGCTGCATTCTGTGAATAGGTCCAGCCCCGCACTGGACAAGGAACAATCGACGTGAAAGTTAACTCTGAAGAACCTTTCGTACCAAATTCCTAACAGGCAAGTCATGGAAGCGTGGCTACTCTCCTAGCATTATAAGTAGAGCCAGTGTATTTGTTAGCTTTCGAGCTAGAAATGAGTGTTCATGCACATTACTGGATAGAGAATGTACATGCAGGATGATTTAACCCTATACAGGTAGTGGTAAATATACGTACCGCCGGGTTTTTAACATTACAAAATGCATTTTGTTCGCCGTGAGTGTGTGTGTGTATGTATGTACGACTATTTGAATTACTTATTTAATTCTTTGCTCAAATACCTGTATTTTAAGTGGATTTAGTTATGTCTTTACTCTTGATGGCGAAATATGTTTTATGTTGTATTATGTTTCACGTGCCCTCCTGAGATTTCCGGTCAGGCCACATCCTGTGGACAGATTCAGAAATACCCTTCACAGAGTTATGTTGGACAGCGCTACTTTCGGGGCCCAGCTCCACTTTGCTTACAGCTCGCAGAATTGCAAGGTGTTACTTTCTCGCTTTCCGAGAGGGATGACCTGTGTGGAGAGGAGCAGTATTCTTGGAAGGCAGGGGGACACTTCAGGCTCTGCCTTTAAAGAGTTTAGTAAGAACGTGCTGTGTAGAGTCTGGTAGAATGTTGTTCGTAGGCTGGATGACCTGTCGGTTGATTTGGACGACGATCGGTTGGACTGAAATGCTCTATTTGCGAGCAAATTTGGCCTGAAATATACGGGACTATTTTGATCGTGAACGTGACAAAGATTACTGGAGATTTGTACTCGGGTTTACTGGGACAGTGATAGGGAAGTTACGACTGGAATATTTAAAATTTATGTAACTGATAACAGGTTGAAACACGGTTAAAATTCTGGATAAAATAACCAAGCAGATGTGCAGGGTGGCCCGTGTGGGTTAAGCTAAGAGTGGTACTGTATATAATAATAATTGTCCAACGAGATGCAACATAAAGCAGTCTATTATTCTGCAAGTTCACTCTACATGTTTCGGGTGTCAACCACACCCATCATCAGGAGTACGCAAAACTGATACTACAGCCTCCGGTACTGGTCATAATTTTGGCTTGGCTTTTTAGCTTGGCCATGTTGGAGGGAGGTAGCTGCACAAAAAATATGACCAATACCGGAGGCTGTAGTTACAGTTTTGTGTAATCCTGATGATTGGTGTGGCTGACACCCGAAACATGTTGAATGAACTTGCAGAATAATAAATAGACTGCTTTGCGTTGCATCTCGTTGGACAAGTATTAGTATAGATCAGCGATGCACGGAACCATAAACATAAAAGTGGTGCTATAGTTTATTACGAGAAAGTTCACATGTTTTGTCTTTGTGAAATTTCTTTTTCTGTTTGTAGTGTTTTGTAGCGTAGGTATGTAAACATCATTTATTGGAAAAACACGCTCTTCGGTCCGCTCTTGATTTGTCGCAGCACTTATTTAATTTTCGGGTTTATACTGGATGCAGCAATTAAACTGAACCTTTGATTAGGAATTGGTTAGGAACATGATGATAGCTGTTGCTCTGTCTGGACTGGGTCGGTAAAAGTAACGCCGGTACCCTCCGGAGAGGACCCTTCGCCACTACGCTATCCAGAGATCTTCCGTGGACACTGCCGCTTCGCTGCAATACGCGGAAGAATTACGGTATCACCCTCGTGCAAAGCGGTGTACTTCCCTCGCTCATTTGCGGTCGCGCTTGCGTGTTATTTATTACAAAGCAGGCCGCATCTGCGCGCGTGTCTCCTTTAGTAGCTGTCTAGATACCGTACCATATGTAATGACTTCGATTGTGCTGTTTGCGGTTTTTAGAACTAATTGATGTTCTCGTGTTTTAATTGTGTCTGGAAAGACATTCTAATGAAGAGCCCAAGGATAAAGCACAAAATAAAACCACGTCGACGATAATTTTGTATTTACCGTAAAAACTACAATTTACTATATTGAGCAATAAATAAATTTTTGTCCTTGACGACAAATAAATATTACCATTGGTTTATTAGAAGTACAACCAGATTAATTCCATCGAAATAGAAAATCTTGTCTTTGTTAGGCAAAGTGTTGGTGTTGGATAAGTTGGGCAGGGGATGGGAGATTGCTGCGGTCCGACGTCATTATGGTGTAGACGAGTCGACGATTCTTTTACGTGAAAAATAAGGACAAGATCCGGGGAAGCGTTAAAGGCCGGTATTTCGGTGAGAGCGAAAGTATTTGGCTGATTCTTTGTGACCCATTCCACGAAAAGATCGATGGATGATGAAACGCAGAAAGGGTTGAGACCTACGCTGTTCTGGGATATTACGCAGCGTATAGTGGTATTTCCTTAACGACGTTTCGGGATCACCTATCGTCATCTTCAAGGGTCAAGAAATCCAAGATTTTCCAAAAGAGCCAAGACCTCTTACTTCGTGCAGGAAGTCTGAAATCACGCACACAAATGGTTGTTAGTAAGTAGTTATGTGATTAAAGCACCACTAAGCACAGTTTGGGGGTGTGGAAAATGACAGCTTCCGTGTCAGTGAAAACTGTAAGAAGCGAGTGAGCCTCCACGCTGAGAAGGGAATAGGAGATTCAGCGTTTACTGCTCACGTGGGTGGTGCTGATTACACCGAATTTGTCAAGAAGACAATCGAGACGGATCACTTACTCGAAATTTATTCACGAGACGGGGGCGTCATGGCACGCTGCACGGTTGTGTATGAGGACATGCAGTAAATGGCAAGACAGTGTAACAAATGGTTTTACTTCGCGAAGTCTTCTGCCTCCTCTCCGCCCCGCTTTCCTTTTCATCACAGTGACAAATTTTAGCCAGAAACACCGATATGTTTTCAAGAAAGCAAACAGAGTCACTTAATCCTGTTGTTTTTATCATGTTTTCGCGTGGTTCCGCTAACCGAATTTTTAAAATAGGTTTTCAACTTTGCGCATCGCAGTTTTACCTTTCGCGGGGTTTTTGAGGAATCTGATCCTCGCGATCGGCAAGGATTGAATGCACAGTTAATCTCCTGCTTAGAAACAGGATACGTTCTAAACACCTGGTCATAAGTCGAAAATAAGAAGTGATGTGGAATGTACAGTGCACCCTCCAGCAGGCCGAGGGGTATTGAAATAAGTGCCCTTTCTGTCTTAAAATAATGAAAAGAGACGTGCCAATAACGGGCGTTGTGAAAATCAACAACATTTTATGCACACAATTTGAAATGTAGCTTGAAGTGAAATTTTAATGCAATTTTTATAGTAGTTTGTATTGAAACTTTCTCACGGAAATTTTGGTCGTAAGTCAGGGGTGTGGCCGCATACTCATTTTCTCTGCATTCGTTTCAACATACTTGCAGGGTCCAGTAGCTTATTTCTATGTGGATTTTGAAATTTTCTTTTGCGTAACAGGTATTATAGCAGTTATTTAATTTCGACTCTGTTATTCTCCATAAACCGGGTTGGATTAATAAAATTGTCGACAGATTTGCAGCTTCAAATCAACATTTCAAGCGGCATTACAAGTTTTTCATCCTGCACGTAATTTAATTAGCGACAACAGAAGACTGTTGCAGCAAAGCCCTGAAATAGTATTACTGGAATATTTAAGTGAATTTTATCCTCTCCTCCGTATGGCACAAACGTAAGCCGCACGAAAAAAAACCACGACTAATGCGTCTACACGCATTAATGTCTAGTTATCATGTTTAAAAGTATTTTAGAGTAGTTCGTGTGTGAACCGTGCTGTAAGTAAGGTGGCACCTGTATTAGGCTTGTTCCAGCTTTGTTTTTTATGATACTACTATATTTCGAAGTCTAGTCTAGCTTTCAAGATCAGTTAAATGGCGGAAAGTATGGAACCTACTCTGTTGATTAATACCCGAGCATAACGATTAGCTCAATCTAATGGATACAAGATTAATTTTATGTCTGGTTGTTACCTGAAATGGAAATAGATGTAGCTTACAGAACGTAGTATGTTTTAAGAAAAGACAATCTTTTGGCTAAAGTTCAAAGTATGTTTGACGTTCAGGTGACCGTGCATCGTGATAAATTCTTATAATAAAACCAAGTAGATGCACTAATTTCTCAAATTTATTTTTGGAATAAAACTGTACATGTTTCGGACAGTTCCTCTGTTCATCATCAGGAGTTTTCCACCATACACACAGCTGTGGTATATGTCATACAGCTTGTAAGTAGGATTAGGACGTTCCGTCCTGATTCTGCTCCCAAGCTGTCAGCAAACCTGTATGACATATACCATTGCAGTGTGTACAGGGAAAAACTCCTGATGATGGACAGAGGAACTGTCCGAAACATGGAGGGTTTTATTCCAAAAATCAAATTGAGAAATTACTGCATCTAGTTGGTTTTATTATAAGAATTCAAAGTATGTGTCAAGTCAGTATCACGCCTTCGTCACAAGTGTTCAGAATTATCCTGTGTTGTAAATCACTGTTTACTTGTCCATTTAACGGTGATTTCATAGGCTCAGTTTATGTACCGTAGTATGATAGGGTGACTGTGCCTTGTGAACTCATTGACCACATTTGATATCCGTTCCGAAATTTTTCCGGAGACAGCGAGGGCAATCACGGAACATGTGTGTCAGGATGGCCTGTTTCCCGGTCAAGTGGCATGTGATCTTTGGGCGTTATTTACGAAGTAAAAGAGAACGACTTCGAGATCATGTCTGTCCGTGACCTATTGCCAGTGCATAAACCATCAAGATAGGTGTTTTGAAATTCCACCTGGGAAAGTTTAACAAAGATTTCTCTGATAGTTAATGTATTAAATCAGATGTACGCGTAAAGAGGCTTCTGCTATAAGTTGATATATAAACTGCCCACAAGTAAGCCCAAATTGCAAAAAAAAAAAAAAAATCCGCCGGTAATTTTGTATATTGCATTTTGCGGTACAGCCTTTCCCGTCTTGTCTTGTAAGGGAAGTAGTTAGGGCGTACTGTCCAGAGGACAGCACTGGATTCTTAACTTCATTTGCGGATGGCGAAGTTCCATGACTCGACCCCTGTGTGTCACTGAACTTTGTCATGCTGTAGGTGGAAGAATTATGATTTGTTTCAGCCAGGAAATCTAGACGGGAAATGAAATTGTGGCATCTCGACGAAACGAGAAGCAGGGTGTGGAAGGTAGGTAGAAGGCGAACAAAGGGGAATGGAAGAGAGTATTGGGATGAAGAAGTACTGTATGAAAGGGAAGTTGTTCCTGTGCTTAATTAAGCACCACACCGTGACGATATGTGTGTTGGGATGGAGAGGTATATCTCCACGCATTCTCCCCCCTCCCCCTCATTGAAAGAGTCCCCGGTACGCCCTAGATAGGTGGCCGTTTGGTCCTCGGCGCCGTCCTGAACGCTGTGGCGAAGAGAAGTGTCGCCTGCCCCTGTAAGGAATCCAACTCCAATTCTTCGTTCGTTCAGTACATCTACTGAGCCACCAGGTCCGAAATAATTTCCTTTGTGCTGTGATATTTTTCTTGGGTTCCAACCCAAGGTGATGATGTCGTCCCGAAGGTCTGGAGTATGGATGTAATATTTGAGGTTCTCAAAGTTGTAAGCGTAAGGATTACAGCCTTCCTGGATGCGACGCCATGTAGTTTAGCATATAAGTTAACAAACTTTGGGAAGAACCTGCTACCACCATCATCCACCCTGAAAATGGACCAACAGATTCCTCTTCAAGGTTTGTACCATTCCAACAAACCGCCAGGCCTCACGTCCAAGTCTCAGAGTTCTTGTAACTGATCTGTAAAGAAGAAAGTTTTTAAAAGTGTGATTTTTTCTGCTTTAAAATAGTATTTGTCTGTACACCCACACCCACACAAACACACACCACACACGCACACACACACACGCACACACTAGTGCGCGCTGTTATGAGCAGGACAGTGATCTTTCTGAGTTCCACAAACTATGCGGGTTTCTTGACACTCTTGGCCAATATTGGCTTTTGTAGAGTAAGGAGTTGGTGAGTTGTTTGTTGTTTCATTGGGTTACTGTAGGTTGTAATTCATCCATGGATTTCTTGTTAGTTTTGTTTGGCTTTAAGAGCAAGGTAGGTGATTGAAATTTCTTGTCCATCAATCGCCATTGTACATGTGGCATGTCGTGGTAAACGTATCAGACTGTTAACTCCTCTTGCCACTCTGACCACTCCTGCGATTGATGTCAACTTGTATGCAACACGTGGCTTCACGGCTCGCTCCGTACCTGTCATGACGTCATTGGTACCGCGTCTGTCTGAATATCGCTCAGACTGTTGTTTTCCACAATGGCCTTTCGACAGTACAGTAAATGAGTCATTTAGCCGCTTTCCATCGGTGTAAACAATGGCTGTAGACTGCTTTTGAAATGTGATGGCACACGCGCAGAATCCAGATTTTGTCTTTCGGCGAAACGGACGAGTCCATTTAAATCGGCAAGGGTGTCAGTTCAGTCGACTACTGGCAGCCGAGGTGTGCGCATCAGCGGTAATAATGCTGGATACACCATGTTCCAGAGGTGGTGTGAAGGGTACTAGCTACCCACTCCATCCGGCAGTTTCTCTCCCGTGCGTCACCGTGTGGCATCACGTTTCAACTGGACTCTACCACACTTAACAACCGTCACTATTGCTACCCTTCATTTCCACGGCATAACTGTCCCTTGCGGCCCGAGCCCTACCGTTTCTGATTTTTATTCGTAGTTATTAGGTAGGACGTCTGGGAATAACCCATCGCAAGGCCTCTACCTACGCGAGACAACACAAACATGTCGTCAGGAATAGTGTAGCCCTACTAAAGTCAGCAGTTTCAAACATACCAGAATACAAAGACCTGCCGATTGAAGTACAGCGCATGCGTAATGTGACAGTGATGGGGATTTTTGACGAAACGCTTCATTTGATTAGTGATGTGTCTTACTATTAAGCCATTACATGATGAGTCCGAGGGGCAAGGTTTGAACCCAGGTGATGTGGGCACGTGTTGGGAACTATGGCGTAAATAATAATAATAATAATAATAATAATAAAGAAAGATGATACCAGTAATAATAACACGCAGGGGCGACGGGGACTATTTCAGTCATATAGAAAATACGTGAACAACATACCAGGCAAACATGAAATTAAGGAACTCCAGAAAACAACCATACTGGTCACTGCACACATATTTCGGAAAGTACTAAGGTAAAAGTGCAATAGATTCATTACTGAAACTAAAGATATAAGCACCATGAATAGTAACAACGAATAGCTGCAACACTGTATTCCCCAGGGAAATAATTTTTCTCAGGAATGTAAGTATAAATACCCTGCGTAAAGGCGATGATGATGATTATGATGATAATGATGATGATGATGATGATGATGATAATAATAATAATAATAATAATAATAATAATTCTGTGGGCGTTTTTCGGTAAATATTTCCCTTCTTATGCCGCAATAGATTTCCTTCCCCACCGCAACCGTCAATACAATCTGCAAAAGCATAAACTCGTATCCGTCCGTTTCGTCACAAGACCAGGAGAATATATGGCCCAAAGAGGGACGAGGTAACAGGGGAGGGGAGAAAACTACATAATAAGGAGCTTAATGTTTTGTACTACTTACTCAATATTGTTCGGGTGATCAAATCGAGAAGAATGAGATGTACGGGGCATGTAGCACGTATGGAGGTAAGGAGAGGTGCATACAGGGGTTTTGGTGGGGAAACCTGAGGTGAGGAGACCACTTGGAAAATCCAGGCTTAAATGGGAGGATAATATTAAGAAGTATCTTCAGGAAGTGTGTTGGGGGGAGGCCATGGACTGGATTGATCTGTCTCAGGATAGGGACAGTTGGCTGGCACTGGTGAAAGCGGTAATAAACCTTCGGGTCCCATAAAAAGCGAAGACATTCTTGATTAGCTAAAAACCGTTTAGTTTCTCAAGAAGAACTCTGCTTCATGGAGACAACAAGCTATTAAGCAAACAAGTGTAAATTTGTATCCATTTTACAACTGTTTATTTCATGCGATAGATTCCATTGTAATTCTCTACTGCTGGCTGGCAAATTCAAGGGCAGCTAATTCTTATTGTACTCTCGTCGATTTACGTTTACGTACAAGAGGAATTACTTGGAGGCGTTTTCTGTTCGGCGGCCATGCGTGTGTGCCAGCGGGCAACAGAATGTTGCTGCTGTCAACACTTTGATGTGCCGTTTGTGATTCCGCTGCGCACGAAGACAGTTATGTTAGCTTAGTCCGGTAAGCGTTAATTTTTGTCTATTAAATTTTTCTCTGACATAGCCTTATTTTTCATTTTACAATTTTTAAATCTCATATTATTATTAAGTTTAAGCTAAACTTGTTCTTGACCTTAAATAAGTGCAAAATTATGGAAACGTACAGTTAATTACTTAGAGTGTTTGTAAGCCACTGGTGATGGATAAATTGGTGGACGGACGGGCAGATTTCCGGTAAAATTTTTTGTTAAAAAGTAAGTAAATCTTATAGTGAACAAAGTTCACTCTGTCCGTTATTTTTCCTGCGAAGCTGCTTTCCTGTACGCAAGTCGAAAGCCGTAGTGCGCCGGTGTTAGGACTGTCACGTTGCAAATAACTCAAAATAAAATAGTCGAAACGTGTTAAAAGGATTGTTGTTTTAGGGAAGTTCTTTCTATTTCCCTTTACCCCATTAATACTTACTCTGCTTGTCCGTGGAATCCTTAGGCTACGTCACACAGGTAGCACTTCCATCTATATGTGCTATATATATATATATATATATATATATATATATATATATACGACATGCTGGACTCCACAAACAGTGACCCCGACTTCTTGAACACCATAATCACTGGTGACGAGTCCTGGGTGTACGGGTACGACCCGGAAACCAAATCCCAG
>Ga0123353_10016444_pt1 | contig 10817 bp, 5 predicted proteins | sample TergutLab28metaG_3_FD_92763 | JGI IMG/M metagenome (GOLD analysis project Ga0123353, IMG submission 92763) | Labiotermes labralis P3 segment gut microbial communities from Petit-Saut dam, French Guiana - Lab288 P3 | ecosystem: Host-associated > Arthropoda: Insects > Digestive system > Gut ... | reverse complement strand
TGCGCCCCCTGGCCAGGCGCTCCAGGCTCTCCTGCACCAGGCGCTCGCTCTCGTTGTCCAGGGAGGAGGTCGCCTCGTCCAGGATCAAAATGGGCGGGTTGCGCAGGAACACCCGGGCGATGGAGATGCGCTGCTTCTGCCCGCCGGAGAGCTTCACCCCGCGCTCGCCCACATAGGTGTCGTAGCCCTCGGGCAGCTTCTGGATGAACTCGTCGGCCCCGGCAAGCTTCGCGGCCTCGCGGATCTCCCCGTCCGTGGCCTCCATCAGGCCGTAGGCGATGTTCTCGCGCACGCTGCCGGAGAACAGGTAGACGTCCTGCTGCACCACGCCGATGTTGCGGCGCAGGCTGCGCAGGGTGAGCTCCCGCACGTCGCGCCCGTCGATGGAGACGCTGCCCTCGGTGACGTCGTAGAAGCGGGGCACGAGGCTGCACAGGGTGGTCTTGCCGCCGCCGCTGGGGCCCACCAGGGCCACGCTCTCCCCGGGCGGGATGGTCAGGCTGAAGCCCTTCAGGACGGGCCTGTCCGTGCCCGGGTAGACGAAGGTCACGCCGTCGAAGACGATCTCGCCGCGCACGTCGCCGAGCTCGGCCGCGCCGTCGGATTTTTCAGTTTCCGTCAGCTCGTCCATCACCTCGGCGAAGCGCTCCAGGCCCGTGACGCCGCGGTTGAACTGCTCGCTGAACTGGATGATCTCCCGGATGGAGCCCAGCAGCGTGGAGACCAGCAGCAGCACCAGGGAGAAGTCGCCCACGGTCATGCGCCTCTCCCGCAGCAGCCACGCGCCGATGCACACCGCCGCCAGGTACATCAGGCCGTCGCACAGGACGTTGATGGTGGAACGCTGCGCCATGTAGCGGTAGGCGCGCTTCTTCAGTCCGAAGAAGCGCGCGTTGGTCCCGTGGAACTTTTCGTTTTCCGTCTCTTCGTTCGCGAAGGACTTCACCACCCGGATGCCCAGCAGGCTGTCCTCCGCCATGGCGTTGATCTCGCCGATCTGGCTGCGCTGCTCGCGGAAGGCCTCCTTCATGCGCTTGCGGGCGCGGTTGGTGATGAGGAACATCAGCGGGGTCAGCAGGAAGACCGCCAGGGCCAGCAGCAGGTCCAGGCGGGCGAAGAGGAACAGGCAGGCGCTGAGCTTCACCGCGGCCAGCAGGACGTTCTCCGGCGTGTGGTGGGCGAACTCGGTCACGTCGAACAGGTCGGTGGTCAGGCGGCTCATCAGCTGGCCGATCTTCGTGTTGTCGTAGTAGCTGAACGGCAGGCCCTGCAGGTGCGCGAACAGGTCACCCCGCATGTCGGTCTCGATGCGCGCGCCCATGTAGTGCCCCCGGGTGAGCATAAAGTAGTTGGCCGCGGCCTCCACCAGGCGCAGCAGCAGATAGGCCCCGCCCACCGTCAGGATGAACTGTACCGTCAGCGAGGCCGCGTCGTCCACCGCTTTGTCGGTGATCTGCCGCACGAACAGGGGCAGCACGATCTGCGAGACCGAGCAGAACAGCGCGCACAGCAGGTCGATGAGCATCGTGCCGCGCCGCTTCCACAGGTACGGCCAAAAGCGCCGCAGGAGCGCGATATTTTGCTTCCAGGCTTTCATAAGCACCCTCCCGTCAATCAACTCCCGCCATTATAACATGGATCGATTTTATTTTCAAATCATTTTTTCGATTTTTGCGGCACGGCGTATTGACTAAACCCTCCCGGCATTATATAATTGTCTAAATACATAATTTCGGAGGTGGCATCATGGCAAAGGCATTGCTCGGCATCGACGTCGGCGGCGGTTCCGTCAGGGCCGTCATCAGGGAGATCGAGGGCGGCAAAATTACGGTCGCCAAAAGAGGCATGGCCAAGGCGCTGTTTACCATCGGCGAGTTCGGCTACGGGATGGACACGCAGGCCATCCTTTCCGTCGTGGCCGGGGCCGTGAAGGACTGCCTGGCCAAGGGGGGCTATGCCGCGGGCGACGTCGCGGCGCTGTCCACCTCCGTGCTGCGGCACACGCTCGTGGCGCTGGATAAAGACGGCAACGTGCTGTTCTCCAGCCCGAACCGCGACGCCCGCGCCGTGGACGCCACCATGCGCCTCAACGACACCTGCGCGGACGAGATCTACAGGCTCTCCGGGCACCGGCCGATGCCGAACCTCACCGCCTGCAAGCTGCTGTGGCTGCAGGAGACCCAGCCGGAGCTCTACGCGAACATTCAAACAGCTTTTTCGCTGCAGGATTACATCAATTATCGCTTCACCGGCAAGATCTTCGCCGAGCGCAGCCAGGCCGGCGAGACCATGCTCTATGACCTGCAGGCCAACGCCTGGTCGGACGCCATGATCGCCAAGCTCGGGCTGAACCGGTCCATGTTCGCCGAGCTCATCGACGCCGGCGCTAGCCTGGGCAGCCTCACCGCCGGGGCGGCGGAGCTTCTGGGCCTGAGCGAAGCCACCGTGGTCGTCACCGGCGCGGGCGACACCCAGAGCGCCCTGCTGGGCATGGGCGTCACAGCCAACGGCGGCGTCGCTGTGGCCGCGGGCACCACCGCCCCCATCCAGATGACCCTCGACAGGCCCGTGGTGGACCCCAAGGGCCGCCTGTGGACGGGCGTGGCGGGCGTGCCCGGCAAATATGTCGTCGAATCCAACGCGGGCGGCATGGGTGTCTCCCTGGAGTGGATCGCGGGGCTGCTGTTCGGCGGCAACCCGAACCCCTGCGGCGCGCTGATGGCCGCCGCTGCCAAGGCGGGCCCGGGCGCGGGGGGCATGCTCTCCACCGTGGGCGCGTCGATCTTCAACAACTCGGTCCTCAGCCTGCCCATCGAGCAGACGCTCTTCTCCACCACGAATTATGTCCCCGACGCCGCCGCGGACCGCAATAAGGCCGCCCGCGCCGTCGTGGAGGGCATGGCCTTCGCCCTGCGCGGCAACCTGGAGCAGATCGAGGAGGTCGCGGGCCTGCAGGCCGCCGAGCTGCGGCTGGGCGGCGGCATGGCCAAGGACGGCATCCTGGCCGAGGTCGTCAGCGAGGCCGCCGGCAGGGCGGTCGCCGTCTCCGCGTTCCCGGACATCGCATCCGCCATGGGCGCGGTGGTCTGCGCCGCCGTGGGCGCTGGCGTCTGCGCCGATCACGCGGCCGCCGCCGAAAAATTCGCGGGCCTGCAGGCGCCTGTCAAGATCGAGAGCGATGCCTACGAGCGCATCTACGACGAGTGGGCGGAGATGTACAAAACCTCCGCCGACAGCTTCATGCAGCTGGGCGCGCTGATCACCGAGCTGCGCCAGGGCGACGCGGGCGGCGACGCCGCGGGCGGCGGCGAAAACGTCAGCCTGCGCATCTATGCCGACGCCGACCTCTCCGAGGACGCGGTGGCGATGCTGCGCGAGTTCGGCAGCGTCACCTACAAGAGCTACCGCGACGGCGAGATGCTCGAGGGCGACGATATGATCGCCACCCTGAAGGACTACGACGTGTTCATCACGGAGGTCGACATCGTCGACGCGCCGATTATTAAAGAGCTGCCCAACCTGCGCATGATCGGCGTGTGCCGCGGCAACCCCACCAACATCGACATCGACGCCTGCTCGGCGGCGGGCATCCCCGTGGTGTACACCCCCGGGCGCAACGCCGAGGCCGTGGCGGACATGACCATCGCCTTCATCCTCAACATCGCGCGCATGGTGCCCGAATCCGCCGCCTTCCTCAAGGAGAAGGGCGACGCGGGCGACATGGGCCGCCAGGGCGCGGCGTACTTCCGCTACCAGGGCATGGAGCTCTGGCGGGCCAACGTGGGCATCGTGGGCGGCGGGGCCATCGGCAAAAAGGTCGCCAAGCGCCTGCTGGGCTTCGACGCCAACCTGTTCGTCTACGACCCCTACCTCTCGGAGGGGGACGCCATCCTCATGGGGGCCAAGAAGGTCGGGCTCGACGAGCTCCTCGCGGTCAGCGATGTCGTCACCCTGCACGCCCCCGTGACCCCCGAGACGACAAATATGATCGACGCCGCCGCCTTCGCGAAGATGAAGGACGGCGTGCTGGTGGTCAACACGGCGCGTGCGGCCCTGATGGACTACGGCGCGCTGCTGGCGAACCTCAAGTCCGGCAAGGTGAAGGGCGCGGCCCTGGACGTCTTCCCCGTGGAGCCCCCCGCCTCGGACGACCCCATCGTGCTGCTGCCCAACGTGCTCTCCACCCCGCACACGGCGGGCAACACCAAGCAGGTGGGCGTCCACCAGGGCCTCATCATGGTGGAGAACCTGCAGAAGCTCATGGCGGGCGAGCTCTCCTCCGATGTGGTGAACCGCAAGGCCTTCGCGGGCGGCTTCTCCTTCACCGGGGAGAAGAAGATCGACGCCGCCGCCCTGGAGAGCTTGCAGGACAACGTCGTGAGCGTCAACGACCTCCACGCCAAGAAGCAGGAGGAGACGAAGGCCGCCAGCGCGGCGCCCGCGGCCCCGGTCGCCGTCGCGTCTGTCCCAGCGGGGCCCTTCGCGCCGTACATGACACTGATCCAGGAGTTCCTCGCCATCATGTCCCAGGACGCCGAGGTCAAGGCCAAAACTTCAGCCAAGGACATCTCCTTCCAGATCACCTTCAAGGAGAACGAGGAGAGCTGCTACCTGTATTTCAACAAGGGCGAGATCGAGGCGAACCTCGGCACCTTCGCGCCCGGGGCCTCCGTCTGCCTGCGCATGCCCATCGAGATCTTCGACGGCATGATGATGGGCACCGTCAACGGGGCCAAGGCCGCCATGACCGGCAAGATGAGCTTCACCGGCGACGTGCGCAAGGCCATGAGCATGCAGTCCATCCTCAACCTGATGATGAGCTCCTACCAGGCCGCCCTCAAGAAGGTGGGCCCGGTCGACGTCGCCGCGCTGGTCGCGCAGGCGGGCTCCGCCCCGGCAGCTGCCCCGGCCGCTGCGGCTGGCGCACCGGCAGCGGCCGCGCCCGCCAAGCGCTCGGGCGGTGCTGGCTACGGCAAGTACATGGAGCTGATCAAGGAATTCCTCTCCATCATGTCCCAGGACGAACAGGTCAAGGCGAAGACCTCCAGCAAGGAGATCTCCTTCCAGATCACCTTCAAGGACAACGAGGAGAGCTGCTACCTGAACTTCAACAAGGGCCAGATCGACGCGGACCTTGGGGCCTACCCGCCCGGCGCTTCGGTCAATTTACGCATGCCGATAGAGATATTTGACGGCATGATGATGGGCACCGTCAACGGCGCGAAGGCCGCCATGACCGGCCAGATGTCCTTCACCGGCGACGTGCGCAAGGCCATGAGCATGCAGTCCATCCTCAACCTGATGATGAGCTCCTACCAGGCCGCCCTGGCGAAGGTCGGCCCCATCGATATCGCGGCCCTCGGCGCTGCCGAGGAGGAGGCCCCGGCCGCTGAAACCCCCGTGGCAGGGGCGGTTGCGGCCCCGCCGGAGGCCCCGAAGCAGGGCTTCTTCGGCAGGCTGTTCGGCAAGCAGGCGGCCCCGCAGGTGGTGCAGCAGCCGGTCATCCAGCAGGTGGTCGCGGCCCCCAAGGAGGACCTGGGCGTGACCGGCCACCCGAAGACCGGCGACATCCGTGACGAGCTGCTGGCGATCACCACCGAGATGTACCACAAGGGCCTGATCACGGGCATCGGCGGCAACATCAGCGTGCGCTGCGAGGACAACCCGAACGAGGTCTGGATCATGCCCAGCTCCATCTTCAAGGGGGACCTGGCCGCCGACCAGATGGTGCGCATCGACCTGGACGGCCACACCGTGGGCGGCGCGACGGAGCTCTCCGCCAGCAGCGAGAAGAACGTCCACACCGCCATCTACAAGAAGCGCCCGGACATCAGCGCGGTGGTCCACTCGCACGCCACAAAGTCAACGCTGATGGGCCTTGCGGGGCTCAAGTTCACGCCCGTGTCCTCCGACGCGGCCTTCTTCGGCGAGGTGCCGGTGGTGCCCTTCGTCATCCCCGGCACGCCGGAACTGGGCGACATGGTGGCCGACGCCATGGGCGACGAGAAGGCCGTTTGCATCATGCAGAACCACGGCCTGGTGGTGGCGGGCACGAGCCTGCGCCGCGCCTCCGACATGACCGACTGCGTGGAGATCACCGCGGCGAAGATCCTGGAGGCCAAGGCCATGGGCGTGGAGCTGGCGGTCATCTCCGGCAAGGACCTGGAGGAGCTCAGCGAGCTGGGGAAGATGCTGGTGTAAATCCCATAATTTGTGAGCGACGGGCGGTCTTCGGGCCGCCCTTCTGCCTCGCGCATACACGCGCGCGCTTGAATTTTAATAATACGCGCGAGATCTTAACTGTATTTATATGTAAGGGCATGTCGGGAAAACGATGTTTTTATGCGAAGTTCAGCCCTGAAATGGCAATTTCAAGAGGTGTAAGGAGGAACATATCATGTCAAAAGCGGCCTACGGCAACAAAGTTGCCGTTGTCACCGGCGCGGCGGGGGGCATAGGCCTGCTCACGGCGAAGCGGCTCATCGAGGAAGGATACACCGTGTGGTGCGTGGACCGGGCGCCCTGCCCGGAGGACCTGGGCGGCATCGCGGTCCAACTGGACCTGAACGACGCTGACGGCATCACGTCCCTGGCCGGGCGCATCGTCGCGGAGACCGGCGGGGTGGACGTGATCGTCAACAACGCGGGCTACGGGCAGTACGGGGCCATCGAGACCGTGCCGTTCGATGTGGGCCGGCGGCAGATGGAGGTCAACTTCTTCGCCCCCGTGCGGCTGGTCCAGTTGCTCGCGCCCTCCATGCGGGAGCGCGGCGGCGGACGGATCGTCAACATTTCGAGCGTGGCCGGGAAGGTGTACTCCCCTCTCAGCGGGTGGTACTGCGCATCGAAGTTCGCGCTGGAGGGCATCACGGACTGCCTGCGCATCGAGCTGAAGCCCTTCCATATCGGCGTTTCGCTCATCGAGCCCAGCCCCATCCGCACCGCGTGGTCCGAGGGGGCCAAGGCGAGCCTGCTGGAGGCCAGCGAGGGCACGGCCTACGAGGAGTTCGGGCAGAAGGCCTACCGGCTGCTGGCGGGCGCCACGGGCGGCGGCGCGGCCTCCGGCGCGGAAGCCGTGGTGAAGAACATCCTGAAGGCCATCAACGCGAAGAAGCCCAAGCCAAGGTATCTGGCGGGCAAAATCGCGCGGCTCTCGGTCGTTTCCAAGGCGATGATGGGCGACAGGCTGTTCGATATCGCGATGAATTCGCAGCTGAAGTAGTGCTCCGCACAACCACCCCGCCTCTGCGGAGGCACCCCTCCCAGGAGGGGAATTAGGAGGGAATACATGAAAAAAATCGCAGTGCTCGTCGCCATGGGCATGGAGGCCGCCAAGCTGATCGCGAGGATCGAAGGCATTCAGCATGAGAAAGTGGCGGGCAAAAAATTCATTTGCGGCAAAATCGGGCAGGCGCAGGTCGTCCTGCACATCTGCGGGATGGGCATGCGCAAAGCGACAGCGGGCGCGAAAGCGCTGATCGAGAACTACCAGCCAGATATTCTCGTCAACTACGGGGTCTCCGGCGGCCTCACGCCCGGCATCAAGGTGGGCGACACCGTGGTCGTGACGTCCTCGTGCCCGGCCTCGGGGAAGGCATACAGGACGGAGAGCGCCGCGCCGACGGACGAGGCCCTCGCTGCGTTCGCGGCGCAGGTATTGCCGGATGCGACAAAAGGGCCGGCGGCGACCAGCCTGGGGATCATCGTCAACAAAAAGCGCAAGGCGCGCCTGGTGGCGAAGACCGGCGCGGTGTGCATCGACATGGAGAGCTGCGCCGCGGCGAAGACCGCCCGCGCGCTGGGCACGCCCCTGCTGGTGATCCGCTGCATGTCCGACACCGTGGAGCCGACCTCGCTGCTGCATTTCTTCAAAAACGGGGACATGGCGGCGGAAAAGGTGGCGGCGGAGACGGAAATGGTGATCAAAGCGCTATGTGAAAGGGAATGATGCCATGAGCAATCAAAGCTGGCCCGCCACCTGGCCCGTGCGGCTGGGCGGCCTGGACATCGAGCTGCCGCTGATCACGAACGACGACGGCTTCAGGATCTACGCCTTCGACCCCATGGGGCGCACAACCTGGAACAGGGCCGCCGCGCAGGCCCTGGCGGAAAAGCTGGCCCCCTACGGCTTCGACATCCTGCTCACGGCGGAGTCGAAGGCCATCGCACTGACGCAGGAGCTCTCCCGCGCGCTGGGACAGGAGGACTACGTGGTGCTGCGCAAGGCGCGCAAGCTCTATATGCTCGACCCGATGGTGATGGACGTCAAGAGCGTCACCACCGCCGCGCCGCAGCAGTTCTTTTTGGGGCGCGACCAGCAGGACCTGCTGCGGGGCAGGCGCATCTGCGTGGTGGACGACGTGCTCTCCACCGCTGGGACGCTGCATTCCATCTATGCCTTCGCCAAGGCGCTCTCCTGCACCGTGGTGGCGAACGCCTTTGTGCTCACGGAGGAGAAGCGCTGGGAGGACTTTGAGGGCGTGCCTGTGGTCAGCCTGGACCACATCCCGCTGCCGGGGTATTAGGGCGTCTCCGGGTAGAACCATGCCATGATGTAGAGACGCACTGCTGTGCGTCTCCGGGCTAAGCGGTGGTGATTTTTGTAAGGAGACGCACAGCCTATTTTTATGTGGGAGACGCACAGCCGTGCGTCTCTACATGCAGATTTTGTGCGGGAGACGCACACGGGTTTTTGCGGGGAGACGCACAGCCGTGCGTCTCTACACGCCGATTTTTTTGCGGAGACGCACAGCCTATTTTTATGTGGGAGACGCACAGCCGTGCGTCTCTACACCTTCATCGGAGGGTTTTTATGCCGGATTTGTTTCATGAAAAATACAGGGTTCCGTCCGCGCGTGCGCCCTGGCATGATTACAGCGCAGAAGGGACGTATGCCTTGACCATATGTACTGCGGCGCGGGAACCGATCCTTTCCAATATTCTCCAAGGCGAAGTGTGTTTGACCCTTGCCGGAAAAATCGCACAGGATGAGTGGGAAAAATCATTCCTCCTCCGCGACAAATTGTCGTGCGACGCCTATGTGTTCATGCCTAACCACATCCACGCAATCGTACGGATTCGGCAATCGCAAGCAGAAAATTCACAGCAACGGTCTGCGCTGGAACGGGAACCCAAATCTATTTCATCGTTCATAGCGTGTTTTAAGGCTTCGGCAACGCGGCGAATTCGTTCGGATATCCCTGCCATTCAAGCCGTCTGGCAGAGCCGCTTCTATGATCACATCATCAGGAGCAAGGACGAATACGCGTTCATCCTGGACTACATCCGGCGCAATCCCAGAAACAGCCCAGACTATCTGAACCCACAGCATCTGCTTGATTTGGTAGAGACGCACTGCTGTGCGTCTCCGGGTAGAACCATGCCATGATGTAGAGACGCACGGCTGTGCGTCTCCGGGCTAAGCGGTGGTGACTTTTGTAAGGAGACGCACAGTTTTTGCGGAGAGATGCACACGGTTTTTGCGGGGAGACGCACAGCCGTGCGTCTCTACATTCTCTAGGCATCCACATCCATCTCCGCACGGACCAGGGCGCGGCGCTCGGCCAGGTCGGCGTACATCTGCACGCGCTCCTCCTTGCTGATGTTGTAGAACAGCTTGGGGAACAGGCTCAGCAGGCCGCCGGTCAGGCCCGGTAGCAGCAGCCAGAGCAGGAATATGTTGCGCTTATTCCTGGCCGTCTGGTCCAGGTAGCCCTCGGCCTGGCGGATGCCCATCTTGTCCAGAATCAGGTTGGAGAAGCCGTTGAAGATGTAGTTGCAGATCTTCGCCACCAGGCCGCGCATAGCGCCGGTCATGGCCTCGTTGCGGAAGCCGGTCTTCCACTCCGCATAGTCCATGCACTCGTTGCGCATCTCCTTCTCCATGATGCCCTTGATGGTGTAGGTCGGCGTGAAGAGGGCCTCCTGCAGGGCCAGGATGGGGAATATTTTCCATTTATCCAGATAGATGTTGCCGATGAGCCCGATGAGCGCCGTGGGCACGCGCACGAAGACGATGGTGTGCTCGCTGAGGATCCACAGGGTTTTCGTCGAGAAGCTGCCCCGCAGCCAGGACCACACCTTGGGGAGATAGGGGAACAGGCCGAAGATGGCGCCCGGGACGCCCACCAGGGTCTCCATGAAGGGGAAGCGCACCACGGTGTTGTAGTAGAGGCTCTCGAAGCTGCCCTGCACCTGAAAGGTGCCCAGCAGCTGGGAGAGCATCATCATCAGCAGCGGGCGGTTGTGGAGGATGGACCGGAGGTTCATGCGCAGCTTGGGGATGTCCACGCTCTGCTGCACGCGCTCCTTGAAGCGCCAGGCGAAGATGATGGCGAATACGCCGGCAATCGCCGCCAGGATGGTGCCGAACACGAGGATGAGGTTGCGGTCGTCGCGGGCCATCTGCTCCGCGGCGATGCCCTGGCGGTTGTCCAGGACGGTGAGGAGCAGCTGGACGATGTACTGCGGCAGCCCCGCCCCCAGCACGTTGGAGAAGAACTGGGTGTTCTTGGTCAGGCGGGAGCGCTCGTCCACGTCGGGGGTGATGGTGGCCAGCACGCCCTCCCGCGCGGTGTCGTTGAAGGTCTGGACCAGGTCCTGCAGGGTCCGGAAGAGCACGTAGGCCACGATCTTCGGCAGGTAGTCCCCGGCGGTGCCCCAAAAGATGAGGGCCATGGCGTAATAGAAGAACTTGATGGGCACGCCGGCCAGCAGGGTGGTGGTGAGGTAGGGCTTGAACTTGCCCCAGCGCGTGCGGGTGCGGTCCACCCAGTGGGCGAACAGCACGTCGTTGAGGATGTCCCACGGGCCGATGA
>Ga0123353_10016443_pt1 | contig 10817 bp, 3 predicted proteins | sample TergutLab28metaG_3_FD_92763 | JGI IMG/M metagenome (GOLD analysis project Ga0123353, IMG submission 92763) | Labiotermes labralis P3 segment gut microbial communities from Petit-Saut dam, French Guiana - Lab288 P3 | ecosystem: Host-associated > Arthropoda: Insects > Digestive system > Gut ... | reverse complement strand
TGCTGCCGACGTACCCTGTCACCGTGTAGGTGATATCTAACGGTCGTGTCCCGTATGTATTATTGCTGTCGTTCCATACCTTTGTTACGGTAAGCGTCTCTTCACCGTCTGACAAAGTGTTCGTAATAGTAAATGTCCCGTCTTCATTATCTACTACATTGCTGTCATAATCCGGAAGATCTACTTCATCAATGGCATAGATGTATTCATCTCCGTCGTCATCGTATTTCGGCAAACCGGTAAACTCAAAATACCAGTTGCCTTCAGTATCTGGCTCTACGTCATTATCAGTCAAGTATACATCGCCGTTCTGCAACAGGATTACTGAAATATTATCTGGCCTCAGCCCATTTGTGTCATCAGCGTCTACCCATAGTTTTTCACCGCTGATACTTGTTGTAACCGCCTTATAATAATAGGTAATCACCACATTCGCGAAGGGCATCGTGCCGTTGACCTTGTCGTCAACTTTCGATATGTTGTTAGATCCGTCGCCGAGTAAGTAGCTTACAGCCCAATCAACGCTCTCAAAAGCATAACCCGCTTTATCTTTCTTTTCCTGCTGTGCGAAATCAGTCCCAAACGGAGGAGTCACCACGCCGACGCGCATTTCCGGCGGAGTGCTGCCGTATTGGTCATATACGGTAAGCTTAACTTCCGGCTTATATCCGACCAGAATGATCGTCCCGTTTGACGCGTCAGGCAGGGTGACAATATACGGATTATCAGGATTTCTTGTATTTTGTGTATAACTGCCGGTACCGACGTCGTAAATCAAAAACGACTCGGGAATGACTACCCTGTCAAAATTGATGCTGTTGAATGACAGCGACTCGGCAACTGATACGGTCCAATTGCCTTCGCCCAATGAGATATCATCCGACGCCGTCGGATGTATGAGGTCATGATTTACGTCAAGATACAGGTTGTCCAGGATGATTGCTTCCGTACTAAGTATGTTTTGAATCGTATTGACCCGGCCGCCTATGGCAGACAGCTCCGCCCCGCTGCTTGAAATGGCGTTACCGTCGGCATTGGCTGCGAAATAGATCACACGGATCGAATTGGCTGGCCTTGGCAACTGCGGAATGGGGAAAGGCCTGCTAACATAGTTTCCGAGGTAATTCTGGTAAACTAAATCCGCGCTGTTATTGGTAAAGTATAAACCGGTGGGCGTGTTATCGCAGTCCTCAATGATGATCGGATAGGTCAGCGTGATTTCTTCTTCCAGAATATCACCGAAATCCCATTCAATCTTGTTTGGATAGATTTTTGTATCTACTACTATTGTTCCGTCAGAACGACCTTCTATAGTATAGGTGGCAGTATAAACACCATCGCTATGTGAAAAGTTTGCTTTATATAATGTTACGGTTTCCGATCCTGCCTTCACAGTGAAAGCGCCGTCCATATCCACGTTAAACGCGACGCGTTCGCTTGTGGGATTGCCGCTTGCATCTATTATAAATGGATTAGCAGCCTTGCCCATGACGTCCTGAACAACCTTAGCATTGGTACCCGCTTTCTTGGCTGCTTTTGCGATGTTCACAAAGACGCCCTCGATGTCTGCTACTCCGCTTGCAGCGGTGAATGTGCCGGGAGCTTTAGTTATGCTGTTCAGCCATTCACTGGCGTACGCTATCCCGGTTATCATATAGCCGACTGTGAATACGCCGTTATCGCAGCCCGTATTGTCCAGCGCCGAATGCAGGTTGATGCGGGCGTTGTTGATATTCGCCGCGTCGCCGGTCCCCGTCGTAGTAGTCGAGTAAGCCACGGGGTTCCCGCTGCCAGTCCCGCCCCTTGGCTCGCCGTCCGACATAAACACAACGTAGATCGGGCGGTCTGACGCGCCTCGGCTGTTAACGATTGTCCTCGTGGTGTCAAGCGCTGAGACATAGTTAGTCCCACCAGTGGTACCACGATTGTTTATGTAAGTCTTCATCGGACCAATACCGCTGACGCCAATAAACGTCCCGTTTTGATATCGCGCGGCGGTACCCAATCCGAAATCCACAAGCGCCACCCTGTTATCGCTCGGTACGGTCTGTGTAACCCCGTTCGCGTCGACATACGTAGTTGGCGCGAACATCTCATCTAGGAATGCGCCCGCGGCAATTTTCATCTGCGCGAGCCGCGTCGTGCTTGTCGTCGCCGGCGCGGTCAGGTTTCTGAGCCAGGTCGTTGGAGTTGTCGGTACAGTCGCGCTGAATTCCCCGACAGTAATGACGCTGCCCGCGAATACCGCCTGATAGAAATCCTTTGCGGCGTTTGACGTTCGGGAGGCAGCATTTGTGCCGCCGAGATTATATGTTACGCCGTTATATCTGTAATATTGTATATTGTTGTTTGTGTTGTTGTTCCCGGAGCTGATCACACCGCTGAAATCGCTCGCGTGCTCCAATTGTCCGGATGTCTTGTCAAAGTAAGCTGTAAAGGTAACGCTTACTCTGCCTGTCCGATTTGTTCCATTATTTGTATCGTTGATGTTACTGTTATTGTGCGAGCGATAACTCACACTATCCCTCGAAAGTGTCACTGTTCCGCTTACGAGGTTCGTGTTGGTCGGCAGCGGGACCGAGGTGCTCATGCTCTGCGATGTGTCTAGTACAAGCACGACGTCTACGCCCTGCGGCATCGGCTGACCCTTAACGCTCAACGTGATATTCGTCTTGGTATCATCCATGTCCAGCCACCCGCTCGACGTTTTACCAAGCGTAACTCCTCCTGGCGCCGGATGTACAGGGAAGTTCGTATCCTCCGTCCCGTCGTAAATATATGGGTCGCCGGGACTGCCGTCTCCGACCAGAGCTTGCGCTGCTCCGATGAACATCCCCGACAACAAGCTGATTGCCATCAGCATTGATAGGAATGTACGGAGCGCTTTTTTCTTGGTTTTCATTCAAATCCCCCTAACTAATGATTAGTCACAATTCTTCTCTTTACTTCCTCTATTTCCTATGAATTTGCAATCCATTTATCACGCAAATCAGCTATGGTACCGTCTGCTTCCAGTTGATCCAGGGCATTCTGCAGCGAATCGAAGAGCTTTGTATTCTCAATCTTCACTGCTACAGCATAATTCGACGCCAGGACGACGTCGCTTATTTTGTACTGCGTCCCGCTCGCTCTTTGGTAGAAAGAAGCGAAGCTTGTATCGGTTATCATGCAATCATAATCCCCTGATGCTATTTTACCGAACAACTCAGAATAATTCGGCGGAGTATAAGACCTGCGGCTCTTGATCACATCTCTGTTGTAGACTTGCAAATAGTAGAAAGCCGGTGTAAAGTTCAGCGCGCATACATCCAAACCCTGCAAGTCTTCGAATTTGGCGTAGTCCCGGTCGTCGTTCATCAACAATACAATATTTGAACGTAAATATGATTTGGTGAACTTAACCTTCCGTTCGTCAAGCGTCGCCCGTTCCAAGCCGCCCCATAACATATCGATCTCGTCTGATTCGAGAAGTTCAGCCCGGTCAGACCAGTCTATCGGCACGAACTCTATCGTTGCGTTCATGATTTCTCCGGCAGCTCTGGCTAAATCTATGTCAAATCCGATAAGTTCACCGTTGTTATCAATATAATGTATAGGCGGATAAGGGTATTTGCTGTACCCTGCTTTGAGATGGATATGTTGTTGCTTCAACCCCAGGATATCCGGCGCAAATTTAACAGCACAAACTACGCCAACTGCTATGACAGCAATGACGCAGATTAATGTTGTTATTATTCTTTTGGAGCCCCTCTTGTTCTTTGCCGTGTGCTCCCGCTTGCCAGGTCTGCTAATAATTTTTCTTGGCATTAATTAGACGTCCTCTCCCCTTACACTTGACCGGATATTCCCAGACTTAACCAAGAATTCAGCCGCATATTATCAGGGATTCACGTGTTTCGCCACCGGTTTTTATTCCGACGTCAAATTCTAACATATTAAATAAAGTATTTTCAACATTTGTGACAAAAAAGTTTACTTATTTTTAGCATTATTTTTGATCCAAATAAATATGTCCCGTAAATCATATGGGCGTGCGGTTCGGTTGAACGCGCGACGAGGGCGGCTGATTGCCGCCCTCGTTGTTATATCATATATTCCTTTTATTTGGGTGAGTTTTTCTCTTTACGGATTCCCAGTGTGCTGACGCCGAGTCCCAGCACCGACAGTCCGAGCCCGAAGAGCGCCCAGAGTGGCGATGCTACTCCGGTCCGGGGCATCATGCTGAGCGGGACGTCTTCTTCGTCGATCACCAGATCTGCCTCAGGCGGGAGGTCCGCAAGCGGTACGTCCGGCTCGGGGATGAACTCAGAGAGCGGTGTTGGAGGATCGGCTATCGTCGCCGTTGAGGTACTCGTTCCCGGGTCGCCGCCCGGATCGCCGCCGCCGGTAGTAGTCGTCCAGGACACCGTCACGCTGGCCGTGTCGCTGCCAAAGTCTTCCTCCTGATAGGTATCAACGACTCTGACTGTCACGGTGTTCACGAATGTACCCCTTGTGTTCAGCGCATCGCTTATGAAGTAGAATACGATAGATCCGTCGCCATTACCGTAGAGCGGCACCTGGCTGATCTCTTCAAGCAGCGCTTCCAGTCCTTCATAGGCAGCCAGGCCTTCGCCGTTGTCATAGTAGAACGTCGCGTTTTCGAGGTTAGCGGTCCCGAATGTGTCTGCGATGCTGTTGACGTACAATACGCCGTCGCCGCCGTTGCTTATAGTCACTTTGAATGCTGCCCTGTTGCCGGCGGCTGTGAAGCTGACTGTGGAACTCCAGACTACGCCTTCGCCATCAAGCTCCATGTTGGCGACGTAAGCCGTGACAGACTTGTTGACTTCCAGCTTGGATTCGTGTCTGGTTACGACGACCGTATTCTCGTCGTCATCTTCCACTTTCGCGCCCATCGTGATCGTGCGTTCCGCTTCGACGCTGGCGTAGTTTGCGACGGAGCCGTACTCATTCGATCCAACCGTATATCTGATAAAGACTGTCTCTCCCTGTCTCAGATCGGCCAGCAATGTGATTGTGCCCGCTTCCAGGTCAAGGATATAGTCTTCATCTTCCTCTAGCAGCGAGTCGTCGAGTTCCGGATCTTCGTTCGGTTTGAGGACGCGGACTGAGTCGTTGAACATATTGTCGGTAATTACAACATTCTGCAAATCTTCCGAGCCGGTGTTCCTGACAGTTATCGTGTAGTTGATGTCTTCATACAGGACTACGGATGAATTGGCCGTCTTATCGAGTTCGATTTTCGGTGCGTAGAAGTTGTTGTAGAAGCTTACGCTGCCGGTTGCGTTTTTGCCAACCGGTTTGCCTAAGAGATAGTCAATGGTCCTGGTCGTGTTGGAGTCATAGACCCAGTTTTCCAGCGCCGCTTCGGTATCTTCTGTGATCGTCAGCCTGCCGGTGAAGTTCAGTGGCAGGTCGATCGTGAAGAACTCATCTTCGAAGGCGTTGACGGTGATAGTGCCGGTACCGCTGTTGCTCACCTGAACAGGGGTCAGCAGATCCGCATTTTCATAACCTTCGTATGACCAGTTGAATGTGAATGTCGCTTCTTCGGTTTCTGTGTTCACTAATTTGCTGACCGTCGCCGAGGGTTCGATGGGCTCAAGCAGTGTGTTTACAAACACTATCGGGAATCTGCCGACTGACGCCGCGCCGTTCGCGATATTGATCGTGAATTCCCTCGCGTCATAGGTCATGTCAACTACTTTGTCGCCGTCCGCCGGGATAACTTCAACCAGTTTCAGTGTTGCGGTCTTGCCGACATACTGCGGGAGCGCAAACGTCCCGGATGCGACGCCTCTGTCTACTGTGAGCGTCACTGTGTCGATTGGGGTCTCCCCGTCGTACAGTACGAAGGTGAAGTCGCCGGTGTAGTAGGACGCGACTGACCTGCCAAGTATGCTCCTCGCGTCAACGACTGCCTTTGCAAAGCTGAACGCCGGAATCCTGATGCCCTCGAATTCATTGAGCATTTTCACGTAATCGACAGCCTGCTCGTCAATGTCGGGGTAAGTCACAGTCCCGTACGGGTCGACTACGATACCGCCCGCATCCGTGGTCGCGAGCCAGCCATAGTTGTCGCTGCTCTCGATAATCGTCAGGTAGAGGTGCGATTCAGGTGCAGCGCCCGCCTCTGGGAGGTAGTCTGTCGACAGCGGCCCAAAGCTCACCGGGTAATAATCGTCCGGATCGTCCAGCAGCTCAAGCATACGCTCATACGGGATCTGGACTGTTTTCTCGACTATCTTCGTGTCGGCCCATAGTTCAAAGGTAAACTCGTAGGCGTAGCAGGTATTGTCGTGGATATGTCCCGGGTCTTCCGCTGTGATCATCTGGTAATCCCAGAATCCAAAGCTTTCTTCTTCCTCATTGTAGAAGTGGTCGTGCTCTTCCTGGCACTCATATTCATCACATTCTACCCAGACGTCGCCATAGACCGCTGCGCTGGGATCGCGGGCGTCTTCTTCGCAAACCAATACCGCGCCGTCAAATTCCGGAAGCAGCTCCGCGCCATAGCCGGTGAAGAACTTGCGGAGGTTGATTACAGGGGGGTCGCGCGGCTGGTCATAGTCATTCGTGATATTACCGTTGGAATAAGCTGTCGCCGGCTGGTACCCGACCAGACGATCGAGCGTACCATATACAACATACTCTCCCATCACACTGCTGCTCCAGTTGGCGGCAGATTCTTCACGGATGTACAGCGTTGCGTCGCGCAGGTTTGCAGCCCTCATGCCAGCAGGGAGGTCCCAGGTGAAATACTTCGTCGTGCCGATATCCGCTTTCGCGATGGTCAGGTCTTCAGTCACCTTTGTACCATCCCCGAGATAGAGAGCGAAGGTGAAAGAGTAATCTGACGGATATGTCGCATCGCTGTATTTATCGACTGATTTCGTCACCGGGATATCCGGCAGCGCAAGCCTGCTGTAATAGAGGTTTATCTCAACGTCAGCCTTGTCGATCGTGCCTTCAAGATTTGCGGCATTAACGGCATAGAATATTTCCGCTCCGGTCTTGTCGTTATCACCGAAATCAAAGTAGTAGTTCCTGCCGTGAAAATTGATCGAGTCAGGCACGGAAGCGCCGATGTTTGCAAATGTATAGTCAGCGCCGTCTTCGTATCCGTCTTGTACTACTGTCCTTTGTGAAACCATCCAATAGCTGCCGCCGGCGCTCTTCACCCAGTAGTTCACCGTCACAGAGTAGCTCGCAGGGATGGCTACAAGTGTGGCCCAACCGGTGCTCTTAAGTTTCTGTGTGACTTTTCCGCCAGTTACCTCGCCGGCTCCGGCGCCGTCAGAATAATACGGGTTTTTGGCGTATGGTGTAAACTCCGCAAAATTGACTCCATCGTCATAGTTTGCCGTATTAGTGTAAAGGTATTTAGGGTCAGTTTCTGTGCCCACATTGGCTTTGATCTTCGCTGCTTCTTTTAGCTTGACTGTAAAGGTTACAGTATTAGGTGTGACGCTGCTGTCGCCGATTAATCCGCTGTGCTCAATTTTAGCATCAGGATCGGAATAGCGGGGCAGGCAATTCAAGTTGTTGATCGTCCATGTCAGTTTACTGCTGTCGGAGGCGTCGGGCGTCAAACCGGCAGGCAGGCCGCCAACAAGCTCGAACTGTGCTCCGATCACATCGGTAATCTTGACGAACTCCGCGGGGCCAGAGTTCGTGATGAGTTCCACAGCACTCTGAAAAGCTGCCAAAAGCTCAGCCAGGCTATCGCCTGCCTTAAATGACTGAGTTACGGGGTTTGTGAAGGAGCCTTCAACGCGCAGCAACTGGTTACCATTGCCATCGGGATCGGTATATACTGTCTTTGTGCGCGCCTGCGGGCGGTTGCTGTTATTGTTTGTTGTGCGGTCGATCTCAATGCGTACGACAGCTTCGTTCGGGTCTGTCGTTAATTGTGTTTTTTCTAAATCTTTGAAATAGACATATTGCGGTACAGCGGTGGTATTTGCCCATGTGCCGAAACTGGCCTGGGACGTCTGCTGCGTGGCAGATGTATAGCTGTTGTTCCATACTTCCGAAGTCAACGCAGCCAGCAGCGCCCTGGCGCTATAGGTGCCGTCGGTAGGCCAAGCGTTCGCGTTATATACTTGTACGCGCGTGCGCACCTGATACTCTGTATACGCAGTGCGTATACCTGTATAACGCGGATTGGTACCGGTGCCATTGTCACGCAGCGATGTGCCATTACCGTCGGGATCCGTATACACTGTCCTAGTCCGAACCTGCGGGCGGTTGCTGCTAGAGCCTGTTGTTTTGTCGATCTCTATGCGCACGACCGCTTCGCTCGGGTCAGTCGTTACTTGCGTCCTTTCAAGATCTTTGAAATAGATGTATTGGGGAATTGCATTCAATTGCGCGGTTGAGGTGTTTGCCCAGGTGCCGGTGTTTGAGTTCTGCTGTGACGTTGATGTGAACGGATTAGTCGTAACGCTTGTTGTTAACAACGGTAGCAATGCCCTGCTGCTGTATGTGCCGTCGATAGGCCAAACACCCTTTTCCTGGGTTCTTGTGCGCACCTGATACTCGGTAAATACGCCTTGCCTCCCGACAAATGTCGCGGCATACAACCTGTCCCTGAGGCTGGTCAAATAGTTTGAAACAGTAGTATTGGTGCTTGTCAGGTTTGCTTCGCTGGGGTTGATAGCGGCATACGCATATGCAATCTGAACGGCTGAACTGTTAACGCCGTTGCCTGTGGAAGAGACGCTCTCCAGGGAAAACCCTATTGTGTAAATCGTCAGATTATTGATCTTGGCCTTCATGTCTTCCATGCACTTGATGGTGTAATATACGCTGTCTTCTGTTGCATATGTGTTGTTGGTACTTGGCGAAGCACCGGTGTTATTAATAAGATTATGGTTAGTATAATTCACATACCACTTGTTGGGCTGGCCGTCGGTCATCAGAATTATCACCGACGGACGGCTAGTGTCGGTTCTTTCGTCTAAAAGCTGATATGCACGGTTGAGGCCCGCCATTATATTAGTATAGCCAGCGGCGCTTCCTGGGATATTGGTCGCGTTTATACCCCTGCTTGAACCGGTTCCCGTTATCCCTGTCAGCCAGTTGCCTGATCTTGTAACATTGCCTGCAACAGTTACAACGTTTGCTGTCTCGCTGTAGCTGACCACCGCTACGCGATTGTCTGTTGCTGCCCCGGTATTGCTGCCAAGGATGTCGTTGATTGCCGGCGCTGCAGCGGCCTTCATGTTGGCAAGCCTGCTGTTGTCGCCCATGCTAAGTGTATAGTCGAGTACAAACACGACGTCTACACCTGACGAACCATTATTTGAGCTTGTTTCGGTGAACTCCCTTCCGATGGCTTTCAGGGTTATTTCAAATTCGCCGTCACCTTTGTCGGTTACCGTTTTGCCAGTTCGGATCTCCCCTGGTTCGAGTTTATCTCCGCTCCTGATTCCGTCTACATTAATGACGTCGGTATCGTTGATGTTAATCTGCTCATCCACCAACGAAAGGGCGCTGAACGGCAATAAGCTGACAAGCATAAATATTGCCAGCATTACAGATATGGCTCTCATTCTTCTCCATTTAAATACTTTACCTGCCATAACACTCTCTTCCTTTCTAAGAACATGCTTTCCGTTCGTACTGACTAGTTTCATAAATTGCCCTCCCTCAAATTCTGTAACTATGGTTCTTTCATCCCCCTAATACATAATTATAATGGTGAAGGTCATATTTCTCCTGCTATCAGTAGAATTCAAACGATCACCATGAATTAGTGCGGGATTTTGCCGCTTTAAATACGACTTTTTTATCAACACACCTTACTATAATTATTGTAGTATTTGTCACAAATTTTATTGCGCCTTTTATTTTTCGCCGCATTTAAACAGGGAATCACGGTTTTTCGCTGCCGATTTTATTCCCGACGTCAAATTATAACACGTTAAAAAACGTGTTGTCAATATTTGTGACAACATTTTGTAAAATTTTTGTGACATTATTTTATAATAAAAAAGCGCAAAAAAACCTGATAACTAAACGGGGTTTTCCGCATAGTTATCAGGTTTTTTCAGAGCCGTTATCGTGAATCGGACCTGCGAACCTTATTTCAGCCGCTCATGTCATCGGCGTTGTATATTTTTTTTGAGCCGTCGTCGAATAAAACTTCAACCTGATACGGCCAGTGTCTTATAGTGTACTGCACAGCCCTGACCGACACAGGCTGCAGGTGCGACATTTCACAGTTTTTCGCGTCTTGAAAATCACTGTACTCGCGCTTGCATTTCCGGCATTTGTAGAAAACCAGAGGCATATTGGTGAGGCTGCTTTGTCCGGCGATCTCCGTCTCGAATATCAAACGCATTTGATTTATGATATTCAACCGGTTTCGGATACGCAGCCTGACGATGGCGTCATTGAAAGGTTTGAATATATAATCGTCCGCTCCCAATTCCAATCCCCTCATTTCATCCTCATAGGTGTTTAACCCCGTGATAAATATGACGGGAATGTTGCGCGTTCTCTCTGATTTTTTCAGTTCCGATAATACTTCATACCCATTCATTTCGGGCATGAGTATATCTAAAAGAATCAGGTCGGGCATGTGCTCATCGGCTCTTTTCAACGCTTGCATGCCGTTTTTTGCCATATGCAAGGTAGACTCTTCGCTCAACAGGTTGTCTAAGTACATAAGGTTGGCTCTATCATCGTCAACGATCAATATTTTGCTTTTTTCTTGAGTCCTCATTGAGCTCCCCCCGCACCTGTTTCGTATTTTTTTCGCTGTTTGTTGCGCCTATATTATAGCTTTTTTAAGGAGCTGCCACTAC
>Ga0123353_10016442_pt1 | contig 10817 bp, 4 predicted proteins | sample TergutLab28metaG_3_FD_92763 | JGI IMG/M metagenome (GOLD analysis project Ga0123353, IMG submission 92763) | Labiotermes labralis P3 segment gut microbial communities from Petit-Saut dam, French Guiana - Lab288 P3 | ecosystem: Host-associated > Arthropoda: Insects > Digestive system > Gut ... | reverse complement strand
GAAAGAAACATGAAAAAAAAGAGAAAAAATTTTGAATGGAAAAACGGTTTTTTTTTTTTGGAGGGGGGGGGGGGGGGGGGGAGGGAAGATCCTCAGCCAGGGACTTCATCAGAGAAGTAAAATCTTTGCATTACACCATGGTCAAAACAGATCAATGTGGGTGCCTTACAGTGGCACAAAAATGTTTGGTCTGTGCTTTGTGAACATATCTAAGTAAACGTAAAAAATTTAATTTTTTATTTCATTAAATGTAGTTTTGTTACTTTATATTACATTTGATTGATTTGTATTCATGAAATTCCGGTTCTTACATTTATAGTATTTATTTCAGAGCTTTAAATACTGTAATATTATATTACATATGTCAGTTTTGAGTGGGGCCTGCAACATAACTCATTGACTTCCCACTGATGTACATTATATAATGAGGATCAGTTTACACCAATTTGTTTTGTGACAGTTCCTCCAGGAACAGAACCCCGTCGTAAACCGGGGACTACCTTATTTTCAAATAGTTTATTGTTCTACCGTGAATATACTTGTAAAAAGAGTTGATATTTTTATATGTTCATGTATTTAGGTTTATATACATGTATTTGTAGTCCATTTAATTACTTACTTTTAAAACAGTTTTGTGCTATGCTTTATGGCATGTTTTGTTGTCTGTAATAAATAAAACTTTAGTTCCTTCAACCATTCATTAAAGGAGAGTTCACTGTCTTATGAATGGTGGTTTTGTAGGGGTTCGTAGACACCGAAGGTTACAATGCTATTGACAGTTATGCACAACAAACTAAAGCTGCACTTGATGCTGGAAATTATGAACTGGCAACTGATCTCTGGGGTTCAACTGAAATGGTCATCCTGCGTGTAACAGGCGGTATTGATTTCTACAATGTTCTCTACCGTATCAATGTCGACACGAAGTCTCAACCCCTTACATCATACAAAGGTGAAAAGTTATTCTCACATTTGCTTTAGCCTGTTATGAGTTCTGGTCCTTAATTATAGAGGTTTAAGTCTTACTCAGATGGGCAGGACTTCTTCGACTGGGGCTGTCTACCATCACAACATAATATAAATAAGATGTGGGCAGACTAGGATGAAGTATAACAGTTATGTTTTCTGGGATCTGGGAAGATGAATAACAATGAAGGAAAAATATGGCATCTGTTTTAATAATGCTGTTTATATTCCCTTGTTTTGTATAGTGTATTTTTTATGTTCTGAAGTGATAAGTACACTTTCATGCAAATGCATCTAAATCCATTATACACAAATGGAAACAAGAGCTTATTCTTAATTAACACTGTATTTCAGGGAGAATGGCATTATTGCATAATGGCATAATATGAAATAACAGAATGCCATCTTATGAGTTATGTTGCATTGAAAAGTTGGCTTATAAATTTACATTACCTAAAAAGTAGATACAATGTCTTTATAAGGAATGCTGTGCAGTGAGAAAGCAGGCTTTAAAAGTTCTTCCTGGAATTCTGTAATCATGTGTTTAGTGAATTAATACTATTAATTCCAATTCAGTAATTTCTTGTTCTCAAAGACCTGCAATAAGTTTTAAATTTTACGTTAGGCATCCTCTGGTGATTAATTGATGATACAAATATTACTGCTTGCCATATTCACAAATTTATTTACACTTAAAGGTAAAACTGTCAAATTAAATGTGGTTACATTTTTCCAACATTGTGGTCATCCTCCGGCCTGTAATAAATTTAAGTTTTTTTTAATTGCCAAACAGTTGTGTACATCTCTTTTAACTAAAAGGGGATCACAAAAAAAAAAAAGATAGATTATGAATCCTCTGAAGTGGTGACAGTGTCCAGATATCTGGGTACAACACCAAAAATTGCAAAGCGGTTGCATGCAGAAATTAGAGCAGGTTAAATTTGGGGAATGCTTGCTAGCATTTGGTCAAAATATTTTGTCTTCTTGTGTGCTATCTAAAAATGTTCAGTTTTGAATATACAAAACTATAATTTTGTCTGTTATTTTGTATGGGTGTGAAACTTGTCAACTCACATTAAGAGAGAAATGCAGACTGAGGCTGTCTGATACAAGGGTGCCGAGGAAATTATTTAGACCTGGGAAGGAGGAAGTAACATGAGACTAGAAAAAACTGTGTAATGAGGAGCAACATGCTTTATACTCTCCACCGAATATTCGAATTATCAGATCAAGGGGAATGAGCTGGCTGGAGAATGCTGCATTTATGGAGGAGAAGAGAGTTTTGAATGCATTTTTATGAGGAAACAAAAAGAAAAAGACTACATAGAACACCCAGGCATAGATTGAAGGATGATATGAAACCAGATTTTATGGTAATAAGATGGGATGGTTTGGACTGAATTTAACCTGCTTAGGAGGGTAACGATTGGCAGGCTGTTGTGAACATAATAATGAACCTTTAGGTTTCATAAAATATTGGGGATTTCCTAATTAGCTGAGGGACTGTTTTTTTTTCACAAGAAGGACTTTTCTACTTGCAGTTAGTTAGTTAGTTAACTGACAAATAATTGTACAGCGTATCACAGGGTGTTTGTGTACGTGTGGAGACTGATATTGTCTGTTACCATATCATGTCCTAATGATTGCTGATGTCAGTGTTGCCTCTTGGCACAGCATAATTCCAAAATTGAAATTGGCTGCAAGTATATGGAAATTTGCACTGCTGTGTGATAGGATGAAGCTAGGGTGTTTATTCTATAAAAAATGTCAGACGTACCTATGTTCACCCTATTCATATGTGACATAAACAGAAACATACATATACACCTTTTCTATTTCCTGGACGTAAGTAAATTATTATGTGTTACTAATAATAGAGGCAGTCTTTTTGTTATTATTCTTTAATATGATCCTGAATTATAGTTAAAGATTCAGTTTGTACCACATAGTAAACATATATTGTTTTGGTTGTAAAAATGATCAGTTAATGCTGTATAGGGAAATAATTGCTGTTTTTTGAGAGATCCATACAAAGCACAAATATAGACTGTACGGGCAGAACATAGATATTTTTTAAGGTTAAACCTGTTGTATAAAGTGGCCATTAGGCTTAGAGGCTTGAAATTGCATGTAAGCCCACTACTGGTCATGCCCCACTTGTTATGAACCCTTCTGTTGTACATTACATACAATGACATGCTTGAATTTAATGAAATTATGAATTAATGTAACACCATACAGTATGAAGTTAGAAATTATCTACATTATCCACACATTTATTGCCTCTAAAAGGCCTCTCAACATGTGAAAAGTGACATTCTGGGTAACTAATATGTGTCTCTTTTTTCCCTCCCCCCCCTCCTTCCAGATTTTATGCGCAAAGTATTGCTGCGGGATGATGCCAGTTTGGATAACCTGATGAATACTGTTGTAAAGGAGACTCTTCAAATCCCAGCGGCAGTCACCTGGGGAGGCCAAAGTAACGATGTTTTCTCTAAACTGTATGAGGACTTTATGAAACCAGTTACAAGTGTTGGTATGTAAAGCTTATAAAATGGTTAGTCAAATTATAATTTGTTGGAAGGGTGACATGGTAATGCAGGGAAATAATGGAGTGTAAAATTTTCAGGGAGCCTTTCCATCAGTTTCATGTTCTAATATGATAAGTAATTTTATGTTTTTAATGGAAATAACAGTGTGTTTGTAACTCATATTTATGGACCTATCCCTCACTTAACAGATGTAGTATGTTCCGTTCTGTAAAAGTTGTCTCTAAGGTTAAAATCCATAAAGTGCATGAGGGCAAGTTTACTGACCCATGTGCTTGTCTTACCTGCTTTAAAGACCATTAGTCTTTAAAAGTGATAGTAGTTGTTAAAGCAAATAACAAAATCATTGTGCATTACAGAAAAAATCTGTGAAGTGAATAGCCATTAAGCATGTATATGTGTATTGAATTTACTGCCACCTTGCTGTGTTCACATGTTATCTAGTAGCTGCAGTGTGAGTCATATCTTAGCGGACAGTAATCTGTAAAACAAATTTCCCTAAAGCATGGGATGTGTGTGTATGTGTATTGTATAGAATTTATAAGGTTACTGTCACTTGGGCTGTGTTCACATATGGTCTTGTAGCTACAATGTAAGTCACTTCTTAGCTGGCAGTAATTTGTAAAGTGAATGTCCGTCAAGCATGGGATGGATGTTTGTATGTATACTGTATAGAATTCACAAAATTGGTGTCATCTTGTCTGTGATCACATGCAGTCTGGTAGCTGCAACATGACATCTCATGCTAACTGAGAGTAATCGTCATACTAACAGACATGAGAACATGAAATCTTATATTGAACAGAAAATTAATTTGTAACTGTAATTTTAGGCAAGGCATCCCCATCGTGTTTTAATATACTAGTAAACAAAACAGTGGTAAATAGAGTCTATACACAACTTTAATTAGTGATCAGTTTAAATTATTTTCAGCAACATGTTTCGCCTTTTTAAAAAGCTATCTTCAGGCTGAATACAAACAATACCTGTGGCATTGTAACATACATGTTCCTTTCTTGGTGTGTATTCAGCATGAAGATGGCTTTTCAAGAAGCTGAAGCTGATAATTGTTTAAACTGATGAATAATTAAAGTTGTGTATAAACTCAATTTACTATTGTTTTATTTGCTTGTAATTGTAAGTTGATGTAGTTAGCTCTGTGGGCCAGAGTACCAGGCTTTCATTCCTAACAGGATCCATTTTGTCTCTTGATAATAATTTGGAATGTTGTCACAAGGGTAAAGAAGCTGGAGTGTGGAGATGACCATTTGTCTTCACCTGGCCCTGGGATCTATAATGTGTACAAATTTGCATCCATGTCCCACTGCATGGCATTGGTAGTGTTACGTGTATCTGTTGACTTTTGATCACCATTTGTATTTTACAGTGGAACAGTTGCTGCAAGAAACATATTTAACTGTTTGTGTATTTACTGGTCAGCTGGATCTTATCGTTGACACTCCAGGTGAGTTGGTATCATACCTCACTGGACAGGTAATTCACTATTCTAACAGCACATGCTGGTGGTCATCTTGGCCAAGCATTGAATTTTCCAGTACTTATTCCCATCTCCCAAAAATGAAAATCCTGTAGCATTTACCATGATATTGTTTCCATGTGATAGAAAGGAGGAGGGCAGGTAATAATTCTGAAACTTTTTCACCCCTTCCCCCCCTTTTCTATTTTTCTTTTTCTCCCCTCATAGGTCTTGATGTCCCTGCACTGCAGATCCTGGTATGTTAATTAGCAGTTGATGTTGTTCCAGTATAGGAGCTTCATGTGACACACTTCTATTAAATTTCAATAATATGTGAATTATATATTGGTTTCTGTATACACTGTGTACACTTTTCACTTACTAATTAATTTTTTGAATAGTAAATATATCAATTAGGAAATATCCTTTTCTAAAACAGTTCTGCCTTATTAGTCCATTTATCTAGGTAGTGACTGGAGATATTCTGCAATTATTTTGCAACATATTTTGCACCCCTGAAAGTCACCCACAGAATTTCCCCAGAACACAGTTTGAATATTGTAGTTCTGTGCCATTGAGTTGCTCTTAGACACAGGGCCTTGTAAATATCAATAATATCAATGAATATATTGTCAATATATGAAACCCTACAATTAAAAATTCTGGTAAGTAAAGAGGTAGTGTGAGACAAATTGTATGTATGCAATAATGCAGTCAATTGAGTCTTTCGATGGCTGTCCAACAAGTAATTTATATTTATATCTCCACAAATTAAAAATTTAGTATTAGGTATGTGTAAGTGTTTTAAGGTTGCATCTAATAAATTTAAAAATGGGCTGCATTTCCTTGTGGGAGATCTGTAAATACAAATTGTAACTATATGACAATATTTAGAATTAATCTGTGCAACACAGAGTTCTAGATATTTTTCTATACAGTTTTGAGAAACATCAAAAATACTATATTCAGTATCAGTTCTAATGTAAATACAAACACTGCCACCTTGATTTAAAATATGTGAGTAACTAGAACCCAGAGAATAATTCTCAAGATCAATAAGTGACAAAGTCTGTTTGGATAAATGATGGTCTGTTAAACAAATTAATGTAGAATGATTTGGTTTCTTTTTAAAAAACAAAACAACTCATCATATTTTTAACATAGGCCTCTAACATTCTGGCACAATACTGTTAAAGCAGTTTCTAATTCAGTCATTTTGTATGCATCATACAGATTTAATTTTAAAAAAAATAATCACTCCTGCTTTAGGTTTGTTCCTTCTTGAAGCATGTGGATCAACATTCATATATAATGAGCTTAGTTATTCTGTTCCATGGAGTTGTTCTTAGACACATGGCAACCTAACCTCTGTAATTACAGACTAAAAACTAACAGAAGCAAAAGAAGAACTTTTCATTGCATTATTCTATAGTGAGCTTTGTGCTTCTGTTGTATAGAGTGGTTCTTAGGCACATGGCAACCTAACCTCTATAATTACAGACTAAGAACTATCAAAAGCAGAAGAATTGTTCATTGCATTGATATATAATGAGCTTAGTTATTCTGTTCCATGGAGTTGTTCTTAGACACATGGCAACCTAACCTCTGTAATTACAGACTAAAAACTAACAGAAGCAAAAGAAGAACTCTTCATTGCGTTATTCTATAGTGAGCTTTGTGCTTTTGTTGTATAGATTGGTTCTTAGGCACATGGCAACCTAACCTCTATAATTACAGACTAAGAACTATCAAAAGCAGAAGAACTGTTCATTGCATTGATATATAATGAGCTTAGTTATTCTGTTCCATGGAGTTGTTCTTACACACAAGGAAACCTAGCCTCTATAATTACAGACTAAGAAATAATAGAAGTGGAATAGGAACTGTTCAGGGCATTCTTATATACTGAGCTTTGTGCTTCTGCTCCCATGCCCTAAATTTTGAGTAAGAATTGTACGTTGCAAATGAAATGTTACAGGCACTCTACTCTGGGCTGAGCGACTGCAGTGGTCTGGATCTGCAGCCTGGCTTAATGCTGTTAGATCTCCTATAGTCATTAATAGCATCATTGAGGGCTACAAAAAATCGTATCAAAACTTCCACTTCTATTGGCTTCTGCGTTCAGGACACATGGTAAATACTGTATCCACAATCTCAATACAATAATTCAGTAACTTGTTCACAAAAAAATATGTCTTTTATGTTTGTTGTTGATTTTGATTCTCAACCTTTGTTGCTCCTGGCACACTTGGGATATTTGCTAATTTTTTTTCCATAGTACATTTGAATTAAAACAGAGATCTAAATTTTGATAAGTGTGGGCTTGTTTTTAAATAATATAATTTCTTTTATGAAAACATAAATAAACAAAAACTGTTTTAAAAAAAATGACACTACATTCAACACAGATTGTGTTTGTTTGAGTAGCATTATTTTATGTACTCAAACACAGATATTTACTTTTTGTGGCAGACTGTCAACAAACGGAGTATGGTAAGGAGTCAGGTGAGGTTTCTTCAGATCCATTGTTGAAACACCATAACACCACCATTAACAGCGATGGCCATTACCAGTGTTACTGATTTTTGCTTGCACGTTTCATACATAAGTTTACTGTTATGCATTGGCTATTAACTACATTTATACCCAGTTACAAATAATATAAGCGACATCAATAATTATTTGATATGTAATCTGCTTATTTAATTTATATAATGATAATTTTATTCCAATCCTTGGGGCATGCTTGGCAAAAACACATGTTATGCTAGTGTGCTACAGCACATAGGTTGAGAACCACTGGCCAAGTATGCTGATAATGCATGATGTACAGCAGATCAAGTGAGTGAGTTAGAACACTTGTAATTATGTAATATCATCCATTTGCTGCCATACTTTACTGCCTTAGGTATGAGGGAGATTGGTTAGTAAATTCTGTCAAATCACTGAACCTTTAACTTATTAAGTGCATGTATGATTTACTGTTTTTCAGGTTCCCACTGATAATCCAGATGGTGCACTCAGAATGTTGCAGGAAATTACACAATACACTTAGTTATACAGCAGTATGAAGACTTAGAAAATAACTTTGGAATTTATTCACAAAATAAAATTAAAAGTGAAATTTTAAATTAAGGTAATAATAATAATAATAATAATAATAATAATAATAATAAATATGATTATAATCATAGTAATAATAATAGTTGGGCAAAAAGCAGTGCTATTACAAATGTGCCATATAGTATGCAAATTCCTAGGGCCTGCCTCTTGATCTTAGAGGATAGGATGAGTTCCTTCCCTTGACTGACACTAATCCTTTGGGATAGGGCAAAAGTTTCCAAGCATATAAATGCTGAGAAGTGTGATTTTAACGTAATAATAATAATAATGATAATAATAACAATAACAACAACACTCGACTACACTTTAGCATATGCAAGGAAATAGGGGTTAAAGTAGACAACAAACACTTGTATGACTACCAAAATTGGTGGAAACAAGTTATGAAGGTAAGGTGACCATATTATGGAACCAAAAAGTACAAACCAATAGAAGTGCTCCTAACAATTAACTAGACATCATAATTCATGATAATAGTAAAGGAACATGGATGTTAATAGATGTTGCAATTCCTGGAGACAGAAATGTGATCAAGAGAGGAGGTGAGCAGATTTTAAAATATAAAGACCTTATAATAGAAATTCAGTGTATTTGGAATGTGAATGCAAAAGTGATACCGGTAATAACAGGGGCAACTGGAACTATTTCAAAATCACTCATACATTACCTGAGCAATGTACCAGGAAAGCACGAAATTAAGGAACTACAAAGAACAGCCATATTGGGCACTGCACACATACTACAGGAAGAGCTACTGTAAAAGTACAAAACATATTTCAAAGGCGAAATAACATTACATGTAGCACAAATTGTAAATACAGAACAGCTGCAACACAATGTACCCTAGAAACTTGGTGTGTTTCAGGTATATAATTGTAAATAACCTGCATAAAGGTGATAACATGGATGATGATGATGCTGATGATGATAATAATAATAATAATATGTAAGTGACAATGCTGGAATCAATAAATATTTAAATGACAGATTTGGACTCTTTTTTTTTTAAATCCATTTGAAGTGGAGATGAATCATTGTTATTATCTTAATTATCATAGCCATGACTACCACTGCCATCACCACCAGTTGCAGTTCTTGTTCTTATGTAATATAATTATGATTGTTCTATTTACTGCTTAATGTCCTTGGCACCTTCTTCTTTGTTAAACTCATATAATAGCTAATATATTAATGTAGTACATATGTATAAGAGGTAAAGGTAGAGTTGTGTCTGTGCATGCCATTAAGGTTTGTAGGAATAGAGGTACTGCTGCACTCATTCTTACCCTTGGCACTAGGTGGAAGTGAGTCATCAGCTTCACACTCCAGGAAGTTCACTGCTGGGGAACAAGCCCCATACTATCCTTTGAGTAGAAAGATGTGTGTTCCACAGCTGATCCCTGTTCTGAAGAAGAGAAAACCCTCTTGCCCCTGCCAGAAATTGAAATCCGGGTTGTCCAGCCCATAACCCAGTCACTATATTGACTATGCATTGTGTTGTGTTATTCTGTCATTTGGGATGACTATGCTAAGTTCTGAGAGTCAGTGAACTGCAGCTACTAGCATTGAACTGGATAAATATGTAGCGAACCTATGTGTGCAACAACCTTTGTGCACCTGCCTTTATGGAATTACAGGAATGTGATATATTCCAGATTTACTCTGCACTGAAGTGGCTTTCTGCTGTGGTCACTTCATTTCCTTGTGAAAGGATGTTTTCAAAGCAGGACAGATTATTTGTGAAAAGAATGATGAAATGATTTTAATATGAAATGCTAGTTTTGATTAAGCTAGTAAGTTCCCTGTTGTATTTAAAACACTGTAAATTTATCCTTGAATCTGTATTATTAGTAAATGACTAACATAATGTAATCATATGACAGGATGTAAATTGTGTTAATACTATGGATGTATGAGTACTGGTGTGTAAAATTATACAACACTGTCTATGACTGTGACAGCGAGAAGAAGAAATTTTGAGTGACTAAACCTCATGGCTAATTATGTGAAGAACAGGTCTCTAGTTTACAGTACCCAGTCATATGATAAAATGAACAGGTGAAATTAATTCTTCAATAAGAGGACCAGTTCACATTAATCATATCTCAGTAAATGCTCATTTTACCTACCCTGAATGCTGCATGCAACTGACTGTGATGTGCTGCTGAACTGGGTGGTTGTGTTAGATTGTTGACAGTTTGTAGCTCTAAGTAGCATTAATTATAATGCTGGTGATTAAGGATGATAGTTTTGACCTAACAAAAATATTTGGAGCACCGGGGCCTAGGTGTTTGGTTATATGTCTAATGTGTGCATTTACTACCATGTGCTGCTATCTACTAGCTAGTAAAGTCTTGCTAGAACAACTCATCATTGTATGGTCTGATTACACTCATCCATGACACCATCCACCTAACTAAAATTTCTTTGGATCGAGGAAAGGTTCGTGAGGCTACAATCTGTGTTGTAAATCCTGATTTTGTTGTGAAAATTATGTATTTTGGCCAATGGCACCTGATCCATGGATGGCAATACCTGTGCTACGACTCGTATTTCTGCTGCCCAGTGTGATTTTATTGCAGGAATTTCAGCACAGAAAAGAGCTTACACGCGTGATTTCACGCTACCGCTGCGAAGTATATTAGAGCCGCAATCTTCTGGGTTATTACGTATCGAATAGTGGTAATTTCTTACCGACGTTG
>Ga0123353_10016441_pt1 | contig 10818 bp, 12 predicted proteins | sample TergutLab28metaG_3_FD_92763 | JGI IMG/M metagenome (GOLD analysis project Ga0123353, IMG submission 92763) | Labiotermes labralis P3 segment gut microbial communities from Petit-Saut dam, French Guiana - Lab288 P3 | ecosystem: Host-associated > Arthropoda: Insects > Digestive system > Gut ... | reverse complement strand
CATCACCGAGAAGTTCTTCAAGTCCTCCGCGGAGACCCGGGGCTCCGGCATCGGCCTGGCCGTGGTGGAGGAGGTGCTGCGGGGCCACGGCTGCGCCCTGGAGTTCGAGAGCCAGGAGGGCGCGGGCCTGGCGGTGAGGATTACGTTCCCGCTGGGGATTTGAGCGAATAGAGAATTGTCGCTCCGCGACCCCATCCTCAGTCGGCCCGAGGCCGACAGCTCCTTCCACGGGAAGGAGCCTGGGGGATCAGGCAAAAGCGATATTCGGTTATATAACCCTGTAGTTGCAAAACCTGTGCACGGTTAAGCCCCAAGGCTCCTTCCCGTGGAAGGAGCTGTCGCCTCGGGCGACTGAGGATGGGTTCGCGGAGCGACGTGCCCCCTCATGCAAAGAAAGGAGCACCCCTTATGCGCAAAATCATCCCGCTCCCCCTTGCCTTCGCCCTCCTCCTGTGCACCTTCGCGGCCTGCGGCGAAAAGCCCGTCCAGGTCAACGCCCCGCTGATCCTGGGCGAAAAGTACCTCCTCGACCTGGACTACGAGCAGGCCCTGCTGTATTTTGAGCAGGCCATCAAAATCGACCCGAAAAACCCGCGCATCCAGACCCAGATCGAGTACATCTACATCATCATCGACGACGAGCGGGCCGACCCGGAGAACAGCGACCTTGTGCGGAAAAACCCCGAGCTTTTCCCAGTGCTACCGCCCAGGCCCGTGGACGAGCCTACCCGGGTGAACTGGCTGCTGGCGCTGATTGAGGCCCTGCGAAAGCTGAATTGCCGCGATCTGGCTCTGGAACTGCTGGAGCGGCTTGCGGCACAGTTCCCGGGCTATGCGCAGGTTATTGAAGCATACCAGGCCCTGGCGGAGGAGCTGGGCATCGAGGTGGAGACTTCAATGGGAGTGGCTACATCGGCAACAACAGAAAAGTTAACGACCACGGCGGCAACAACCATTACGACCACAGTAGACAAAGCCACTACGGCCACGAAGCCTACGGCAACTAGTAAAGCAACAACCACAACCAAGTCTTCATCAGGCAAAATTGAGTTGAGCAACTACAAAAATATGTCTATCGATGAATTGGCACGGGTAGTTGGATGTGACAAAGTAGATGTTACTGATGGAATAAAATCTTACACAAACGAAAAAGACGATATCGGCATAACGGAAAGCTATTCCGATGGATATAAAATTACGAGTGTGTTTTTTAGCTCTCCTAATATATCTATATTTGAGGTATCTGTAGGCGATACGCTTGCCTCCGCAGAGCAGAAACTCATCAATAAAGGGTATTCACCTTCATTAAAAAATGGAAATGGCTATGGTAGATATGATTATGTTTCCTTGACGGATCGAGACGTAGTTATGCTTCACATAAATGACAAGATAATAGTCGGCATGCATATCATGTGGAATCTTCCACCCATGCCAGAGAATTAGTAGAATCCCACACATAGAAAGGAACCCAAAATGAACCAAGAAGAACTGAAAAAGGACGAGCCCAAGATCGGCGCGGTGGGCGGCGAAGCGCTGATGGAGGGCATCATGATGCGAGGCCCCAAGGGGGCGGCCATGGCGCTGCGCCTGGCCGACGGCTCCATCGAAACCACCGTGAAGAAGGTGACCTCCCCCGCCGATAAGCACAAGTGGCTGGGCTGGCCGCTGATACGCGGACCTGTGAACTTCGTGTGGTCGATGATCTTCGGCTACAAGTGCATGGCGGAATCCACCGAGAAGGTTGCCGCGGGCGCGATGGAGGGCGAGGAGGCCGTGGCGGAGAGCAAGCTGGACAAGTGGCTGGAAGAGCACTGGGGCCCGAAGATGATCACCGCGATTACCCTTATCGGCGGCGTGCTGGGCATATGCATCGCCCTGGGCCTGTTCGTGTGGGCCCCCACTGCGCTGACCAAATGGCTGGTACCCGAAAGCCTCTCGCGGTTCTACGCGCTGATTGGCGGGCTGATCCGCGTGGCGATTTTCGTGGGCTATATGTTCGCCATGAGCCAGCTCAAGGACATCCGCCGGGTGTTTCAGTACCACGGCGCAGAGCACAAGTCCATCTTCTGCTACGAGGCAGGGCTGCCGCTGACCGTGGAGAACGTGCGGGCGCAGAGCCGCCTGCATCCCCGCTGCGGCACGAGCTTCCTCTTTTTGATGATCCTGCTGAGCATCGTGCTCTCCAGCATCGTCAACCTGGTATTCCCCGTGCTGACCGAAACCGTCTGGGCGCAGACCGCCATCAAAGTGCTGCAGTTCCCCCTCATCATGGCCTTGGGCTACGAATTCATCCGCTACGCGGGCAAGCATCTGAAGAACCCCCTCGTGCGGGCGATCTCCGCGCCGGGGCTGGCGCTGCAGCGCATCACCACGAAGGAGCCCGACGACCTGATCATCGAAATCGGCATCGCGGCTTTGAATGCTGCCCTGGGTCGGCAGGTTGAGGAGGCGGAGGTCAAGGATGACGACGACAATCAGCCGGGCGATGGCGAAAGCGCGGGGGATGCTCCAGACCAATGACGACGCGCGCTTCGACGTCCTCTGCCTGGCGGAAAAGGCCTTCGGGCTGGATAAGACCCAGCTGCGCCTGCGCGGGGAGCGATTGATCGATCCCGAGCCGCTCTACGCCCTGGCGCGCCGCCGCGCGGCAGGGGAGCCCCTGCAATACATCCTGGGCGCCTGGGAATTCTACGGCCTGCCCTTTGCCGTGGGCCCGGGGGTGCTCATCCCCAGGCCCGAGACGGAGCTGCTGGTGGATTTGGCGCTGGCGTTTTTACGGGAACCCCCCTATCGCTGCGGCGACATCCCCTCTAAAGGGGAGACAGGGGCACCTCTCGTCCTCGATCTCTGCGCGGGCAGCGGCTGCGTGGGCCTGAGCGTGGCGCGCCATTGCCCGGGCGTCCAGGTGCACCTGATAGAGCTATCCGAGGAGGCGATGCCGTATCTCAGGCAAAACGCGAAGCCATATCCAAACGCGAGCGTGCATCAGTGGGATATTACGCATTCAGCTCCCTCCGGTCATGGCAGCTGCGCTGCATTCAGCATTCAGTATTGCGATTTGATCCTCACCAACCCCCCCTATGTGCGCACGGACGACATCCCTGCGCTCAGCGAGGAGGTGCGCCGCGAGCCCTCCATGGCCCTGGACGGCGGCGCGGACGGCCTGCGGTTCTACCGCGTTCTGGCGGAGCGGTGGCTGCCCAGGCTGCGCCCCGGCGGCATGCTGGCCGCGGAGTGCGGCGAGGGCCAGGCGGAGGCGATAGCGGCGATGTTCGCGGGATACAAGGTGGAAATCCTAAAAGATTTTCGTGGAATCCCGCGAGTTGTGGCCGCCGGGGCTTGACATTTGGCTTTATTTTCTGTATGATAGAAGCCTAAGGAGGGCTTTGCCCATGATTTGGCGATTGATAGACGCGTTCCGCGGCGGGACCGGCGTGGATATCGCGCTTGTGCTGACGCAGCTGGCGGCCACGGCCATCGTATTGATTTTCTGCCTGCCTGTGCACGAGCTCGCCCATGCCTGGGCCGCGAAAAAGCTGGGCGACGACACCGCCGCGATGCACGGGCGGCTGACGCTCAACCCCGCCAGGCACCTGGACATCTTCGGCACGCTGATGATCCTCACCGTGGGGTTCGGCTACGCAAAGCCCGTGCCGGTGAACCCCCGCAATTTCAAGAACCGCAGAAAGGGCATGGCCCTCACCGCCGCTGCCGGGCCGCTTTCAAATTTGATCATGGCTGTGGCGTTTTGCCTGCTGTACTTTATTCTCCTCTACGTTGTCGCCTTTGCCGCCGCCGCCAGAGGCGAAAGCTCGATTGATTTCAACAGCCCGGGGGGCCTGGTTTTGGCCTTTGTATACGTCCTGTTCCTGCGCAACGTGGGGCTCATGGTCTTCAACCTCATCCCCTTCCCGCCCCTGGACGGCTCCCGCATCATGGATCTGCTCCTCCCCGCGAAGTGGTCCTATTCCTACGCGAAGTACGAGCCGCTCCTGCGCTGGGGCGTGTTCGCCCTGCTGCTGTTCAGCGGCCCCCTCAGCTGGCTGATCGAAAAAACGGCGGACGGCATCTACTTCGTGGTCGGCCTGCCGTTCCGCCTTATATAGGGAGGGCCGATGGACGCAATCCGGTACAAGCTCGACGCCTTCGAGGGCCCCATGGATCTGCTGCTGCACCTGGTGGGGCAGCGCAAGGTCAGCATCCACGACGTGTCCATCTGCTCCCTTATTGAGCAATATCTGGACATCATGGCCAGCCTGCGGGAGGCCGACCTGGAAATCGAGGCGGAGTTCCTCGAGATGGCCGCCCGGCTGGTGCTCATCAAGACCTCGGCCCTGCTGCCGAAACACAATGACGAGGCCGACCCCGCCGAGCAGCTGCGCCGGGAGCTGTTGGACTACCGGGACTGCCAGTACCTGGCGGCGCGGTTGGCGGGGCGGGCGAACGGCTTCGGCTACCTTTCCCGCGAGCCCCTGCGCCTGCCGCCCGACTACACCTACCCGCATACGCACAAGCCCAAAGAGCTGTTCGCGGCCTACCTGGCGGCGGTGGGCAAGGGCAAACGGCGTTTGCCCCCCCCCGTGGAGGCCTTCTCGGGCATCATCGCCCGCGCCATCGTTTCGGTGGTTTCGCGCTACAGCTTTATCTTCGATCAATTGCGCCTGCGCGGGCGCTCCTCCATGCGGGCGCTGCTGGAGGAATCCTCCTCGCGCTCGCAGATGGTGGCGACCTTTCTGGCCGTGCTCATGCTGATGAAGGGGGGCCGCGTCACGGCCTACGGCAGCGGCGCGGGGGCCATGCTGGAGCTGCAGACCAGGGAGGAGGAATGGCGTGAGCTCACCGACGAATGACCTTTTGCCGGCGGCGGAGGCTGTCCTCTTCGCGGCGGGGGAGCCCCTGGAGCTGGACCGCCTGGCCGTAGCCCTGGAAATCGAGCCGGAGCAGGCGGCGGAGCTTGTTGAAGAGCTCTCGCAGCGCCTGGAGCGCCGGGGGGGCGGGCTGTGCCTGCTGCGGCTGGGGGACCAGATCCAGCTTTGCACCCGGCCGCAGTTCGCCGGCACCGTGCGCGCCGCCCTGGAACGGGGCCGCAGCATGCCGCTGACCCCCGCCGCGCTGGAGGTTCTCGCCGTGGCGGCCTACCACCAGCCAGTGACTAAGGCTTACATCGAGCAGGTGCGCGGGGTCGATTGCCACCACGTAATTTCCAGCCTGTGCCAAAAGCGCCTGCTGGAGGAAAAGGGCCGCCTGGAGCTCCCCGGCCGCCCGCTGCTCTACGGCACCACGGCGGAATTTTTGAAGTGCTTCTGCATGGAATCCCTGGATGAACTTCCACAATTACCGGAGGAGACACCATGATCGCTTTGTATATACTCCTAGGCCTCCTGGCGCTGCTGCTGGGGGCGCTGAGCGCGCCGGTGGTGGTGCGGGCTGTGTACGAGGGCGAACTGCGGCTGCGGGTGAAATGGCTGTTCCTCACCCTGGTGAAGGTGCCCTCCGTGGAGAAAAAGAAGAAGCCAAAGAAAGAAAAACCCAAGAAAGAAAAAGAAAAGAAAGAGAAGAAAGAAGAGAAGCCCAAGAAGGAAAAAGAAAAAAAGCCCAATATCCTTCAGCAGTTTTACCAGTACCAGGGTATTCCCGGCTTTATAGAGCTGCTGCGGCGCGCGGTGCATTCCTTGGGGCGCTTCGGCAAAGGGGTGTGGAATTCCTTCCGCATCCGCGAGCTGCACCTTCTCATGGTGGTCGCCGGCGGCGACCCCGCAAGTCTGGTGGATAGATACGGCAAAGTGTGCGCGGGGGTTTTCCCCTCCCTGGGCTGGCTGAGCACCCATCTGCGCAGCAGGCCGGGCGCGGTGCGCGCAAATATCGCCCCGGACTTCCTCGGTGCGGCGGAAAAGGAGATCGCTGTGCGCGCCGAGGTGAGCGTGGTGCCCCTGGTGCTCGTCGCGGCGGTGGTTATGCTGCTGCTGCGGCTGGGCATAAAGGTGGGGCTGAAGTTCCTCAAGGGGACGAAAGCGCCGAAGGAGAAGCAAGAAGCAGGCGTCTCCTCTGGAGCAAGCGTCTCCTCTGGAGCTGCGGGCAAGAAACAAGAAGCTGCGTAACTTTTAGATTACATCACAACCCCAAGAAGGAGAGCACTCTATGAAAGAGAAATCCGCATCCGGCATCCTCGGCACTTCCATCGAAAAGCTGCGGGAGGTCGTGGACGTCAGCACCATCATCGGCAATCCCATCGAGCTGGGCGACGTGAAGGTCATCCCCGTTTCCAAGGTGAGCTACGGCTTCGCCTCCGGCGGCTCCGACTTCCCCTCCAAGCGGGGCGAGGAGCTCTTCGGCGGCGGCGGGGGCGCCAGCGTCTCCATCACGCCGGTGTGCTTTTTGGTGGTGCGCGGCGGCGAAGTGACTATCAAGCACATCTCCACCGACGAATCCTCCATCGAGCGCGCCATCGGGGCGGTGCCGGACATCATCGACAAGGTCTCCTCCACGGTGGACAAGCTCATGGTCAAGTTCGGGAAATCCGACGAGGAGCAGGTCATCGCCGAAGCCATCGAGGCGCTGGAAGGCCAGGACTAGAAGCAAGAGGCAAGCGTCTCCTCTGGAGCAAGCGTCTCCTCTGGAGCCGCAGGCAAGACACAAGAAGAAGTAAGGAGATGGACATCTTCTTGTCTCTTGTATCTTGCTTCTAAATCCCCGCCTGTCCGCATAAAAATGGGACAAAGGCGGTGAATTGCGTTGGTCTTTCAAAAAGCACGGATGCGGGCCATAGGCGTTCTCGCGGCGCTGCTGTGCTCTGTCTCAATGCCCCAAATATGCGCGGCGGCTCAGGCGGAAAGTGACCTCCTGGGCCTTTCGGCCAAGAGCGCGGTGCTCATCGACGCCGCCAATGTCCAGGTGCTCTACGCCAAGGATTGCGATGCCCAGCGGCCCATGGCCAGCACCACGAAGATCATGACGGCCCTGCTCCTGCTGGAGGCGGGGGAGCCGGGCTTAAGCTTCCCTGTCACCGACAAGATGGTGCGGGTGGAGGGCACCTCCATGGGACTGCGGGAGGGGGACCGGGTATCCCGCTATGCCCTGGCCGCGGGTATGCTGCTGGCCAGCGGCAACGACGCCGCCAACGCGGCGGCCATCCATTTGGCGGGCTCGCTGCCCGATTTCGCCAGGTGCATGAATGACCGGGCGGCGCGCATCGGCATGGCCCGCACGCACTTCGTCACGCCCTCGGGCCTCGATGCCCCGGGGCACGTCTCCACCGCCTACGATATGGCGCTGCTGGCCTGGGAGGCCCTGCAAAACCAAGCCTTCCGGGAAATCTGCGGGCAGACGGCCATGCGCGTCAGCTACGGCAGCCCGCCCTATATGCGCACCCTGCGCAACCACAACCGCCTGCTGCGGGAGCTCCCCGGCTGCATCGGAGTCAAGACGGGCTTCACCAGAGACGCCGGGCGCTGCCTGGTATCCGCCGTGGAGCGGGAAGGCCGCACGCTCATCGCCGTCACCCTCAGCGCGCCGGGCGACTGGGAGGACCACAAGCGGCTGTACGACTATGGATTTTCGCGCTTCCACCCTATCGCCCTGGACGACGCCGCTCTCCCCATAGCGCGCATGCCCGTGGCGGGAGGCGTATCCGCCCATGCCAATATCGCATTGTACGAAACCCCCGTGGCCCAGGTGCGCGTGATGCCCTTCCGCGTGCGCCGGGAGTTGCTCATCCGCCCCTTCGAGTACGCCCCGCTGGCTGCGGGGAAAATCGTGGGGACGGCACGGTATTACGACGGCGACATCCTGCTGGCGGAAGTGCCCCTCGTGGTGCAAAAGACCGTGGAAATGGCCAGACCCGATTATTCGAGTGCGAAGCAGGGAATTTGGGGGAGGATACGGGCGTGGTGGAGATAAAACAGGAGGCTGTTTTAGACTGATGTAGTGATTTTGATGCCGCAGTGGTCTGCTTTTCCACTCCCCCTGTCGCCATTATCCGGCTACGCCGGGGCGACATCCCCCTCTGTGCGTTCACGCTACGCGTTCACGAGGGGGATTCTGACGGCATCCGTGAGCCTGTGCATAGTTCCAGTGAAAGCTGTGGTTACTGCCAAGGTCCCCCTCGTGAGCGCGAAGCAGCGAACGCACCGAAGGGGATGTCGCCCCGGCGTAGCCGGATAATGGCGACAGGGGGAGTGGAAGAGCCGCCTGCCGGGAAAATAAAATCACTACAATCACCTAAAAGCGCCAAACAAGAAAGGAAAGTTTTGTATGATAAAACTGCGCTATATTGACGAACACAATTTTGAGGCATGCTCCGAGCTGATGTGCACCAAAGAGCAGTGCCAATTCACAAACGCGCCGCTCTGGTCGCTGCTGCAGGCCGCCTATTCCGATTTGCGCGAAAAGACAAAATTATACGCCATTTGTGACGGCAAAACAGTGGTGGGGATGGTCCGACTGGACTTCCACCATCCGGATTGCTACATGTTCACCAACCTGATCATTGATCAGCGCTTTCAGCGGCGCGGTTTTGCCACAGAGGCGATCCGGGCCGCGTTGCGAATTTTCCGGAAGAACGGCAGGCACCCGATTGTGAAAATCAAGGCGGCTCCGGAAAACGCGGCGGCCATCGCCCTGTATGAGAAGATGGGTTTTTCCTTTGTCGAAAAAGCGGCGGATTTTGTACTCTATACATTAGCATTATAGGAGATGACTATGTCTGGCAGCACACAGCGAAGCGACGGAGCCGTACCGCAGGTGCTCCGCCTGCAAAAATACCTGGCCGAACGGGGCACGGCTTCCCGCAGGGGGGCGGAGGCGCTCATCCTCGCGGGCCGGGTGACCGTCAACGGCCGCAAAGCCGCGCTGGGGCAATCGGTTGACCCCCGCCGCGACCTGGTGGCTTTAGATGGACAAGCCCTGGAGCGGCGAAAGGAAGCCCCCGTATATCTCATGCTGCACAAGCCCCGGGGCACTGTCACCACCATGGAGGACCGCCACGTGGCGCGCACCGTGGCCAAGCTTGTCGCAGGCCGGCCGGAGCGGCTCTACCCCGTAGGCAGGCTGGACAAGGACTCCGAGGGACTGCTGCTCATGACCAACGACGGCGCCCTGGCCCATGCGCTGACGCATCCCTCGCGGCACATCGCCAAGGTGTACCGCGTCACCCTGCGCGGACAGGTGGGCGAAGACCAGATGGACAAGCTCTCCGGCGGCATGCTGCTGGACGGGAAGCGCACGCTGCCTGTCGAATTGCGCACGCTTGCCGCCGAGCCAAAAGCGGATCAAGAATCCGCTATGAGAACTGTGCTGGAATTCACCCTGCGGGAGGGCCGTAACCGGCAGATACGCCGCATGTGCGAGGCCCTGGGGCTGGAGGTGCTGCGTCTCAAGCGCGTGGCCCTGGGGCCGCTGCGGCTGGGCATGCTGCCGCCGGGGCAATGGCGGGAACTGACCAAAGAGGAGATTACCAAACTGAAAGGGGTGTGCAAATGAAACAGATTTTGTGTGCTGCGCTGGCGGTTATCTTGGCAATGGGATTTTGCGCGTGCGGGGCGGGGGAGGTAGCTGAGGAAGAAACGACCGTAGAGGAGACCACGGCCAGAACGGAAACAACACGGGGTGAACTCAGTGTTGCCGGTGCCATTGCCTACGAAGACGGCCGACAGCCGCTCCTGGTCGCCGCCGATGTTCCAAACAACCTATACCTATATGGTCTACCTAACGATAGACTTGTAGTGATGCACGGCACTTCCGAAAATTTTTATGTGAGCACCTGTGCTGTTTTTGACTGGGATTATATTTCGCCCCGCCAGTTCATGCCGGAAATCAAGGGCATGGACCTGGACGGCGACGGGGAAATGGAAATCGTCGTGAAGAATTATGTGAATTGGGGCTCAGGCGTCAGCGTTTACGATTTGCATGTTCTGGATCTCGCGACTCTCACCGACCATCATTTTAATGCGCAGGTCGAATTGAATAAGGTGATTACTTATACGGAAATGAACCCAGAGGATTGGGAGAATGGGTTCATTACGTTCAGTGATGGCAAGCATGAAATCACTCAGAAATATACGTTTTTCAGCACTTATTACCATCATGTTGATTTTTTCTTTGAGAATGACGACATTCGTCTGGAAGCGGTGATTAACGCATGCCTCGTCACCGCCCGCGTCAACTTCAAGGACGGCGTCTTCACCCTCACTGATATTTCTCTTTCAGAATAATCAAAACAAATTTGACAACCAACCCAAATTATGCTATAATGCATTGTTCAGTCAAAAATAAGGGAGGCAGGAAAATGGTGCGCAGCATGACAGGCTTCGGGCGCGGGGAGGCGCAGACCGAGCGCTACCGGGCGGTGTGCGAAGTCAAGAGCGTCAACCACCGCTATTTCGAGTTTTCGGCCCGGGCGCCGCGCAGCTGCGGCTTTCTGGAGGCGCGGCTGGGGCGGTTTTTCCAGGGAAAAGTCGCGCGGGGCAAGGTGGAGTGCTACGTCTCCCTGGAATTCCTGGGCGACAGCGATATAGAGGTCAAGTGCAACGGGCCGCTGCTGACGGGGTACCTGGAGGCGTTCAAGGAGGCGAAACAGGTCGCCATGGAGGCGCGATACGGCGGCATCGACAGCGATTTGGCCTTCAGCGACCTGCTGCGCGTGCCTGATCTGTTCCAGACCAGCAAGAGGGCCGTGGACGAGGAGGCCGTCTGGGAGGCGGTGCAGCAGGCCGCCGAAGAGGCCGCCGGGGCCTTCATCACCATGCGTGAGGCCGAGGGCCTGCGCTTGCAGGCGGACATTTTGGCGCGCGCAAAGGAGATACTGGCGCATGTGGCGTTCAT